>OGGQ01001667.1_pt1 | contig 27687 bp, 15 predicted proteins | sample 1571191 | NCBI WGS metagenome assembly OGGQ01 (sample SAMEA2582061, study PRJEB24529) | metagenome | biome: Human gut stool | place: China | collected 2011
GCGGAGAGTACGAAAATATAGCTGTTTTGGTGGCGATCGCCGTGAATGAGGACGGCTTTCGCGAGGTTTTGGGTGCCGCTGAGGGCATGAAGGAGGACAAGGCCAGCTGGGTCAGCTTCTTCCAGTGGCTCCGTGGGCGCGGCTTGGATGGCGTAAAGCTCATCGTCGGCGACAAGTGCATGGGGATGCTGGAGGCCGTGGGCGAGGTGTTCCCGGACGCCAAATACCAGCGCTGCACGGTGCATTTTTACCGCAACATTTTCTCTGTTGTGCCCAAATCCAAGGTCAAAATTGTGGCAAAAATGCTCAAGGCGATCCACGCCCAGGAGAGCAAGAAAGTGTCCCGTGAGAAGGCAAAGGCCGTGGTCGCCGAGCTGCGCGCCATGAAACTGAAGGAAGCTGCCAAGAAGGTCGAGGACGGCATTGAAGAAACGCTGACCTACTGCGATTTCCCCGGTGAGCACTGGACGCACATCCGCACCAACAACGTGATCGAGCGGCTGAACCGCAAGATCCGCCGGCGCACCCGCGTGGTGGGGACATTCCCTGACGGGAACTCCGCCCTGATGCTGGTCTACGCGAGGCTCCGCCATGTGGCGGGCACCCAGTGGGGCAACAAGAAATACATGAACATGAAGCACTTGGAGGCGGTCATGGACGACGCCTCCGTTGCCGGCTGACTTCACTCCGCCGGAGCCTGCAAACAATTTTGCGCATAAATCTTGACGGGACCTTTTATTCCCTCCGTTTCGTCATTTGTGAAGAACTCGCAAACGGCAGAAACGGTGGGGCACGGCAATGAAATTGGTATCCGCATAATGAAAAGCGGACAAAAAGCCAAGGATGGCCGCAAAGGGCCATCCTTGGCTTTTTGTCCGTTTTGTTGTGTTGTCTGGTCGCATGGTTAGGCGGCCTCTCGAATATCTCCAGAGGCCAATGTGTTCCGGGAACTCCGCTTCCTATATCAGCGTTCTCTATATTCTGGTGCCTCCATTATCCTCCCATACCACTGCCGAGATCTTCTCCCAGATCGCAGGCATAGCACCACTCCACCACATCGCCGTTATTCAGTTGGTAGCGGGAGCAGCCGTAGTTAGGAAACCATCCGTTGACGGCATACATTCAGCCGGAGAGCTTCCCTACATCGAACTCGTACAGATTGTGAATACCCTCGATATAGGCACTGTTATACACCGGCGTAAAGCTGGACTCCATGTGTATCTTATTTGCCTTGCAGACACGCTGCAGTACATCGTAGACACTTTCGCCGTCGCTGAACGTTACCTCTGTGGCTGGAAGGATGATACCGTCCTCCGGCACAAGGGCTTTCTTGCTCTCAACGCACTTATCAATATTGTCCAAGATCGTCTCGCAAGAGATGGATATGATGCAGGTATACTTTGTGTCCGCATCCACATCGCTGTCCTGTGGCTCTACAGGAGCCGGTTTTCCCTCCGGCACAGGTCAGCAGGAGCAGTGCCAGAAGCAATGTGCACAGAGGTTTGGATCGCCGCATATCACTTCACCTCAATATCCGTCATGTCGAACAGGCGTGTCTGGCCCTGCCGGAAGCGGTCGCAGGCGGCCAGTGCGTAGAAGCCCTGCTCGGTAGCCATACCTCATCGCTGTGACGGAAGCCGCCGCCCTCGCAGGCAAAGGCGCACAGGCCGTCCAGCGGGGACGCGCCGTCAGATCAACGCCCGCCATGTTGGCGGCATTATATCCGGCAGCCGTCAGGCCCAAGATGGTGCGGGAGTTCTCAGTGGATTTCGCGTGGTGCAGCCGCACGGAACCTGCTTGCTTGACATAGTCCTCTACCGTCTGCTCATAGCTCTGCGCAGTCTCATCACTGAGAAGTCCGGCACGGCTCAGGCCGATCACCGCCCACTCGCCGCCAACAGAGCCTGCGGAAAGCGCATCTTGCTCTTGTAGATATTTACCCGTTTCACGGTAGGCGGTCTGCCATGGTGCCTCCTCTGTCTTTGCGCCGCAGCCGGTCAGCAGCACCAGCAGGAGCAGCAGCGCAATGGAATGTTTTTTCATAGGCGTCTTCTCCTTGCAGAAATGTTTTTTTGCCGTCAGTGCGGCTTACCCACCGTACAATGCGCACGGTGGGCAAGCTGGGGAGGTCATTTCATATCCGGGTTATTTCCGTGTACCACTATGATTTATTGTTCCACCGGGAACTTTGACAGCTTTCCGTTTGCTACACGGTAGATCAATGCAGCATCCGTCGTGTTCACGACACCATCACCATTTACATCAGCTGCCAAAAGTTGATCCGCAGACAACTGATATTTTCCATTTGCATAACGGTAGACAATGGCGGCATCCGTGGAATCGACTTTACCATTCCCATTTACATCACCGTATTTGACCTCGGTCTGGTCCCCAATGGTCAGGGTCAGGGTGGTCATGGGCTTGTCACAATGGACGCCGTATTCCATCTCCAGGGTGTCGCTGTTTTCTCGGTTTTGGTACATGGCGTAGGGGAAGGTGATCTGGAAGTCGGTATCACTGGCCTTCAGCGGCTTATCGGACCAGGTCACATACTTCGTCACATCACGGGTCTTGCCGTTGGTGTAGTAGGCCGTTACCTGCATTCCGGTGGGGTCGAAGGTGTCTTTTACATTGTAGGTCGTCTTGTCCGGTAGCTTCGTGACCTCGATGCGTTCAATGGTGCTGCCCACGGCCATCAGGTAGGCGGAGTCGTTTTTGAAGTAGATCGTGCCGTACTCATCCATGATGGGGCTGCAAATGGCATACTGGGCCTGTGCGCCGCTGGGCGTGAAGATGTTGTAGGGCGTCGTATAGGTCTCCGTCTGACCGCTGGCCGTGTAGGTCTCCATGGTCTTCAGAGACACCTCGGTTTGGCCGGGCTTGTCCTCCAGCACCCGGAGCTTGCCGGGGGTGAAGTTATCGAAGAAGTACACATAGACGCAGCCTGTCTCCTCCATATAGGCCGTGGTCAGAACACCGCTGGTTTGGGGATAGCCATGGGTCCGCACCGTGTAGGCAATCTCCCAGTTGGGGATGTCGATGACCGTAAGGTTATGGCCGCTGTATGCGCCGAACTGCGCCGTGCCGGAGATTCCAATATAGGCGCGGCCATTGTAAATGGTGGGTGTGCAGGTGGACATGGCGGGATTGGCGGGATCGTCCGCATAGTTGTAGAGCTTCAAGGTGCGGACATCCTCGATGGTGCCCTTTTCGTCCACGGTGGCCTCGAAGAAGTAGCCGCCCTTGCTGGTGAAGTAATACTTGCCGTTGTAATGGGTGATAGAGCTGCGGATGTCGCCGGTCACATTCATCTTGTAGGAGGACAGCAGTTCGCCGGTCTTGGGGTTAAAGGACAGCAGACTGGGCTTGCCGGTGGTGTAGCCGGAAGCGCCGTCATCCGTGCCGATCAGCAGGAAGTCGTCGCACACATAGGCACCGGCCCAATAGAAGCCGCCCTTGCTGGTGTAGTACCAAGTGGGGAGCTTTTCTTCCATCGTCTGCGTGGGGTCCTCGTCTGTAGCGCTCAAGCAGACATAGTGGGCCTCGTTGATCTCGCCCACCCAAAAACCGGTGTAGATGTAGCCATCGTGATAGACAATAGAGCTGTTGGGCTGACCGCCGATGGAGTCCCGGTAGATCCACAGGGAGTCCAGGGTATTGGCGTCGAACGCCTGGATCGTGCCGTCAGACAGGCCCACGAAAATCATGCCGTTGGCGTAGGTGGGCGGGTTGATGGCGAAGCTGGAGTTGTGATCCATGGGCTTATCAATGAGAATTTCGCCGGAGATAGCATCCACCTTGTAAATGCGGGAGCCGGAGTAGGTGTAGATGGCACCGTCCACCAAAATGGGGCAGCCGCAGGCGTTCACATCGTAGCCGGATCCAATGGAGGTAGCCCAGTACAGCTCGGCATCCTTGGCGTAGACCGGCGTCTTGTAGTCCACCACACCGTTATTCTCATTGTTTTGGCGTAAGTGGGGCCACGCAGAATCGAAATTGATGAGCTTGTCGTTGGCTGGAGCCTTCTTTAGCGTAATGGTCAGTGTACCGTCCTTGTCGGGGGCGGTATAGTGCTCCACCGTTTGACCGATGTACCCGGCGCAGGTGGTAGTGTAGGAATAGCTGGCACCGGGGGTCAGGCTGTAGGTGCCGTTTTTCTCCACGATGCGCTTGCCGTTCAGATCGTTGGTCAGGAACACCGTGGCATCCGCCGGGGTCGTTTGGATGGTCAGTTGGATGGGGTCACTTTTCTGAACATGGACGGTATAGGTCAGCTCAATGCTGCCGGTATCTGCGTGGCAGACCTGTACCGAAATATCCTCATTATAAAGGTCTGTGTTCAGGACCGCTTCCGCGCCGGCCAGCGTGTCATAGCGTACGCCGTTGACCTTGGCATAGTACCCGCCGCAGCAGGCGGTGTCTGTGCTGCTGTTGGGATAGGTGCCGGAGAGGTAGAGAGCGGCGGTCTCCCGGTCTACCTTAACATAATAATCCGTGGTATCTCGATCAAAGCGGGCCGTTGCGCCCTTTGGAGTTACAAAGGGCAGTGTCTCATCCTTTGTGGCAATAGTCAGGCTGGACAGGTGCAGCTGCCGCAGCAGCTGAATATCGTAGTCCTGATAGTAGGTAGTGCCGTTTTCTGTCTTGGAAATGCGGATCGTCACCGTCTGGCCGTAACCGGCCTTGGCCACGGCGTAGGTCAGGCTCTGAGCAAGACCCGTTTTGCTGACAGGCGTTGTGATCGTCTCCATCCGTGCGAGATTATGAATCCCCGGCACGGTGCTTTGGGTCCGATACAGCGCCGTCACGGTTCCGGTTGCCGTGGCCTGCATGGCAACGGAGCTGTTGCAGTCGGACACCGTATAGTTGTAGGTGTGGTCTGCCGCCGTGAAGGTCTTGTCGGCGGCGTAGGCGATCCGGCTGGAAGCATAGGTGCCGTTGTAGAATGCCAGATCGGTCAGCCAGTCGGTGGTGACAGGCTCCGGGACGGACACATTCAGTCCGCTGGAGGCCGTGAAGGTGATCTGCGTATGATACCAGGTGTTCTTCGTGGCGATGCAGGTATAGCTCTCGCCGGGGACCAGGTGATAGATCCCGTCCACCGGGGCAATCTCGGAGCCTGCTCCATTGATCACCTGCACCGTTGTTCCGGAAGGCACAGCCAGCGTCACCGGTACGGAAGCTACCTTCTGAATGTGGAGGGTATAGGTGCTCTGCTCCCCGTTGGGCGCTGCTACCTGAATCATGTGATCCTGCGTGTCTCCGGTCAGCTGCACCGCCCCGGTTCCGGTGACGGTATAATCCTCACCAAATGGTGCGGCGTCAATATCCACAGTGGAGGACACGGTTTTTAGGCTGTACTCCCGGGTGTTGGGCGCAAACTCCAGGGGCAGCTTGGTCCCCTCCGCCGTGGCTGCCAGAGCCTTCAGCGTGGGCACACGGGTCACGGTGACATCGTAGGACTGAATCTGCGTGTAGCCGTCCGAGCCTGTATACTGTGCTTCCAGCGCGAAGGTCTTGCCCTCCATGCCAGAGGTCAGCAGATAAGTAAGGGATGTGGCTGTGCTGTTCCAGCTGCGGGATATGCCCGACATATCCTTGCCGTTGGTGCCGGTATAGATGGTGCGGAGCTTGGTGGTCTTGGTATTCGGGACATTGCCCATCGCCGCATTCAGATACACGCTGCTCAGAGCATTGGCTGTATCCTCGATCCAATACTGCGCCGTGTGGTTTGCACGGTTTTGTGCAGTGCGGTAAGGTTCTTGATCGACATCCAACAGCCGGATATTGCCGAACCACTCGCCGTAGGGCAGGGTCGCAGCGACCTGGGCGTCGGCGGAGACCGTCAGCGTTCCCTCTGTGCGGTTATATCCGCCGTCGGACACACAGAACTTATAGTCGCCGGCGATGACTTGGACGCTGCCGGTGCCGGTGGTAACATTGCCATAGACATCCGTAAGGGAGAGGATCGGTGCCTCCACCGCATTGCCGTTTTGGGTTGCTGTGGCGGAGACGGTGTATTTGGTCCCGTCCAGAAGGGCCGCATATTCGGCAATGGCGTCTTTCAGGTTTTTCAGCAATGGTCCTGCCGAGTCGGCAGTTGCCGTCCGCAGGCCCTTCAGCGCCGCTGCGTAGGCACTGGCCGCTGCCGGATAATTCTGCACATGGTTGGTCATGTCCAGGTAATCCGCCATTTGGATAATCAGCTGGATAGCTGCGTCCGAATAAGTCGAAGATACGTGGAAGCAAAGGGCCTTAATGGAAGAAGCCGGAGCGTCCAGCTTGTAGCCGCCTTTGTCATAATAGAGCAGATAGTTGGCGGAAACGCCGTTGATCTCATAAATGAATCCCTGCTCCAGGCCGACAAATTCAATATCTGAATCAGCCAGCGCCTGTTGAATGGTTTGTCCAGATTTATACTGGATACGGGTCGGCTCCACGATGGTGCTGTTGGCGTTCATAGCCACAAGCACAAAGCTACCGGCGTACTCCTCTGCGGCCATCGCCGTGACCGGCATGGCGGCAGAGAGCAGAAGCACCAGACTCAGCAGCAGAGCCATTACTCTTTTATGCATTTTCCTTCCTCCTTGTTTTCAATACAGGCAGTTCCATAGCCGGTACCGTATTTTCTCCCAGGTTGTCCAGCTGCCCTTGCAGGCATCCAGTACACGCACGGCAAATGAGTCAACCTGCTTGCGCTGCTCCGGGGTCATCTCCTGGGTGCTGAACAGCGCCTTTTGATTCAGTTCTGCGGCCTCCGCAGCATCCTCCGGGAACTGCACCGTACTGTGGCGCAGCAGGCAAACGGCATAGCCATAGCGCATGGCAATGGCCTCCCGGTCGTTTGCGGCGTCGATAGCGGCCATCTTCTTCCGAAACACCCTGCGGCGATGGAAAATGCACCCGGCCAGCAGCAAGATCAGCAGCAAGGGAAGAAGCAGTAGGTAGTGGGCATTCAGTGAGAAGGTAAATCGGTCCTGCTTGTGCTCGTTGATCTCCTCTGGCTGTTCCACCTCTACAAATTGCTGGGTGTTGTTCTCATAGGTATTCTCATCCGGGCTGTCGCCGCCCAGGGACAGTTCCTCATCGTCTATGTAGCCGGGAGTCACCTCGAACGGCACAAAGCCGACACCGCTGACATAGTATTCCGCCCAGGCGTGGGCGTTTTCTTCCGTCAGGGTAATGGTCTCACCGGCCTTGTAGCGGGCGGCATCCTCTGCCGAGAGGTAATACCCCTCCACATAGCGGGCCGGAACGCCCATGTAGCGCAGCATCAGCACCGCTGCCGTGGCGTAATGGACGCTGTAGCCGTGTCCGCTGCGCTCCAGCGTATATTGCAGGAAGTCGCCGCTGCCGTTCATGGTCCGGGCAGTCTCATCGTAGGCCATGGCTTCCCGTAGATAGTCAAAGATGATGGTGCGGATGTCGCTGATGGTCCGGGTCTGGGTGTCCAGCTTCAATTGCCGCTGGAGGACGGCCCAGCTATCCTGGGTCATTTGCAGGTCCACGGCCCGGAGATAGTCGGCATAGGCCTGCTCCTTGGATAGATAGGTCTCGATGTTTTCCCGGCCCTGGGCTGTGGAGAGGTTCCGCTGGATCTGATACCAGTCCGGGACGCTGCCTTTCAGATAATACAGGCTCTCTGCCGGGGGCAGATTCGTGTCCCCGATGCGGTCCGCTGCCAGCGTTTCGCTGCCGTAGACGGCGTAGGGGTAGTAGCCGTGGGCGGAACAGGCGGAGAGATTTCGTATAGTCATGGACAGCGGTGTGGCCGTCTCCGTATAGCCATCCGCCAGTGCAATTTGACTCTGGCCGTAGAAACCCGCCTCATGGAGCCAATAGAAAAGGTCCTCATATTGGGCGGTTTCTTCGGTATCGGCTGCTTTCCAGTTGGCGCCGGTGTAGGTGTCGTAGACCTGCCCACGCAGATACACCTTTTCCGGCTGCTCCATTGTGACTTCCAGCGCCGGGGTGTCGCTTTTATTCCAGGCGGGTAAGTTCTTGAGGTTTCCTTCCGGCATGGAATTAGTATCGCTGTCGTAGTGCCGCTGGTGAAGCTGGGTTTGCATCGTCTCGACCATGTCTGTATTCAGCTTGTCTTGGCAGGACAGGCCAATCAGCAGACACAGCGCTGCACACAGGACCGGCAAGATCAGCTGCGCCGGAACGCCTGCAAGGGCTTCTCCCTCTGCCGTGTGCTGCACCATCAGCAGCACCGTGCCAATAATCAGCAGCCCACCGCCGATGCCTATGGGAAACAAGCCCAGCAACAGGGCTGCATAGCAGGGCAGCAGAATCGGCAAGGCCAGCAGCATCCGTCCGCTCCATGCGCTACGGCTGAGAAGCAGCGAAACCGCCAGTAGCAGAACCGTTACCGCCAGAGGCAGAAATTGGGCATCCGCTGCCGCAAGGTCCAGGTAGATCTTCCCGGTCTTTTTCGTCAGCAGGGTCAGGAAATCATTTGCCAGTGTTCCAAAACCGGGTAGGACAAACTTGTTCAGTGCCAAGCTCAGAAGAAGCAACACGCCGATGCCCGCTGGAACGAGCCAGTTCCCGATTCTGGTTTGGTATACTATCAGCAACGCCGCCTGCACCAGAATCGCAGCTGCTGTCATGGCCCACCATGGGTAGGGAACAGAGGGAAATGCAGCGGTTAAAAGCAAGCAGAAGCCCACCGTCAGAACGGCACAGACCACCCAAGCGCCCCAGGGAAAGTGCAGCTTTTTCTGTGCCGTTTCGGTGACAATCCACTGGAGTCCGTTTTCATTTTTTCGCATGATGGGTTAAACCTCCAGTCGCTGCATGGCCTCGGAATAATTCTGCGGGGCAAAGGTGGTCGCACCGGGGTACTGTTCTTCGGTACAGAGGATGAAATGCACCCGTCCGTCCGTGAGCAGCTGTTCTTCCGGCGCTGTGCCAAAGTAGAGAATGCGGCTGTAACCGCCCGTTTTGGGCAGACGGCACTCTGCGCTGCCTTTGGTTTTTACCAGGGCCGGGATGGCCTGCAAAAGCTTGTTTTCCTCCGAAATGTCCTGGGCCTGCAGATCGTCCCGGTCCGTCCAGCACAGGGTATAGGGTACACCGCTTTGCAGCAGTGCCATGCCTGCGGAGGACACGACCTCCGCCAGTGCGTCCATCTGCCGGGGAGTGCCGCCGGTGCGCTTATCCCAGAATACCAAAAGGGAACGGCTCTCCGGCTGGCTGGCCTCTTTCAGAATCAGCTCATCTAACTTGGAGGACAGCTTCCAGTGAATTTGCCGGATGTCATCGCCGGGGCGATACTCCCGGAGCTGGTACACCTCGCTGCGGTCCTCACCCCGTCGATTGGAAGCGCCGTCGTCGGCATAGGCCGGTCGGGCGGTCATGTCCGCCTCCATTGGATACAGGTCCGGGAGGATGGTCAGACGGGCATCCGCTTTCACGGGGGCCTTCATGGGAAGCAGGCCCAGATAGTCCAGCAGGGCAAACCGGCTGATCTGCACATACACTCTGCCGCAGAAGCTGCTTTGCAGCAGGATGGTTTGGCTGCTTTCGCCCTTGGCTCCGATGCTGCCGGTCAGCGTCACCGACTGTTCTTCCTCGGTGAGATCATTGCGGATAGAGACCTGACAGCCATAGCGCATTACGGGCAGAAACGCTCCGTTGCGGATACGCACCCGGCAGCTGGCCGCCGTGCGTTTTGCCGCTGTGGGCGGGGTCAGAATGTCTGCCTGCAGGTGCCTGCGGATATAGATATTGACTGCCCAGGAGGCCAGGGGCAGCAGGAGCAGCAAGCAGAGTCCGGCCAGCGCCCAAAAGGAGCCGCTTGTAAGAAGCAGTGCCGCCAACGCCAGCAGCAGGAGAGAATAACACAGGGCACTGCCTAAGATCGTTTTTTTCATTTGCTGGAAAATTCCCGGATATCCGGCTTTTGAACGGAGGTAAGTACATTTTGCAGGATCAGTGCCGCTGTATAGTCCTGGAGCCGCGCCTTGGAGTTGAGGATCAGACGGTGGACGCACACATCCGGGAACACGGCGCACACATCATCGGGAATCACATAGTCCCGGCCCCCCAGATAGGCGTTGGCCTTGGCCGCACGGGTCACGGCCAGAGCGCCACGGGGACTGACGCCCAGGGTCACATAGGCATTGGAGCGGGTCACATCCACCAGTTCCGCAATATAGTCATAGATCCGGTCTGCCACATGGATATTGCTGACCTCTGCGATGAGCTTTTCCAGTTCGGCAGGGGAAGTCACTGTCTGGCAGGCAGAAAGCGGGTCCACATGATGGCGGTCCTTCAGCAGCGCCGCCGTGCTGGCCCGATTGGGATAGCCCATACTCAGCTGGATCATAAAACGGTCCAGCTGGGATGCGGGCAGCATCTGCGTACCTGCAGAACCCACCGGGTTTTCCGTTGCCAGCACAATAAAGGGCTTCGGCAGGGGCCGGGTCACGCCGTCCACAGTGACCTGCAATTCCTCCATTGCTTCCAGCAGGGCGGATTGAGTCTTGCTGGAGGTGCGGTTGATCTCGTCCGCCAGCAGCAGATTGGTCATAATGGCTCCGGGCTGATATTTCAGCTTGCCGTCTGCCTTATCGGATCCTGCCTTATCGAATACAGAGAAACCGATAATATCCGAGGGTAAGGTATCGGACGTGAACTGGACACGCTTGGAGTCCAGTCCCAGCGTTTTGGAAAATGCCTTGGCCAGCGTCGTCTTGCCCACGCCGGGGACATCCTCCAGCAGCACATGGCCCTGGGCCAGGATGGCCAGCAGCACCTTGCGGACGATGTCCTCCTTGCCCAAAACGACCTTGTTGACCTCTGCCTGAATTTGATCTGTCAGCTTGTTCATACCTTTTTCCTCTTTCTGCCGATGATGTAGATCGCACCGGCGGCGATTACGACTACCGCACCGATCACGGCGCAGATGATGATTCCGTTTGTGCCGAATGCCTCACGGGGCGCTTGAGTGCCGTCAAAATGCAGCACCCACGGCTGCCCGGACCGCACACGCTGCACAGCCACTAAGGCCAGGACGGATTGGGCCGTTGCCAGGCCGTCGCCGGCCCCCTCCAGCACATGGCGGTAGGTGCCGTCCGCTTCTCGGAACTGGGAAAGCTCCGTCAGCAGGGTGTGCTCGCCCTTAACAAAACAGCTATCCGTCTCCGGGTCAATGCCCAGCGCACACAGGGCCAGGATGACCTGGGCGGTGCTTTCCGCGTTTTCATCGCCGTAGGCGATATACCCGCAAGTGTCCGTCAGCTGGCCGGAAAGATAGGAAAGTGCTGCGTCGATCTCGGTCTCCATCTGGTCCCGATAAGGAGCTAGGGCCTGCACCGCCATAGCGGTGATGTCCACATCCGATTTTCCGGGGATCAGGCCGAAGCCGCCGTCCGGCTCCTGAGCAACGGAAATGGCATTTACCATGTCCTCCCGGGAATACAGGGCGTCTGCCGGGACCTCTGTGTCCCCGGCATCCAAGGTCAGCAGCGCCCATATCCAGCCATTTAAGCCCTGAGCGCCCGGATCACGGGCATAGTTGTAAGTACCCTCTGCGATCAGGTCAATGGCCGAGCCGTCGGGCTTCGTGCCGAAGTTGGTGGGGTTGCCCCCCAGTGCCAGCACCGTTAAAGAAATCCGGTGGTATTCCGTGGCCTTGTTGCGGTCCAGGCATCCGTTTTTGGCGTATGCGTCCTCCACATGGGCCTTCAGTTCCGCCAAATAGTCGGAATAGCTCTCCCTTGTGCCGGACAGTGCCATAGCTATGGCCAGCCAATCGCAGACGGAATCGCCTGCAGGAAACAGTTCCCGGTCTTTCAGCAATTCACCCTTCTTGCCGCCCAGAGCGGACATTCCCTCCGCACTCTGTGCGATCTGTTTTTCCAAAGAAGGCTGCGCCTCCGCAAAGACCACCGTTGGGAGCAGAAGCAGCACACAAAGAAGTGCCGCTAATATTCGTGTTGCACTTTTCATGCAGTATCCTCCATCGTTCGTTTCAACGCCCTTCTACTTTACCGTTCCCGTGTCCCGTTAGAGCGTTTCCCATCCTCCGCCGCATCAGCCGGTCCTATTCGGAAGTTGGCTCTGTGGGCGTCGGTTCCGTGGGGACCGGGCTCCGTAGGGGCAGGCTCTATTGGCTCCGTTCCGCCGCCGGTGGCCGGGAGAATATCTGTTTTCTCCTCATGGCACTTGGAGCAGCGATAGTGGATGTAACCATCCTCTGTTTCGGTGGGTTCCAAACGGTCCGTCTCCACGAAGTCGTGGCCAAGGGCTTGGTAGCTGCCGTTGATCCACAGGCCGCAGTAGCTGCTCAGTGAACCGTAGCCGCCTCCGGTGGAATCATAGCCGCCGATGTCCTTGCCGTAGGACAGGGTGAAGCGCACATAAATGGTAATGCCGTTGCGGACCTTGTAGCCACTCATGCCGGTACCCTCATACAGGGTGCCGTTGATGGAGTACATCCAGCCCGAGCCTTGGGTATAGTCAAACTCCCCGATGCTGTCCCGGTCATAGTTGTCATTGGTGGTGATGCCGTCCCGCAGGATCAGCTCCCAAAGATGCTCCGGGACATTGGCTCGGTAGGCAATGTCGCCCCGGCTAATCCGGCGCAGATAGAAGTTCATGGTAGCAGACCCCTGGTAATCCGGCTCATAACCGCGCTCCTGCAGGAAGCGCAGCAGCACGGACGCCGCCGTTTCGCCCTCCACGATGTCCAGCGTACCGGTATCCAGAATGCCCAGGCCGATGGTGGTCGCATCCAGCACCACATCCACCGAGCCTGCCGGGTCGCCCTCACTGATCTGGTGATAGGTGACGGTGTAGACCTTCATGGTGGAGTTTCCGTTACCATCCCAGGCCAGCACCCGGACGATGTGGGTCTCTTCATCGCCCAACTGAGGGGGATCGAAATACAACTCGTAGGTGGGTTGAGAATCGCCGTAGCTCTTTTCCACGGTTTTGCCGTCCAGCGTGACCCGAATTTGATTGGAATAGATCACACCGGCTCCCAGCTCTGCGTTGGCACGGGCAATCACCGTCAAGGGGAAGGTTTGGGAGCTCATGTCCAGGCTGGCCCCGTCCAGATTGGTAACGATGGAGGGTGGATAGTCCCCCACCGTCGGGTGGGTATCGTCCGCAAGATTCGCGTAATAGCCCACCCGGTACTGAACAAGTCCCAGAAAGGTCTCCCCATCATAAAGAGACAGCACAAAGAGGTTATCTGCGTTGAAATCCAGCTGTGCCTCGTAGTCCTGGTTATTCTGAGAAGTAAGCAGCAATCCGTTTCCGGAATTGGTCTCATTTTTCAGCCGGACACGGATATGCAGATCGCCCTTACCCAGGGGATAGGCCACAAAGGTCAGCTTGCTGTCGGGCAGCTCTGCCTTGGTAAGCTGCTGGGTTTTCAGTGTCGTATAAATGCGGGGGGTATCATCCTCCTCACCGCCGCTGCCGTGGTCACCTCCGCTGCCGCCGTGGTCCCCGTCGTCTCCGCCGGTGCCATCACCATGGTCACCGGAATCCTCGGAGCCGCCTTTGTTATCGTCTGACTTGGAGCCGCCCTGGTCGCCCTTGCCGGGGTTATCCGTGGGGTCTGTGGGGCCCGATGGATCCGGCTTGGTGTCATCGGGTTTCTGCGTGTCATCCGGGTTCTGTGGCTCATCAGGTTTCTGTGGCTCGTCGGGCTTCTGCGGCTCTGATGGGTCCTGGGCAGTATCCGTATTCTCTGTATTATCCTTGCCGGAGCTTTGTCCGCCAGTGCTGCCGGAGCCTTGCAGCGACTCTGCCTGGAGCCGATCCGGCTGAATGCTGATGGGATTCTCCGGCCTTGTCCGACCGGAGGAAAGAAGTGAGAGGCTGATCCCTGCCACCAGCACAATGACCAGCAAAATACTCACGGCGCTATATAGGCCGCTATGTTTTTTCATACGGGTATCCTCCAAATGCTTATTTTGGATTCTTACCATCGTCTCCTAAAACAGGAGGCAATGGTAAAGCCCCAAAATATGGCGAATTGCCTCCCCTCCCAAAAGGGAGGGGAAGCTATGGATTCGCCTTGGTTTACTTGGAATTTTTGACGACCGCAACGGCGTCGGTGGAGTTGACGGCCTTGTCAAGGTTCACATCCGCGCGCAGGAACTTCCGCACAGAGACTTTCTCGAAGTCGGTGTACTTGCCGCTGTAGATGTCATAGGTGAGTTGCGCATCGTTGATGTCCACAACACCTGTCTCGTTGACATCATAGCTCTGCTTCACTTCTTCGGCTGTGGCGCTGGCCTGGTTGATATTGGCCTCAGCCGTAGCCACAGTGAATACCTCATTCTTGTCCACAATCACCAGCCAGCTGTACACATTCTCACCGTAAGCGGTAGTCTTATACATGACATTATCGCCGTAGGCAAAAGCCTTGCCCTCTTCGGGGGTGCCGGTCACGGTTACCAGAAACACGGTCTTGTTATCCATCTGCACATACTCGGAAACAGCTACCTCCATGGTCAGAGTGGATTTCTTCTCGATGGTGATGACCAGATCGCCGGTGACATTGGCGATAGTGTAGGTGTTGTCGGCTCCCTCGGTGATAGTCACATCCTTGCCGCCCATAGTGGCAGTGATGGTGTACTCAAAGTTCTTCTGCTTGGCCACGGTGAAGGTGTAGTTAGCCTTTTCCTGAACGGTGCTCTCGCCGGTAGCATCACCTGCGCCGGTGCCTGCAAAGGTGACCTTGTAGGTTTCCGGCAGCTTGACCTGCTTATTGCTGTTGATGACGATGTTGCCGGTGATATCCGCACCGGGGATGGTGTAGGTGGTGGTGCCGTCGTCATTTACCTGGGCCGTAAAGCCGGTGTATGCCTTGCCGCCGATGGTCACAGCCATCTTGTAGACATAGCCATCCACAGGGGTCAGCTTGAAGGTGTAGTCAGTCTGGTAAGTAGCAGTCGCAGCACCGGTGGTATCATTGCCCTGGGTGACAGTGAAGGTCTTGGGGGTCTTAGTGCTGGTGACCTCCACATTGCCGTTGACATTCGCCACAGTGTAGATGCCATTCTCGTCCGGGCTAACTGTCGTTGTCTCGCCGCCGCCGACGGTGACGGTCACGGTGTAGTCATAGTTGGGGTCCTTGGGAACGAAGGTCAGATTGCCGCCCGCTTCGATCACGGAGCCTGTTGCATCGGTACGAGTGAAGTCGTCCGGCAGAGTCACGGTGTAGCCGTTGACGGTGATGGTGGTCGTACCGTTCAGCACGATGGCGGCGGGGGCATCAAGTTCGATGGCATTGGTATTGGTATCCACATACGCCGCCCTGACCTTGACCGCAGACTGGCCCTGACCGGCTGCGGTGAAATTCAGAGTGAGCGCGTCGCCCAGCTCGGCGGCTTTACCGTAACGCACGATTCGCACGGTGCCGCTGCCGGGAATCACGCGATAACCCTCGATGCTGGTGGCTTCCATGTTCAGCGTCAGAATGGTGGGGTCAAAAGAGAAGGTCATGTCGTAGGCGTTGTAGGCGTTCTTGCCGTCGTTGTTGCCGATGGTCACAGGGATCTCCACGATTTGACCGGAGGCTACCTGCTTGTCCGCACCCATGGACACGGTGTAGCCCTTGGCTTCACTGGACTTCACTGTGACATCAATGATGTTGCCGGTTAATTTGACATCGTTGTCTTTAAGCGTATCATAGTCAGGCAGCGCTTCGGTTTTGACCTCAATGCGAGCGTTTTCTGCCGTGATGTTCTCCGTTGCCGTAAAGGTAACAGTGGCAATCTTGCCGGCGTTAAGAGTGACAGGGTCGCCTGTAGTGCTTAGGCCGGATACCCGGATGGCATTTTTACCAAGGATATCAACATTATCTCCCACTGCGCCAGTAGTGCCCGTGCCCGACATACATCCAGGTTCAAGCTCGCCGCTGGTTTTGACATAAGCAGTCTTGTCAAAATAAATTGCCCACTCCCAGTTATTCAGGTTCGTAATGGTCTTGTCGATCGACAGTGTAAGCGTAATCGTATCACCCGGCTGAACCTCTGTCTTATCAACTGTTGTTGACATCGTCGGAACATCAGCAGCAAATACAGCAGGGATAAGGCTGATAATCATGGCGATTGTCAACAGAATGGAAAGAGTTCTTTTCATTTTGTGTTTAACCTCCTTATGGTATTTAGGATTCTGCGGGGAATTTACTCATTTTCCCGTTTGTATAACGATAGATCAACGCAGCATCTGTGGAGTTTACAGCACCATCGCCGTTAACATCTGCCGACAACTTCTGAGAATCTGTCAGTGTGTATCTTCCATTAACCGAGCGATAGACGATTGCTGCATCCGTGGAATTTATGATGCCATCTCCGTTCACATCCCCATATATCACATCCGGCTTCGTGTCTGCCTTTGCATACTCAAAGGTGAACAGGGCGACGGGCCTAAAATTATTAGTGCTGCTGGATTCCAGTGTGACCGCCATCGCTGTTCCGTCCGCATTGCGGATATAACGGGTGACGGGGGTGGTGACAGTCTGGGTGCCGTCACTGTTGGCCTTGTAGCTGTTTTTCAAGGTAACAGAGCGGATAGTTGCCGAGGACACCACATCTACAGCAAGGTCCGTCTCGTAGCCGTATGCAGTAGCGTCTGCGTGGTAAATATCCACGCCCTCGTTGTAGGTAATGTCAACGCTCTCTGTTCCTTCCGGAACGATCACATGGTACTTGGGAATCTCCTCGTAGACATTTTTGAACTCCTCGTTGTCCTCGCTGCCCAGGGTAACGATGCCCTCATAGGAAATGTTCTTTGCATTCAGCTTCGTGCCGTTGACAGAGATGGACTGGAAGGGGCGCTCCAGCTCGGCGTCCGCCGCCACATTCAAGATGGCTGTGGCCGGTGCGATCTTGGCATAGTTCGTGCCGCCGCTGTCGTCCTTGGGGATCGTCCGGTTGGGGTCCATGCCCACGAGGTAGTAGGTGCCCTCCTCTGTGGGGGCGGTGAAGGAGAAAGTGCTCTTTCCGTCAGCCGCTTCCTTGTACTGCTCGATTTGCTCCCACTTGTCGTTATACAGGAACACATCCAGGTTCGAGAAGGGATAGAAGTCGCTGCCCTCAAAGGTCGTGCCGTAAGCCTGAGAGGAGATCGTCATCTCCATGCCGGGGCGGGCATTGTACGCGTCCTTGTCAAAGCAGGTAAATGCACCGCCGCTGGACCAGAAGCTCCAGTTGGTAAACATGGCCACATCCCACGTATCGCCGTCCGACAGCACGATGTAGTCGGAGGTGGAGCCCCAGCCGGGACTCATGTAGGGAAAGCAGTGGTTGCGGTAGTACATCAGGTTCTCATCATGACCCCAGAAGTTGGCCATATACAGGCTGGTGGGCGAGCCGGTGATAGTCAGAGCGGCAAAGCTGTCTGCCGTATAGGCCGGTGTTTCATCCATGTAACAAACATCTTCACCCAGCTTAAAGCTCGCCAGCGCGTCACGAGGATAGGCACCCTTGCAGCATTGCTCCTCCGGCAGGCCGATGAAGTAGCGCTCCAGCAGATAGAGATACAGGTGCAGGCCGGTGGGCCGCTCCACGATGTTCTCGTCGATGTATTTGCCTTCTCCGTTTTCCGTGTGATAGCGGTAGTATTCGTCCAAGTTGTACCGGCCCAAGTCAAAGTAGGGGACGGTGATGGCCTTGTGGCACAGCACCGTGCCGTCGCGGCCTCGGATGGGCACGCCGTCGTTGGAGATGGTCACATACACCGTGACTTCCTTGGCGGGGGTCTCATCGTAGTTATACTGTGCGTCCAATCCGTGGGGAGCTTCCGTGACCGTGATGGTAAAGGTCACTGTAAGCTCTTTGCCGTCCGAGCAGGTCGCCTTGACCTTCGGCGTATAGGTGCCGGGGTCTTTCTCTGATACATAGAGTGAGCCGTCCTTGACCTTGGTTTGGACGCTGAACTGCGCTGCGTTGGTCAGCGTGTAGGTCAGCGTATGGCCGTCCGTATCTTCAAAGACATCTGTCAGCTTGATCTCCAGCAGGCTGCCGGCCACAACCTCACCGGTGGTGACGGCATCCGCCTTCACGGAAACGCAGGAATCCGCAGCCAGCGCCGGTATGACGCCGAATACGCCTGCCGACAGAACCAAAGTCAGTGCCAGCAGCAGAGATAGTATGCGTTTTCTCATATTTGTTTACCTCATCTATGCGTAGATTACATCCAGCGTGCATACAGCGTCATGCTGCTGCGTACCGGGTCTTTCAGCGTGTCCCAGGGCTTGGTCAGGGCGGCATCCGCATACCAGCCGCCGAACACTGCGCCGGGCTTCGTGGGCGTCATGACTTCGCCAATGACGCTGCCTCGCTTCACGGAAACGGCCTCCAGCTCCGTGCCGCCACTGGTCTCAAAGCGGACCTTCTTCTTGCCCAGCAGGAGCAGCAGGATGAGCAGCAGGGCCAGCAGGCCCACGCCGCCGACGATCCACCAGATGGTCCCTCCGGCGGCACCCTCGGCCCAGTTGGCGTAGAGGGTCATGTTGCCCTTAACGGTGTCCTTGTGGAAGTCCCACTTTTGGGTGCGGTCCAGGTCTCTGTACCACCCCTCCAGGTGGTAGCCCTCCCGGATGGGGTCCTCGGGCTTTTTCACCTTTTCACCGTACTGGACGGTCTGGGAGGGGACCTCCGTGCCGCCGTTGCTTTCAAAGGTAACGGTGCAGTCCGTGGTGACGATGACGGACACGCTATTATCCTTCACGGTGTATCCGGCCATGCCGTCCTGGGTGGAAACCAGGGTGTTGGTGGGGATAAGCTGCGACACACCCTTCGTGCCGATGACCTTCATCTGAAAGCTGCCGACTACCACCTCCGGCTCCCAAGCCTCGCCGCCCTTAAAGGACACGAAGTTCAGATAGAAGGCCCGCCCGCCGGTGCGGCGGCCTAAATCGCTCCAGCGGATGCCGGGGGCGGTCATGACGCTGCCGTCCACCAGCTGAAGGAAGGTGTCGTCGTACTCGATTTCCGTCTGCATACCGTACATATCGGCGCTTTCCTGGGCGTCGGTGCGCTTGAGCACCAGGGTCACGGTGATGGTCTCGCCGGTGGTGGCCCGCGCCTCAGATGCACCGCCTACGGACAGGTCAAAATTGTAGCTGCGGCTCTCGTCTGTTTTGCCGCCCGTCTGCGAGGCAAAGGCTGCGGTGGGCAGCAGACACAGCAGCAGACACAGGGCTGCCAATAGTGTAAAAATGCGTTTTCTCATGCTGATCTCCTTCTCTCTCCGACCGGTTGGGCCGTTTTTTGCCCGGCCTGGCCGGTGCGAAGCCCCCAACGGGGGATAGCCTCCCCTCCCGCCGGGGAAGGGAGGCTGGCAGGACCTTACTTAAACTGATTCACGATGGCCACAGCGTCGGTGTGATCCACCGCCTTAGTGGCGTTTACATCGGCCCGCAGGAACTTCTCCACGGAAACCTTGGTGAAGTCACTGTATGTGCCGTTATACATATCGTAGACCAGCTGCGCATCGTTGACATCCACCTTCCCGGTCATGTTCACATCGGAGCCCAGGGTGATGGTGACCACATTGTCTGCGGCAGAGATGGCGACCTTGGCGGCGGCCTCCTCCTGGGTCAGGGTCTGACCCTTGTCCACGATCACCAGCCATGCGTACTGATCCGTGCCGTAGGCATTGACCTTATACATGGTGTTGCCGTCATAGGTGAAGGCTTTGCCTCCCTCGGGGGTGCCCTTGACCGTTATGAGCATCATGGTCTTGTCGTTCAGCTCCAGATATTTGGACACGGTCACTTCCTCCGCGCTGTGGGAGACCTTTTCCACCTTCACGACCAGGTTCCAGCTGTGGGCGTATACATACAGATAGTCGTTATAATTCACGGCCTCGACCACATATTTCCCATTGCCAAGGCTGCGCACGGTGGCGGGCCTCTTAGAAGCTGTGGAAGAGGCGAGGGGCTGATAGTAAGCCGTGACGGTGTAGTCGCAGCTCTCGCGCTGGTTCAGCGTGAAGTAGTAGGGCATATTCTTGCCCATAGAGCTTGCATTCCCGGAGGCTGCGTCCTCAACGCCGTTGCCGGTGAACACGACCGGAATACCAGATTCTGTGTTGGCGTCGATCCATATTTCCACACCTCCAACGATTTCTTTTCCAGGGATCGTGTAGGTGAGGGTGCCATCGTCATTGGCAGTGGGGACCGCTATGACTGTATGGACAAAGGGATCCCCGTTGTCTACACTGTAAATTACACGGTAGGAGTAGCCGGCCCTCGGGGTGACGACGAAGGAGTAGTCATTCAGATAGGTGACTGTCTCCGGGCCCTTGGTCACATCCTGCTCCACATCTTCGTCAATCTTGTATTTCACATCGTACTGCTTGGGGGTCTTGCCGGTGCAGGTGACCTCCACATTGCCGGAGATATTCTCGATGGTGTAGGTGTCATTTGCGCCGAAGGTCAAGCCCTCGGTGACGGTGTCGCCCATCTTCACGGTGAAGGTGTAGGTATAGTGGCTGTCCACGGGCTTGAAGGTGAAGCTGCCGCCGTTGGGGACCAGGCGGGTCTCGTCAGAGGTGAACGCATCCGGCAGGGTCACGGTGAAGTTATTGGCGTTGACCGCGGTGTCGGCGTCGGAAATGGCGGCATCCGGGGCGTCGAAGTTGATGGAGTTGGCATCCAGATCAAATTTGGCGTTGGTCAGCTTCACGGTGGATGAGGCAGTCGCCTTGGCGGTGAACTCCAGGGCCAGGGCCTCGCCCAAGGGCACGGCATCGCCGTAGCGGCGGACCCGAACGGTACCGTTGTTGTCCTCCACCGTCAGGTTGGCGGCGTCACCGGTCTTGGTGTTCAAGGTCAGTGCCGTCGGGTCGTAGGTAAAGGTCATGTCATAGGCGTTGAAGCCGGTGATGCCCTTTTCCCCGGAGGCGACGGTCACAGGGATACGCACTTGCTGGCCCGCAGCAACCTGCTGGTCAGCACCCATGGAAACAGTATAGCCGGTAGCTGTGGGGATAGGGCCAGCCCCATCAGGTGTAATAGTCACCTTAATCGGGTCGCTCTCGCCATGGTTAAACGCACCATCTTTGACATAAAGTGTTTCTTCATCCACCTCAATGCTTGAACGCGATATTCCTGTCGTACCGTTGAAAAAAAATGCCGTTTGGGCACCACTAATATTATCTAAAGAAGCAAAGGTAACGGAACAGATTTTACCCGCAGCAATAGTTTCTTCATTGTCATCATTGTACTGTCTTATTCTAACAAGGGCTTGACTGTCGGCTCCATATGCGCCATTTTGAGTGGGGTTATCAAACCAAACGCTACCATCTATATCCGTACTTACGAATTGAAAGAGAGTAGCATCATACCTTAGAACAATATCAAGCGCTGTCATGTAATCCAAATCATGCGCAAGTGTATATGTTATAGTGAGTTTTTCTCCAGGTTTCACATTTGTCTTGTCGGCTGTGGATACAACAATAGGGCTGTCGCCCTCCGCCGCAAAAGCGGCGGAGGGGAGAAGCCCTATTACAAGAACCACTGCCATAAATAATGCCAGTATTCTTTTCATAGATTAACCTCTCATCAGCCAACAGGAAATACGGTAATTGTGCCTGCAACATACTGCTCCAAGAGATCAAGATCCGCCTGATTTACTACAGTGTCGCCATTCACATTTGCCTGCACCAGTTGGTCATCGTTCAGTGTAATTGTGTTCGCCAAATATTTCCGTAGCAGTTCTACATCTTTGCTGTCCACATATCCGAAAGGATCCATATCGACATTGCCAACCTTTGGCGTTTTCAACCCCTTCAGATTCGTCTGCCAACTTAGGGCGGGGCTATACCGGCTGGAAACAAATGCGGCAGTAGTCAAGCCGGTATTCATTGCCCTGACAAAACTGCTCTTTGTCATTTCTGCTCTGGTCTTAGCAGTGGCCGTCTGAGCGGTGCTCTTGGCACTGCCAATGCCCTGACTGCAGGTGAAGTCCAGATAATACAGGTTGGACATCGCAGCGGAGGCGTTGTTGGTCATGCCGACCACAGCGCCCACATTGCTGCCGGTGCTCTCCACATAGGCTCGGTTGTAGCAGTTCTTGACAGAAGCGGACGCGCCGGAGGCAAAGGCCACGATACCCGCCACATAGTTGCCGGCACCGGTGATGCTGCCGGTGTTGTAGCAAGCGGTGACGCCCTTGGTGGTCTGACCCACGATGCCGGCCACATAGCCGTTGCCGGTGATCGCTCCGCCGTTGTAGCAGCCGGTAATGGTACCGGTAGCGTAGCCGGTGATGCCGCCCACATACTGATAGGCATGGATGGTGCCTTCGTTGCCGCAGTTGGTGGCGTTGGAATTCACCAGACGGCCTGCAACGCCGCCCACGCTGCTCCAGTTGCCATTCACACGGGTAACGGTGATGTCAACATCGGAGACAACGCCGGAGATGTTGGTATAGTTGGCGTAGGCCACCACGCCGCCGGAATAGGCGTTGGCAACGCTGCCCGTGGAGGTCAGGAACATCTTGCCGGTCACCTTCAGATTCTGAATGGTGGCGTAGCTGCTGCTGGTGCCGTTCACATAGCCGAACAGTCCCTTATACGGAGCCGAGGTAGTGGTGGCACTATAGTAGATGCCCATGTTCTTCACGGTATGATTATTACCGTTAAAGCTGCCCTTGAAGGCTGTGCTGGCGGTAGTTCCGCCGATGGGCGTCCAGTTATAGCCGGCCAGATCAATATCACCCGTCAGCGCACCGTTGATGGCATAGCTCCCGCCGTTGACTTGCGCCGCAAACCAAGCCAGCTCCGCTGCGGTACCAATCTGATACACGCCGTCGGTCAGAGTGGGCTGCGTCTTGGTGGTGCCGTCCCATGCGCCGGCAGCAGAGGCCGTCAGCGGAATGGTCTTGGTCAGCACACCGCCGGACACATTGGCCTTGTCTGCACTGCCCAGGTAGAAGCTGCCGTAGACATAGTCGCAGCCGGCGCAGAGCACCGCATAGGTGTAAGTGCCGTAGGGCAGGTTCTCATACTCGCCGTTGCTGTTGGCGGTATGAACATTGCCTGCGGCATCCGTCAGCGTCACAGTGGGCGTGGCGGTGGTGGGATTGGTAATATTCAGCTTCAGCTTGAAGTTATAGCGCGGAGTGACCTCCACATTCACATTGGGGAAACGGTTCAAGCAGAAGTTCACCGTGACCGCATTGAAGTTCGTGCCCACGCCGGTATCCGACATGTTATACAGGGTGGCAAACGGGTTCGCCGCCGAGTACATGGAGCCGTAGGTATAACCGTTGGTGAGCTGAACATTGGCGGTGCTGCCGGAGCCAAAGTCCACATTCGTCGGGATTGTCAGCTCCAGCTTGGCCTGATCCATCTGCTGATACTGGGCGACATTGGTCTTATAGGCCGTATCGCCGATGGAATAGAACAGGTTGTAGGTAGTGGGGTTGAAGATACCACTGTACTTGTAGATGCCACGGTAGCTGCCCTCGAAGGTGAGAGACACCTTATCGCCGGGCATGATCTCCGTCTCCTGGGGATTGGAGGCGTTGGTGACCGTGGCGGTCACTTCGGCCACACGAGCCAGACTGTAGGACACCTTGTTGTTAGCTGTCATCTTGATGACAACAGTACCACCGGCCAGCCCCGCATTGCGGAAGCCCAGGAGACTTGCATGGTACTTGCCGTTGGAATCCGCCGTCAAGGTGGTCCAGCCGGAGAGAGCGCTCTCCATGGTGGTCTTGTTGGTGGTGACAATGGCGTACTGAACATTGGACACACCATAGTCTTCGCTATTGCTTGCCACCGTGAAGTCCAGGGTGGGGGCGGTGTCGTTGCTCAGATAGAACCAGTTGTCGTAGTTATAATCCCACGCCGTCGGGCGAGAAGAACTCAAGCCGTTGGAATTATAGGCGATATTGGCCGTTGCGGTACCGTTTTCCTCGCTGCTGAGCACAAAAACACTGGTGCGCTCCGGATTCGTGGCCGGATAGAAGCCGCCGTGGGTGCCATGTGTGTCATCTGCCGCATATACATCCAGCGCCTTGTAATTCACGGCAAGGATGGTCGTTCCATTCGGTTTCACATCGAGCCAGTTGTTCTCGGCGTTGCCTCCGTTGGATTTCTGCAGGGTGGGCGAACCAGCCAGCGTATGAACCTCAAATTCAGGCTCAATCATGATATTTGCCGCGTCAGAGTTGATGATCTGCCACAGGCGGTAAGAACGGATACGCTCTGTCCCGCTCGTGTACTTGTAGCCGCTGGGGGACAAGAAGGTCTGAATCTCCGCTTCGTCACGGGTCTTGGCTATCGTGCCAAGATTAGAGAAGCTGTGGGAATACTGATCCGTGGAGTCTCCAGCATTGAAGGTGAATTCCTTCGCAAAACTGGTGGTGCTGCTCTGGAGCCATCCGGCCTTGGTTACATAAGTGGTGCCGCTGCGGATGTCCTTCAAGCGCCAGGTGTAGTTGGAATTGCTCTTGCTGATTTTGTAGATCAGCGTTCTGGTAGCGTCAGCGGATGCGCTTGCATCGCCACTGGTGCTGCCCGTCTTCGGCACAATGACCTGTGTGTTGAAATTATTATACTGGAAAAACAGGTTGAAGTCCGCATAGGCAGGAACCGTCACCGTCAGGTTGATGGCCTGGGAAAGCGCCAGGTTCTTTGTAACAACCGTGTATCCGGCGGCAGTCGTGTTGTTGATCGCCTGAGTGAAGATGTAGTCCTCGGCACAGGTGCCGATGGGTTCCACATAGGCATTCCAAAGGGCTGCGTTTCCGGCAGAGTACAGCATGAAGGGGTAGTAAGTATAATTGCCGGAAGTATAGGGCACACCATGCTGCACATCGCCGCCCATGCTGGGCATTGAGATACGGGCAGTGTAGTCGCTTGCGGTGAAGTAGGTGTTATCGGTTTTGCGGCTCGTGGTGTAAATGGAATGCAGCCGCAGGTAGAGGCTCGTACCGCCGCCGGTGCCGCCGTCCACATTGGTCTCTGTGGGCAGGGTCAGGCTGTGGCCGCCGAGGTAGACATCGTACTTTCCGGAAGAGGCATTGTAGCCATACGCACGGAAAGAGTACTTGCCGGGAGCCAGGGAAGCATAGAACTCATTGTAGTTGCCGTTCTTGTTGCCCGTTGTGGAGTTCAGTGTGTTGGTAAAAGTGCTGTCCAAAAATTGGACGCTCTCGTACAGGCTGGAATCGACGCCATCCTCCCGATAAATGTAGGTGTCGCCATCTTTACCGATGTAATCGGCACCCTTCGTATCGAAGCCCTTAGTCTTGTAAAGCTTGATGAGCGGATAAACATTGCCGTTGGAGGAGTAATTCATATCCTGGCCAACATAGAAGGTGTAATTCTGCGGAGTTCCTGCTCTTACATCCAGAGTCAGCGTCCAAGTGTCCGTAGAATCGCCGTAGGTATTGGTCGCATGGAATTCATAGACATATGTACCGGCGGCATTTTCCGTGATCTGGATGGTGGTGCCGCCGAACAGAGCCGGAGTGAAATAGTAGGGGCCGGTCCTGGTATCTCCAACAGATCTATAATAATAGTAGTTGGTGTAGTTCAGCGCTGTGCCGTCCGGATTCTCGAAGATATTACCGGCCTGCAAGTCGGTGAGATTGTAAGCATAGCCAGCCGTTACCGTATCGCTTGCAGTAGAGGACACACCTTCCTTCAATCTCGGGATCTGCTGGTTGGCATCTGATACAGTCAGGGTGATGGTGTGGGTAGCCGTTCCAGTATTATCGGAAGCGGTCAGCACCACCGTGTAAGTCCCCGCAGCAGTGGGGGTGTAACCCAGAATCGTGCCGTTCAGCGCCTGAGCAACGCCGTTGATAGTCGCCGTGTAGGTCAGCGTATCACCTTCAGCATCGGTAAACACATCAGCCAAATCCAGCGTCCACGCATTACCAAGTGTTACATTGGCTGTGGTGATTGCATCGGAAGCGACCGTAGGGGCCGAGTTGCTTTCATAGGTGAAGGCGAGGAAGTGGACGGGCGCATAGCTGGCGCTGCCGTCATACTCCGGCGCATAGGCAGTTCCGCTACCATCTGCACCCAGCACAAAGCTCTTTTGGACCGTGGTCCCATCCTCGGCGGTACGGGAGTAGTTCAAGGGAATTGTGATTGTGATATCCCCATTGCTCTCCGTATAGGCCATTTCTACACCGCCGCCAGTCCACTGCGGCACATCGGCGTAGTAGCCGGATGCTTCACCGCTCGTGGCATTGGTCAGTATGGCAGCGTCTTTGTAGGTGGCCTTTACATAGGTCGTGCCTGCGGGAACGGTGACCAAGTAGTAGGGCACATTCTCGAAAGCAGAGTAGCCGGTAAAGGTCACAGGGTTCTGCACACTGATGGTTGCCGTTCCTGTGGTCTGGTCATTCGCACCATATGGAACAATACTATCCAGCGGCGCAGCTACTGTGCCTTGTTCCGTTGCAAAGACTGCCGTGGGAAGGATGGATAGAACCATCATGAGCGCAAGCAGCATTGAAAGGAACTTTTTCGCTGTCTTTTGCATTTCCAATCTCCTCTCAGAAAATTATTTATAATAAGGCCTGCCGGCATTATTACCTTAGCTGCGAGCACATTTTCGCATCCAATAAGAAAATAACAAGGTTATATAGGGGCGCGACACCCTATTATAATTGGTGTCGCGTTCCGATCTGTCCAAGGCGAAAGGTTCTTTCGTTAAGAGGATTGGGCGGAAGGGGCTGGCTAAGCCCCTTCTGCCCATATGGAAAGCTGGCGGATCTCCGCCCTCGACTTGGCAAACCTTACTCAAGCATTACATCTGTTGCAACGAAGGTTTCCTCTGTGGCTTCGTGAACAGCGCATTTGCTTTGGCGTTGCTTGACTCGCTCAACCCGTGCTGCCCGTTTAGCGTCACGCTCGCTCCGATGCAGCCGAATTTGGATATTCTTTTCGTTTTGATAGCGCCCGCAATCTCTATTGCGGGGTTTTTTGTATATAGGATTCAAATGGGCGGCTCTCAGCGCATCTTTCCAATCGCCAAAGCGCTCTGCGATGTAACTGCCACCGACGATCTCGATGGGGGCAGGGGACTTTCCCCAATGTCCGGCGCAGCGCCGGAGATAGGCCGCCAGCTGATCCAGGCTGTCGCCTGCGTGTTTTTCCGCAAAAGCGCGGTCCTGCTCAGCCAATGCATCCCGTGTTCTTTTGGCAATGTGCTGCTCGTACCAATTCGCTCCGTCAAAATTTTGCGCACCTGCTACTTTACCCATGGGCACACCTCCTTAATGATTCATGACAAAAAAAGCGCTGATAAACCCATACCGGGTCATCAGCGTACACTTCTGCCATATCAGCACCACGGAGAGAGCGCCCGCTGCCTTTGAGTCCTAACTACACAATTCTACTGACTTGCGCCATGAGATACTCTCTGCGTTTATGATCTGTCTTCTCACGACTTTCTCGCAATGACGGACTTTCGTCCCAGTGGTTTCCCGCCTCGATCATATCCTTGCGCTTACAGTGCCGACCGCATGGGGAATCGCACCCCTTTCCTTCAGGGCAATCACCTGGCCGTTTCCAGCTCGGATGACCGCCGTGCAGCATCATCGGACTCGATTATTCTGTTTTCCAGTATCACTTTGTTTGTTAAGGGAATACTACAATAAATCCTCCGGAAATGGGCTTTCGTGAATTTATCCCATTTGCGATAGAGTCGTCAAAAGCTGCTGGTATCGGGGTGCTTCC
>OGGQ01001668.1_pt1 | contig 27686 bp, 20 predicted proteins | sample 1571191 | NCBI WGS metagenome assembly OGGQ01 (sample SAMEA2582061, study PRJEB24529) | metagenome | biome: Human gut stool | place: China | collected 2011
GCGAGCCCTTCATTTCGGCCTTTATCTTGCCACCAACCTGTTGCGCGAAGCGTGAAAGTTTTTCTTTGCATACTTTCTTTTTTTCTCAAAAAGAAAGTATGGGAAATCCCGACAAAGTATGGTATAATGGAACGTATCGACGAGCATTTGTTCCGCGCAGCTGGCGGAACGCAATTTTTCTGACAATTTTTGGAGGTATCAGCAGTGCCCAAAGAATTTACATCCGAACCAAATGCCCGAGAAAGCGCGGTCATCGCAGGCCGCAACGCCGTCACCGAGGCGCTCAAAAAAGGCCGCCCCATCGACTGCATCTATATCCTCAAGGGCGCTGACCGCGGCAGCGTGGGCAAGATCATCGCCCTGGCCAAGGAGCGCGGCGTGCCCGTCAAAGACGCCGCAGCGCAGAAGCTGGACGCCCTGTGCGGCGGTGTAGTCCATCAGGGCGTGGCCGCCATGGCAGCCTGCCACGACTTCTCCACTATGGAGGACATCTTTGCCAAGGCCGGCGACCAGCCGCCCTTTGTCATCATCTGCGACAACATCGAGGACCCGCATAACCTGGGCGCCATCATCCGAACCGCAGAGGCCGCCGGCGCGCACGGCGTCATTATCCCCAAGCGCCGCGGCGTCGGGCTCACCGCCACCGTGGCCAAAACCTCGGCCGGTGCGGTCGAATATATGCCGGTGGTGCGGGTGGCCAACATCGTCTCCACCATCGAGGAGTTAAAGCAGAAGGGATTGTGGATCTTCTGCGCCGACATGGACGGCAAGCCCTGGTGCTCGGCCGATATGGGCGGGCCGATCGGCATCGTCGTCGGGGCCGAGGGCAGCGGCGTCAGCCGCCTGACCAAGGAGCACTGCGACTTTGTCGTCTCGCTGCCGATGAACGGCCAGGTCAACTCGCTCAACGCCTCGGTCGCTGCCGCCATCGTCATCTATGAGGCCGTCCGCCAGCGCAGCGGGCTGCCCGCCTTTACAAGCAACAAATAAATCTCCTGCCAGGGAAACAAAAAAGGAGAATGCAGCATGAACAAGCCATATAACGTTGATGATATCCTCAACGAGATCAAAGCCAAAAAAGCGCGAAGCGCCCGGCCGGCCAGACCTGCGCCCGCAAGACCGGCAGAAAATCCCGCCCCCGCAAGGCCGGAAACTTCCACCGCAACCGCTCCCCGGCCCGCTGAACCGGCCCCGCCGCCGGAAGCACAGCAACAACAGCCGCCAAGACAGCCGCGGCCATCTGAACAGCAGCAGCCCAAACAGCAGCAGCGTCCAGACCCGATGGACAGCACCGGCGTGTTCTTCTCCTCGCTGTCCAACCACCGCGAGACGGTGCGTGAGGAACAGGAGCGGCTGGAAAAGGAACGCCAGGAGCGCGAAAGGCTGGAGGCTCAGCGCCGCGAACAGCAGCGGCTGGAGCAGCAGCGAAAGGAAGCCGAACTGCGCGAACAGCAGCGCCAGGAACAGGAGCGCGCCCGCCTGCAGCAGGAGGAGCTGACCGATTCCTTCTTCCTGGAGCAGCAGCCGGCGGACCTGCCGCCCAAGGAGGCGGCCACCCCCTTCGGCGACATCGAGCCGACCACCCCGCCGCCGGAACAACCTGACCCGGACCTGCAGGACAAGACGGAATACCAAAAATATTTTTCTTCCCTGGGCCGCAAAAAGAAGAATGCGCCAAAGCCGGAAAAACAGCCGGAACCGCAGCCGGAGCAGTCCATCACCTTCGATACCTCCTCCTTTGAGGCCGGCAGCGAGGAACCGGAGGAGGACCTGTTCGCCTCCACCCCCACCGGCCTGACCGAGGAATTCGGCACCGGCGGCATCTTCTCCAACCAACAGCCAGCGAAGGAGCCGGCCGCTTCCGCCAAAAAAGACGGCAAGGCCTTCCACATCAACCTGCCCGAAGATTTAGACGAGGATGGCGAGCAGCCGCAACAGGAGGGCGAGCCCACCAGGGAGGACAAAAAGTCCAACCTGTTCCGCCGCAAGGGCGCGCAGCAGGCAAAGGAGGAGCCACATTCCTCCCGCCTTGCTTCCGCCGAGATTCCCGTTCCGGAAGAATTTCCGGAGGAGAGCGAGGAGATTGAGGACTACTCCTCCCCCAAGGATAAGGAGGCCATCCTGCACGACATGCGCAGCATCAAGTCCGGCCTGCTCATCCGCATCGCGGCGATGATCGTTCTCTTTGCGCTGTCGCTCTACCTCTCGCTTGCCGCCCGCGACATCCAGATCGGCGGCGAGCTGCTGCCGCTGCCCACCTTCATCCAGCCGGAGCTGCACCTGCGCTCCTACATGGTCTGCCTGTGCGTGGTCTCGGCCATCGGCGCCGTTGTCTGCGCCAATACGGTGGGCGGAGGGCTGCTGGCGCTGCTCAAGTTCCGCGCCAACACCGACACCCTGCCGATGCTGGCGCTGCTGGGCACGCTGGCGCAGGGCATCTGCTTTATCATCAAGCCTGAATATTTCAGCACCGACAAGGCTGACTTTGGCTCCAACCTCTACCTGTTCTTCCCGGTCGCCCTGCTCATCCTGCTGTTTAACCTGATCGGCAAGCTGCTGGTCATCCTGCGCATCCAGCAGAACTTCAAGCTGGTCGCCTCGGAAAAGCGCAAGCACGCCGCCGTCTTTTTAAAGGACCGCACCCTGCTGCGCGAGCTCTCCCGCGGGCTTTCGATGGAGGAATACACCATCGCCTACCCGGAGACCAGCCGCTTCCTCTCCAACTTCCTGGACAACTCCTACTCGGAGGACCACGCGGAGAACATGAGCCGCGTGCTGGCGCCGGTCTGTCTGCTGGCGGGCATCGCGCTGTCGGTTCTGTCCTACCTGTTTAACAAAAACGCGGCCGAGGCGGTCTCCACCTTCACCGCCATCATGTGCGTGAGCGCGCCGCTGACCTCCACCATCGCGGCAAACCTGCCGCTCTACCGCCTGGCCCGCCGGCTGATTCCCGCCGGAGCGATGGTTTCCGGCTACTCGGCGGTGGACGCCTTCTCCCGCACCGAAGCGGTGGTGCTGGACGCCAAGGACCTGTTCCGCCCGTCCGACATCATCCTGCACGGCATCAAGCCCTTTGACAAGAGCCAGATCGACTCGGTCATCCTGGACGCCGCCAGCGTGGTCTGCAACACCGACGGCATGCTGACCGACGTCTTTAACAAGATCATCGGCTCCAACCGCTCGATGCTGCGCCCGGTGGAAAACGTCACCTATGAGGACTCGATGGGCCTGTCCGCCTGGGTGGACGGCAAGCGGGTGCTGGTGGGCAACCGCGAGCTGATGGTCAACCACGGCGTCGAGGTTCCCAGCAACGACTACGAGATGCGCTACGTCAAGGACCGCAAGAACATCGTGTACCTGGCAAACTCCGGCCAGCTTTCGGCGATGTTTGTCATCAGCTACCGCCCCAACAAGCAGACAAAGGAGCAGCTGGACAAACTTTCCGAGCGCGGCATGTACCTGATCATCAACACCTCCGACCCGAACATCACCGCCGAGAAGATTCACGCAACCTATGACTTCCCGATGGAGCAGATCAAGCTGATGCCGGCCAAGTTCCACGCCGCCTATGAGAACCTCACCGCCGAGAAGGACCGCTCGCCGGCCAAGATCGGCTTTATCGGCTCCAGCCGGATGATGGTCACCGCCATCCTGGACTGCTTTACCGCCCGCACCGCCATCGACCAGGCGGTGCTCATCCAGATGATCGCGCTGGTGGCCGGCTACGCGCTGGTGGCGCTGTTCTCGCTGATGGGCAACCTGTCCTACCTGAGCATTCTGCACCTGATTTTGTTCCAGGCCGTCTGGGCCATCATCGGCACGGTGGTGCCAAACCTCAAGCGCTATTGATGCCACAGAAAAAGAGCAGCGGGGCGCGCATCGCTGATGCGCGCCCCGCTGCTCTTTGGTTGTGTGAGTTCCCAGAAAGTTTCCCTTGATGAGGTCCCCGGGGGAGGGACCTCATCAGGTTCCAGAAATTTCTGGAACCCACCTTTAGTGGTTGCTCTTCTTTTCCTCCAGCCAATGGGAAAGCTCGTCAATATCCTGTTCGGTCAGGTCGTTGTTGTCGTACAGGGTGTTGACCAGGCTCATGAAGGAGTTTTTGTGCAGCTTCTTGAGGAAGTTCTTGGTCTCGTACTCCATGTACTCTTCGCGCTCTACCTGTGGATAATAGATTCTTTCCCTACCACGTTTTTCCGAGGTGAGGAAGCCTCTGTCGATCAGACGGGACAGCAGGGTCAGCAGGGTGGAAATATTCCAGTTCTTCTCCTGGCTGACGACCTTCATTACATCGTTGGTCGACATCGGTGGTGTGTTGTCCCAGATTGCCTTCATAACTTCCAGTTCTGCATCCGGCAATCTTCTCATTTTGTCAAACATATGTTCACCCGCTTCCGTCCGCCTGGCGGCGGACTAATTTATGATTCATCCACATTTATAATTATTACCGACGTAGAACATATTGTCAATGCCCTTTTGAAAACTTGTTCCAATTTTACCAAAAAAAAATTTAAAATTTGGCAATTTTCTATCCTCATTGACCGCAAATTTTCATCCGTTTTTCATCATTGACAGCTGTATCAAATCGATGGTACACTGGTCTTACATCCCTGCTGCCGCTTGCGGCAGCACAAAGGAGGCCAATCGATTGCACCTGAAAAGCATTTCTCATCCGCACGGAACCCTTGTTCAGGGCGTGCAGGATTTTTCGCTGCCGCAGATTTTGGACTGCGGGCAGTGCTTCACCTTTTCTCAGCTGCCGGACGGCCGCTGGCAGGGCTGGGCCGGCGGACACGCTCTGACTGTCTCCCAGCCGCAGCCGGACACCCTGCTGTTTTACCACACCGACGCCGAAACCTTCCGCCGCTTCTGGCAGCCCTACTTTGACCTGGACACCGACTACGCCGCTATCAAGGCTGTGCTGGCCCAGGACGAGACTTTGCGGCGGGCCATCCAGTTTGCGCCGGGCATCCATATCCTGCGTCAGGGCGGCTGGGAGACGCTGTGCAGCTTTATTATCAGCCAGAACAACAACATCAAGCGGATCAAGGGAATCATCGAGCGGCTGTGCCGCCTGCTTGGGCAGCCCATCGGCGACAGCGGTTTCTTTTCCTTCCCCACCCCGGAGAAGCTGGCCGCCGTCACCGCCGAGCAGCTGGCGCCACTGCGCTGCGGGTTTCGCGCCCGGTATCTGATCGACGCCGCGCAGAAGGTCTGCTCCGGCCAGGTGCGGCTGGACGCCATCCTCTCGATGCCGCTGGAGGAGGCCCGCCGGGAACTGATGCAGATCTGCGGCGTCGGGCCCAAGGTCGCCGACTGCGTGCTGCTGTTCGGCTTTCACCGGCTGGAATGCTGCCCGATGGACGTCTGGATGAAGCGCGTTTTTGCCGTTCTCTACCCCAACGGCCTGCCGGACTGTGCCCGGGACTTTGCCGGCATCGCCCAGCAGTACCTGTTCCACTACGCGCGCACCTGCCCGCAGGCATTTGACCCCGAGGAGGTGTCTGCATGAAGCTGCGCCGCCTCACCGGCCTGCTGCTGAGCCTTGTACTGCTTTTCTGCACCGGCTGCAGCCAAAGCGCCGCGCCCCGTTCCGCCCCTTCCCCAACCGCGGAGGAGCAAGCCCTCTCCAGCCCCCCGGAGGCTTCCGCTGAGGCCCCTTCCGATCAGCAGGCAGAGGAAACTGTCTCCAACGAAAAAACCGATCCTGCGCCCGCTCAGGAGGCTTCCTTCACGCTCTGCGCCTATCTTCCGGTCAGCTCGATGACCCAGGGAGCCGCGACGGTCGCGGAGGAGTACGCCGGCAGCATCGCCGCACTGGATTATCTGGTGCTCAACACCGGCGCCTACTGGGACGAAAACGGCGCGCTCTCCCTCTCGGACAAGCTGTTGGACGCCATCGAAACGCTGCAGGGCAAAACCGCGCTGTGGTGCACCGTCAACCCGCAGGGCGCCCTCATCCGGGAGGGGACAGCGGGGCAGAGCATCGACACCCCGCAGGAGCGGCAGGCGCTGGCGCAGGAAATCGCCGCCTTTGCCGAACAGTACGGCCTTGCCGGCATCGACATCGACTGGGAGTTCCCGCTCGACGACGAGTGGGAGGACTTTTCCACCTTTCTCATCACCCTGAAGGACACCCTCTCCCGGAACAGCGAGCCGGTCGCCCTGTCGCTTGCGCTCTACCCGGAGGAGATTTCCCTGTCCGAGGAAGCCATTGCTGCCCTCGACCGCATCCACGTGATGGCCTATGACCAGTTTGACAGCGAGGGCTTTCACAGCACCATGCAGGCCGCTGAGGATGCGGTCGCCTACTTCACCGCGCTGGGGGCCAGTCCGCAGCAGCTGGTGCTGGGCATCCCCGCCTACGGCCGCCCGCTGGACGGCTCGGCACAGTGGGTCTTTTATAAAGACATCGACCCCGAAAGTATTTCCGGGGAAAACCCGGATCTGGTGGGAGATATTTCCTTCAACAGTGCCGCCACCGCCGCGCAGAAAACCCAGTACGCACTGGAGCAAAACCTCAGCGGCGTGATGGTCTACCAGCTGCTGTGCGACCGAAACGATCAGGATGCGCTGATTTTAGCCTGCGCTAACATGGCGAAAAACGCTTGACTACCCGCTTTCTTTTGGGTATGATGGATATAATTATCCGCGAGTCATTCAGTCATCAGCACAAAGGAGATTTTCTATATATGAGTGAGATTCACCAGCCGGATGAAGGCACAAAGGAGGCGCTTCCTTCCCCGGACGCCCCGTCGAAGGAAAACGTCTCGGTTGACCATATCCTCAGCCACCTGTTCCAAAAATCCGACCTGCTCTACAAATTTGTCATGATCTATAAGGACTACATTTTCCAGCCGCGCGACTATGGGACGGGGGAACTGGTCACCTCGATGGAGGCCCATGTCACCTCCTACATCGACGAGCACCCCGGCGCCGCCCCCTCGGAGCTGGCCGCCTACTGGTCCCGCACCAACGGCTTTATCTCCCAGATTTTAAAAAAGCTGGAAGAAAAAGGATTTATCATCCGCACCCGCTCCCCGCAAAACGCCAAGCGCGTCCTGCTGTACACCACCGAAAAAGGCAAAGCCTTCAGCTACGCGCACAAGCGTTTTGACGCACTCAATGTCAGCATCTCGATGCAGCGCCTGCTGCAGAGCTGCTCGATGGAGGAAGTGGACGCGTTTTACAAGGTCATGGACGCCTATTGTGACCTGTTCTTAAAATACGGCGTCGAGGGAATCATCCCGGAGGACTAACCAGAAGGTTCCTTTCCCTTTTTCGCCGAAAGTATCGCCATTATTTTGTATCCCCGGTTTTGTCCGGGGATTTTTTTGCTGCAAAAAGCAGAGGAGCGGGCCGTTTGGCTCGCTCTTCTGCTTTCGTCTTGTACTTTATGAGAATTTAGGGAAAATGCTTTTATGCATCCAGGATTTCTTCATCATCCGCAAGCGGGTCTGCGTAAGCAGCCGGTGCTTTCTTGCGGCTTTCCAGACGGCTGAACACGGTGCCGCCGACATAACCGGCCAGCGCACCGCCCAGGGCCGCCAGGGCCAGGGCCAGCACAACCTTGCCCGCCGGGTTAAAGCCGAACGGCGCGATCATGCCAGGGATTGGGGAAGCGGTGCCAGGCGCGTTGTTGACAATACCCAGGGCCGCCGCGGCAAGGCCGGCCAGGCCGCCGCCAAAGAAGTTGGAAACAAAGATCGGGATTGGGTGCGCGGTGACGATGTGCGCCTGGGTCAGAGGCTCCAGCATAACCGCAATGATGTTGCTCTTGTTGCCGTAGTGCATCTTGTGGAAGACCATGCCGTTGGTGAAGGAACCGCCAAAGCAGGCAATCGCCGCAATACCCATCGGCAGACCGGTGAGGCCCAGCATGGCGGTCAGCGCCATCGAGCTCAGCGGAGAGGTGCAGATCATCTTCATGATACCGCCCAGCAGGAAGCCCATAACCAGCGGGGACTGCTCTGCAGCTGCGGTGATGGTGCCGCCGATGACACCCAGTACCGAGTTGACCGCCGGGTCTACCGCGAAGGCAATCAGGCGGGAAACAGGTGCGATGATCAGCGCGCCGGCAATCAGGTCAAGGCCGGTCGGCAGGTATTTTTCAATGTAAGGAGCGATCAGGCCAACGATGTAGCCGGCGATAAAGCCCGGCAGGATGCCGTAGCCGCCGCAGGCCAGACCTGCTACAACCGCGAAGACAGGGTTTGCGCCCATGCAGATCGGAACCATGACGCCCGCTGCTACGCCGCCCAGGCTGCCTGCGGTGGAACCGACCTCTGCCAGGAAAGCGATACCCAGCAGGTCACCGGTGATATATTTATGAACAGCTTCTATCAGGAAGGAAGCAACCGCGGCGTTGGCCATACCGGACATCGCCTCGCTGCCCTTTGGGAATTTTAAGCTGAACAGGGAGAAGACCGCCAATGTGAGGAGCAGGAAACCGACTCCAGAAACAATTGTCATCATAGTGCAAAAACCTCCATATAAAAACTTACCTTTAGCGTCCCCATCTGCTCGCTTTTTAACCGGGACGCCTGTGCGATTGACGATACCTAGATTATAGGGGAAAGGTTTGCAAAGCTACAAAAAGTTACAGGAATTTTTTTGTCAAAAAATCGCAAAAAAGCAACTTTGTTGAAGTTGTTTAGTTGTATCGCACATTATTCAGCGCATCCCACAACAAAAATCCCCCTTTTCTTGTCCTCGCTAAACATTGTCTTTGGCGATATGCATAAATTTATTGCACATTTCTATACATTTCAAAATTCTATTTTACCTGTACTTCATGGAACAGCCACCATTTCCTTACAAAATCCCACCCTCTCTGCGCCCGTTGCGCACCCGCTTTTGTCCCTGAGGGACAAAACGAGCGGGGAGACCTCCCGGTCTCCCCGCTCGTTTTGATTGGATGAAAACGCCGCTCCTTAGTTGGCGCAGTAAAAAATCAGCGAATTCAAAAAGCTCTTGAGCGACACCTTGCCGTGCACCTCCGATTTGCCGCGGATAAAGTCCATCTCCCGGCGGATCTGCTCAAAGCTGTACAGCGACCCGGCCAGATCCTGGAAGGTGTCGTTGGAGTAGTCCTCCAGGCCCATATTGGCAAGGTTGGTCAATCCTGCATTGACCGCGCGGCGGATGCGCTGCTCCATCGACTTGGCGTTGTTGGGGCTGAAGCGGCTGCACAGCTCCGAGACGGTGAACTTGCCCGTCTCCGGCCCCTGCCCAATCATATAGTCGACCAGAGTGATGATGTCCGACGCGCCGTTTTCGCCGATGATGCCCAGCTTCTGCAGCACGGCGCGCACCCGCTTGATGTGCGGTTTTTCCTCCTGCTGCTCGCTGGGCAGGTTCAGCTGAGGCAGCACCACCCCTTCGCCCTCGGCGGGGGAGCCCTTCATAAACAGCGACTGCATCTGCTGGAAGGTGCGCTTCATCTGGATAGAGTCAGCCACATTGCCCAGCACCCGCACCACCTCCACGCCGTTGACCGGCTTCTGCAGAAAGAAGGTGACCCCGCACTCGTACGCCTGCGCCACCATCTCCTTGCTGCTGACCTGGGAGAGCATGACATAGGTGATGTCGGGGTAGAGCTCCTTTGCCTTGCGCACAAAGTGGATGCCGTCCATCACCGGCATCAGCAGGTCGACAATCACGATGTCCGGCTGGATGAACTTGAGGTCCTCCAGCGCGTCCATCCCGTTGGAGGCCATGCCGCATACCTCGCCCAGTTTTTTCTGCTGGATGATAATTTTCAGGATATTGCAGACATTCGCATCGTCGTCAATCAGATAAAATTTCATCGTTCCACCTCCAAATTTTCCCGTGGGATGCGGATGGTAAAGTCGGTACAGCCGTTTTGGGACTTCACCGAGATCACACCGCCCAGCTCCTCCTCCACAATGTCCTTGACAAGGCTCAGGCCCAAACCGCGGCTGACCTTGCCGGTCTCAAAGTTAATCTTGGTCGAAAAGCCCGGTTCAAAGATGGTGGGCAGATACTCCGGGGCGATACCGCCGCAGTTGTCATGCACCTGCAGCACACAGTCGCCGTTCTCCTCCTTCTGCTCCACCAGCACGTCTGCCCGCTCCTCCCCGGCGGCTTCGGCCGCGTTGTTGACGAGGTTGCGCAGCACCGACATCAAATAGTAATGCTTGTCCGTATAAAAATTTTTCTGCAGCGCGATGTCGATCCGCACCTTCTTTCCGTCCTTCTCAAAGGCGCGGCGCATGCTGTCCTGCACAATCTGCAGGATATTTTTCAGCCACATGCCGTTTTCCTCCTGGTCGGTTTCCAGCGCGGAGGAGATGCCGCTCATAATCAGGTAGTATTCCTTCTTGATTTCATGGATGTCCTTTGCTACCGTCAGCGCCTTCTGGGCAAGCTGCTGTGCCTGCTCCCCCTCCAGCGCGCTGAGCTGGTTGTACAAACCGTAGGACACCGACATCGTCTCCTCAATGCGGGTGGTGTTTTTGTTCATCCAGATTACCTCGCTTTTCAGCTGCGAGGTCAGCAGCAGCAATTTGCGGTAGCGCAATCGGTCGTCCCGGTGCAGGATAAACACCCCGTAAGCGTCCAGCGCCGCCAGGCAGATGGCCGCCACCGCCGTGCGGCCCAGCGCCACAATCAAAAGGCGCAGCAGCACCGTCGGAGACAGCGCGTCGTGGCCCAGACGGATGCAGATTTCAAAGAGGTTGGAAATCATGTCGATGCCGATCAGCGGGATCAGCCGCACCACCGAAAACCTCTGCATTGGCACCAGCCACGCATAAAAGGCAAACAGCGCTCCGTAGGAGAGATAGAACATCATCTCCGGCGAGTAAGACCAAAAGGCCTGCAAAAAGTCCCCCCCGTGCAGCCACTCAACGATGCAGCGCACCAGCAAAATGCCGGGCGCGGCGATGGCGGTGACCGAAAAGACGGGGAAGCCCTTGGACAAAAAAGCGAACACCGGCAGAAAGATGATCGCCAGCGAGATGCGAAATCCGTTGATGATGAGGTTGATGTCCAGCTGCGCCACGAAGATCATCAGCGCCGCGGACAGCAGCCGCAGCTTCAGCCGGTGGTCTGTTTCTTCCCGTATCTGTTCCATCGAAGTTTCCTCCTTCTTTTACCCTTACACACTTCTTCTTTTTTAGCTTGACACAAAATTCCCAATCTGTCAACCTACCCTTTCTTTGTTGCAAAGAAAAGTCTTTACCAAAAAGAAAAGGCAGGGCCAAAAGAAAGGATTTTTTGCTGACGGGCAGTTTCTGCTCCCCTCGAGAGCAGGCGCTCCGCCCTGCACCCGGGTGACTTTCTCCCCGATGAGAAAGTCACCAAAGAATCTCCCAGAGGGGGATACCCCCTCTGGGTACTCCCCTTGGGGGGCTATTATCATCCCCCCAGCGGCGCGTGCGCCGCTCCCCCCAGAAAAGGTGCAACTCCGGGCAGCACGCAATCAACAAACCACCTGCCGCGCCACGGATTGAAAGTAGAAAGTGTTCCCTCTATGAAACCAAAGGAGAAAACAAGACCAATTTGCCCACAAACTCAAAGTGGCAAATCGGTCTTATTTTGTGGAAGAAGGCAGCCCGGCGCGATGCGTAAGCGAGCGCGAAAAGGGCGGTAAGGGATGGTTATAGCTTTCAGTTCAATAGGGCTTACGTTCCATCCCTCGAACCTGACTGCGTCAGGTTCCCAAAGTTTTGCTGAACCCTCGGGGGATTCCAAAGGGCGCAGCCCTTGGCGCGCCTTTGGTGACTTTCCCCGCGACGGGAAAGTCACCCTGGGTTTGGGGCGGAGCGCCCAAATAGTGGGGAGTAGGAGCCGCCCGGCTCCTGAAAAAATTTCCGGGGGATGCAGGGCGGAACGCCCGCACAAAAAGGGAGCGCAGAGGGGCAAGCCCCTCTGCGCTCCCAAAATGGAAAAGCTAACGATTCTCCGCTACAACGACCTGAACCTCGTCGGTATTCGCCTGCCCGATCACATAGGCGGTGTACATCACCCCTCTGCGGGCCCGCAGGCCAAAGGAGGTGACCACATCCACCTCACCGTAGCCGGGGATGTAGCTGCCATCCAGCGTGCGGCTGCTGTCCATCTCGATGTCGGCCACCCGCGGCTCGATGCGCAGCGGGGTATTGGTGACATAAAACTGGAAGTAGCCCGGGCGCAGCCGCCGCGCCATCGTGTTCTCCTTGTACCGCACATCCGAAAACAGCACCCGGCCGTCCCCCAGCAGCAGATCCAGGGCGTTGTCGCCCAGCACAAAATTTGCCATGCGCAGACAGGAAAGGCCGCCCAGCTGCGCCGAGCAGGCACTGTCGCTCACCCGCACCAGCTCCAGCGCGCCGGTGGTCGCGTTGTTGACGATGGCAAAGGTGATGATCTCGTTGGCGTTCAGCGGCACCGTCTTTTGCAGCAGCAGAGTGCGGCCGGAGCTTGCGTTGAGGATGCTGACGGTGCGGAAACCCTCTGCAAAACAATAGTATGTAGAGAAGTTTCCGAACGCCAGGTTGGTCGCCACCCGCTGGGAACCGATATTGACGTTGACCGGCCCCGCCTGCGCCGCCGCATGGAAAAAGCGCACCCGGCAGCAGCGCCGGATCGGCTGGCTGGGCTGGCTGCTGGTGGGCGGGATAGGCTGCGGGGTGATGGGCAGGCCGCTGCCGTCAATGTCCGGGTAGCTCGGCAGCGTCTGTGGGGTGTCCGCAATGTCCGGGCTGACCGGCTGACCGCTGCCGTCGACATCCGGAAAACTCGGCAGCGTCTGCGGGGTATCCGCGGCGCGGGAGGCCGCGGTCTTATTTTGGTTGCAGTTCATATTCTTCACCTTCCATTTTGAAGTGGGGGCACCTTGACGGGTGCTGCTCCCCTCACTTTTAGAATATGAAAAGCCGCCGGTTTGGTGACCGTTCTACTGCGGCAGGCGCACAATCTCCTGCACTCTTGCCCCTACATTCTCGCAGAAGGCCGCGTCATGCTCGACAAACAGCATGGTTGCCTCCTGCTGGCGCAAAAGCTGCTCGATCTGGATGCGGGAAAAGACGTCGATATAGTTGAGCGGCTCGTCCCAGAGGTACAGGTGAGCCCGCTCGCTGAGCGACCGCGCGATCAGCACCTTCTTTTTCTGCCCCTGGCTGTACTGCTCCATCGGGATGTCAAACTGCTCCCGCTCAAACCCCAGGTTGCGCAGGATGGTCATGCACAGGCTCTGCTCTGCCCCGCACCTCTCCAGATAGTCGGCCAGCAGCCCCTGCAGGTGGCCGGTGTCCTGCGGCACCACCGAGATGGTCAGCCCCGAGGCCAGCTGCAGGGTGCCGGTATAGGGCAGCTGCTCCCCTGCAATCAGCCGCAGCAGGGTGGTCTTGCCGCAGCCGTTTCTGCCGCGCAGCGCCACCTTTTCCCCGCGCTGCACCGAGAAGGTCACCGGCGCAAACAGCGCCTTGCCGTCAAAGCAGACCGAAAGGTCGCGAAGCTCCACCAGCGTTCTGGCAAAGTGGTCCGCCGGCTGAATCTTCAGCTTGCCGGTATTTTCGACACTCTTGAGCAGCTTCTTCTTTTCCTCCACCGCCTGATCCCGGCGGGACTGGATGGACTTGGAGCGCTTCATCATCTTGGCGGCCATGTGGCCGACATAGCCGCGGTCGCACGGCCCTTCCCCGATCTTGCTGGCCTCCACCTGGTCCGACCATTTTGCGGTGCGGCGGGCCGCTGTCTCCAATCGGCCAATCTCCTTTTTGAGCCGCTCGTTGTGCTCCCGCTCCGACTGCACCCGGGTCAGGTAGTCCTGATACCACCCGCTAAAGTCCCCCTTGCGCACCTGGATCCGGTCGCGGTCGAGCGAGAGGATGTGGTCGACGCAGCCGTCCAGAAAGACCCTGTCGTGTGAGACCAGCAAGAAACCTTTCTGCCGCTTTAAATAGGCCGCCACCAGCTGCCGCGATTCGGTGTCCAGATGATTGGTCGGCTCGTCGATCAAGGGGAAGGCGTCCTCCTGCAAAAACAGCGCTGCCAGCTGCAGCTTGGTCTTTTCCCCGCCGGAAAGCTGCCGGAAGGGACGCCACAGCGCATCCTCATCCATCTCCAGCAGCGAGAGCTCCCGTTCCAGCCGCCACTGTTCGCAGCCGGGCGCGAGCTGCTGCGCCACCTCGATGGCAAGCCACTCGGCGTACTCCTCCACCGGCATCGGGAAATAGCTGAAATTGGCCTTTGTCTGGATGCTGCCGGTAAAGCCGGTCAGGCCATAAGGCTTGCCCTGCGCGCCCAGCAGCAGGCGCAGCAGGGTGGTCTTTCCCCGGCCGTTGCGTCCGGTCAGGCCCAGGCGCCAGTCGGTGTCCAGCGAGGCGGAAAGCTTCTCAAAAACCGGCTGATAACTGCCCTCATAGCCAAAGGACAGGTCGGATAATAAAATTATGGACATGGGCGTTCACCTCTACAAAAAAAATTAGGAGCAGCGGGAAATCCCACTGCTCCTGCTTTCTCTATCTGTACAGGCAAAACACGCCGCCCCATTGACGCAAAAAGGGCGCACGGTTTTTCCAGAAGAAGGATACGCGCAGTCATCAGTCTTTCCCGCCGCAGGGTAAACGCAGCCGCAGGCTCCCTTTTGAGCCCGTTGCTTTTTTGAGCTTACCCTGTAAAACTTAGCAGGAAACTTTGCGCATATCCTCTCACCTCAAATCCCCTGTAAAAAGGTCAAAATCCTTTCCTACTATAGCAGTCTGCCCCCTTTTTGTCAAGGCGCTGCGCGAAAAAATCCGATTGTTTTTGCTTTAACAAGCGAAAGCCTTGTCCTGCGCCAAAATTTGTGGTATAGTGACATTAAACCAAACCGGAAAGTCAAAAATAGAAGATATCACCAAAAGTGCAGCTCAGGCAGGAAAGGAGAAACATCGCTTGAACCAGTCAAAAGAAATCACCGTCATCGGGCACAAGAGCCCCGACACCGACTCTATCTGCTCGGCCATCGCCTACGCGGAACTGAAACAAAAACTGACCGGCCAGCGCTATGTGCCCAAGCGCGCCGGGGAGATCAATAAAGAGACCGCCTTTGCCCTCTCCTATTTTGGGGCGCAGGAACCGGAGTACCTGTCGGACATCCGCACCCGCGTCTCGGATATGGAGATTAAGCAGACCCCTTCGGTCGAGGCTAAAATCTCCATCAAGCAGGCCTACAGCCTGATGAAGGAGTACGAGGCCAGCACCCTGTGCATCACCGACAAGGAGGGCTACCTGCAGGGCCTCATCACCATGTCCAACATCGCCGCCTCGGACATGGACGTCTATGACAACCGCATCGTCTCCAAGGCCAAAACCCCTTATGAAAACATCGTCAAGGCGCTGGAAGCCAAGGTCATCTGCGGGGACATCAGCGGCACCTTCGACCAGGGGCGGGTCACCATCGCTGCCAACACCCCGGAGCGGATGGTGGACTATGTGGCCGAGCACGACATGGTCATCACCGGCAATCGCTTTGAGTCACAGTTTTTCGCCATCGAGACCGGTGTCTCCTGCATCATCCTGTGCACCAGCGCCGAGCCCAACGAGACCATCATCGAGCGCGCCAAAAACAAGGGCTGCATCATCCTGTCCAGCCCCTACGACTCCTACACCGTGGCGCGGCTGATCAACCAGAGCATGCCCATCGACTTCTTCATGACCAGCCACCACATCCTCTCCTTCACGCTGGACGACTACACCGACGACGTCAAGGAGGTCATGGCCAAGGAGCGCCACCGCTACTTCCCGGTGCTGGACGAGCACGGCCGCTACATCGGCCAGCTTTCCAAGCGGTCCTTCCTGGCCACCGAGAAAAAGCAGGTCATCCTGGTCGACCACAACGAGAAGATCCAGGCGGTGGACGGAGTGGAGAGCGCCGACATCCTGGAGATCATCGACCACCACCGGCTGGGCGGACTGGAGAGCATCAACCCGGTCTACTTCCGCAACCAGCCGCTGGGCTGCACCGCCACCATCATCTACCAGCTCTACCACGAGAGCGGCGTCGAAATCGAGCCGCAGATCGCGGGGCTGCTGTGCTCGGCGATCATCTCGGACACCCTGATGTTCCGCTCGCCGACCTGCACCCCCATCGACCGCGCAGCCGCCGAGGACTTAGCCAAAATCGCCAACATCGACATCCCCACCTACGCGCAGGCGATGTTCGAGGCGGGCAGCGACCTTTCCTCCCGCTCCACCGAGGAGATTTTCTACCAGGATTACAAGACCTTCTCAGCGGCGGACGTGCACTTCGGCGTCGGCCAGATCACCTCGGTCAGCGCGGCGGGGCTCAAGCAGCTGGTACCCGCCCTGCAGCAGCTGATGGAGGAAAAGTATGCCAAAGACCCCTCTACCATGCTCTTTTTCCTGCTGACCAACATTTTGGAGGAAAACAGCATCGTGCTGTGCGCCGGGCAGAAAGCCAAGGAGCTGCTCAAGCAGTCCAACCACCTCGACGAAATCCCGGCCGAGGGGCTGCTGGTCCCCGGCATGGTCTCCCGCAAGAAGCAGTTTGTGCCGTCGATCATTGCGACTTTACAGCAATAGCAGGCTAAACCCGCACCCAATTCGCGGCAGGCTGAGCCTGCACCCAATTCGCGTTTGGGGTTGCAGATAACTTTGATTTTGTGCCCGCGGAGGTAGGATTGGGAGAAACCGGGTTCCTCCGGTGAGCTGAGCCTGCACCCAATTCGCGTTTGGGTTTATCGGTAACTTGAGTTTTGTGCCCGCGGAGGAAGGTTTGGGAAAAACTAGTCTCCTTCGATGGGTTCTGCATCCGATTTGCGTTATGATTCCCGCAGCATACAACCGCGCTTATGACTTTTCATGAGCGCGGTTTTTCTTTTGGCTTTTTCAGAAGCAGCACCGCTCCCCAAACGCCGCCGACCACCAAGACCTCCACAACGCCCAGAAGATGAATCGGCCAACAGGAAGCGTTCGACACCATAGCCGCCAGGTGATTGATCCCCAACAGCCAGCACAGCACCGTCGACTGCAGCACCAGTACCCGCATCATCCTTCCGTCCTTTTTTAACAGCGCACAGAGAATCGCCGCCATCAGCCCAACGTTCCACAGCGCGATTTCCCGCTGCCATCCCGATACGCCCCAAGCCGTTCCCTCCTGCGCCAATGTCGGGAAAAGCATCTGCCACGCAAAGGCGCCCGTGCAGGCAATCAGCATAAAGCAGAGGTATCTGCGGTCCTGTTTCATGAATCTTCCCTCCTAAATATGAAATATATTTCATATTTAGGATACTGGAAATACAGGGCTTTGTCAAGCAAAAGATGAATTTTATTTCACTTTTGTTGATTTTTCCCTTGTGCTGCTTTATAATCAAAAGCAAAAAATGGGAAAGGATTTTGCATATGTCATCCGACTCTGTTCGTATTCCGCAGCAAAAACGCTCCGCTCAAAAAAAGCAGGCCATCATCCAGGCCGGTTATACCCTATTTTGCCAGCAGGGATACTATCAAACCAATACCGCCCAGATTGCCAGGGCCGCAGGCGTTTCGGTTGGAATTGTGTACAGCTATTTTCACGATAAAAAGGATATCCTCCGGGAGGCTGTCCTGCTCTACCTTTCTAAGCTCGAGCAGACCCTTCTCCCCGTCCTCCAATCCCTGACCAGCACGCAGGGCAGCGCCTCCTTTCTGGAAAAGCTGATCGACCTTGTCCTTAAGTCCCACACCATGCAGCCTGCCGCGCACGATCAATTTATGGCGATGGCTTTACTTCATCAGGATATCATGACACTGTTCGAACAATTCCAGCAAAAATTTCTGGACCAAGTTGTGGAACAGATGGTGCAGGCGGGTTACGCAAAGCCGCTTCTGAGAGAAAAAGTTCGCATCGCCTATGGGATGATCGAGCAATTCTGCCACCGGCAGTTGGTGCGGCCTGCTCCAGAGGCGTCAATCAGCATCGCCAAGAAGCTCGTCGCTTCCACAATTCAGAATTTGTTAGAGGCAGATATTTTCGACAATTAAACTCCCCCAAACTGAAAACAGGAGGGCGTTTGGCCGATGGCCAAACGCCCTCCCTTTATTTCCAGATCATTTTGTATCGGTTTTGTCTGCCTGCCTTGGGGGAAATCCGGTAGCAGCGCGCCTGCTCTTTTCCGTATTCCTCCTGGCTGACGGTCAGCAAAAGGGTGCTGCCGTCTCTTTCCTCCAGGCTGTAGAACATCCCGTCCCTGTCGGTGTATCCGCTCAGCACCTCCTGCCCGGTCTCTTCCTCTCTCGCAGAAAGGTTCAGCCCGTAGACCGGCTGGCCCTGCTCGTCCACGATGCGGATTCTCACGCCCGATTTTATTTTACCGGAAGCCACCTGAGCAATCTCCTGCAAAGTAAGTCCCTGCAGCTGCTGCTCCATCGACTCATTGAAGGGATTCAGCTGCCCGACGACAAGCGCTCCGTCCTCCTCTTCTTCCAGAGAAAACACCCCGCAATAACCGTCTCCCGGATAGAAGGCCCCCTCTTCCTCCGAGGGCTCCCCCACAAACAGGTAGTTTTTTCCCCGCTCCAGCACCGGCGATTCCCGAATGTAGGTCTGCATCTCCCCGTCGATGCCGCCAGTCAGGACAACAGGGGTCTGTTCTATCTTCTGACCGCTTTCATTTTTCAGGACAGACTGAACCTCTACATCGTAATAGGTGCACACAATTCCTTTGCTCCCGTCCGCGCGCGAGCCGGTGACCGTTCCAGCCATCACCACCGGCTCGCCCTGCAGCAGCTGCGCCGCACCGCCGTACTGGTGAACCCACTCCACCTTTGCATAGCTGACAGTGTAGCCCAAATCCTGCGGCGTCGGGTAGCCGGACGCTAAAGCGGAGACGCTCAACGCCCAACTGAGCGCGCAGGCAAGCGCGGCCAAAAGGATTCGTCTTTTCATCTTGTTCCCTCCTCACCCTGCTCATTCGATCTCTGTCAATTTTGCAAACGTCCCGTCCTTCTCGATGGAGACCCACCCGCCGGCGTTGTGGTAGCACACCGACAGGCACTGGTCGATGACGGCGTAGCCATCCGACGGATAGAGATAGATGGAAACCTCTGTCTCCTCGTCCCGTACGCCGTACCGCACCTTTTTGTCGTAGGTGTCGATGCGGCTTCGATAGACGCCGTACAAAAACCGGTCCGAGCTGACGATCTCGGCCAGATGATGGTAGGCTGCAAGCATCTCCTGCTCGCTGGCCCCCTCCTTCATGGTGCAGTAGGCGTTGATCCGTCCGCCGCGGCCGCCAAAGCGCAGCTTTTGGACTGGGTGGTTCCAGTAGATTTCCGCCATCGCGGCGACGACCTCCCCGTTCCAAAGCGGAGGGGAATCGCTGGGGAGAAAGAGATAGAGCAAGTCTGTCCGCCAGTGCCAGGCCGCGGCAAGCAGCAGGACAGCCGCTACAACCAGGATTCTTTTCCGGCGCCTGCTGCGCTTGAGGTGCGCTTTCATGTAATCGTCCATCTGCTGGCTGCGGGTTTGGTCCATCATCAGTTCCCCCTCATCTGCGCATTTTTCTATTCTCAGCTTACCACATCTTTCTCCCCAATGCAACAAAAAAGCACGGCACCGGCAGTTTCTCTCCGGCGTCGTGCTCTTTTTCTTACAGAAATATGATTTTGATCGGATTTGCAGGCGTTCTACTCGGCCACCGTCTGCGCAAACTGGCTGTAATACAGCTCGTGGTAGAAGCCATTCTGCTTGAGCAGCTCCTCGTGGGTGCCCTGCTCCACAATCTGGCCGTCCCGCATGACCAGGATGCAGTCTGCCTCACGGATGGTGGAAAGGCGGTGCGCCACCACAAAGCTGGTGTGGCCCTTCATCATCTCGACAAACGCCTGCTGAATCTTCATCTCGGTGCGGGTGTCGATCGAGGAGGTGGCCTCGTCGAGGATCAGCATCGAGGGCTTGGTGAGCATGGCGCGGGCGATGCACAGCAGCTGCTTCTGCCCCTGCGAGATGTTGCCGCCATCCTCGGCCAGGATAGTGTCGTAGCCCTGCGGCAGGCGCATGATGAAGCTGTGGGCGTGGGCCGCCTTGGCCGCCGCGATAACCTCCTCGTCGGTGGCGTCCGGCTTGCCGTAGGCGATGTTGTCCCGCACCGAGCCGTGGAACATCCAGGTGTCCTGCAGCACCATGCCGTACAGCGAGCGCAGGGCGTTGCGGCCGATCTTTTTGACCGGCTGGCCGTCCACCCGGATCTCGCCGGAGTCGACGTCATAGAAGCGCATCAGCAGGTTAATCATGGTCGTCTTGCCGCAGCCGGTCGGGCCGACCAAGGCGATGCGCTGGCCGGGCTGCACGTGCAGGTTAAAGTCGCGGATGAGCGGGTGGGATTTTTCGTAGGAGAAGTTGACCCCCTCGATGTCCACCCGGCCCTCGCTGCCGGTGGGGTGGGTGGCGTCGGCGTCGTCCGGCTGCTGGGCCTCCTCGTCGATGACCGCAAAGACGCGCTTGGCGCTGGCCAGGGCGGTCTGCAGCTCGGTGACGACGCCGGAAATTTCATTGAACGGCTTGGTATACTGGTTGGCGTAGGTCAAAAAGCTGGAGAGCGCGCCGACGGTAAAACCGCCCGCGATGCAGCTCAAGGCGCCGACCAGCGCCACCGCCGCGTACACCACGCTGTTGACAAAGCGGGTGCAGGGGTTGGTCAGCGAGGAGTAGAACTGCGCCTTGACCCCCACATTGTAAAGGTCGTTGTTGATGGCGTCAAACTCCTTCTGGGCGCGCTGCTCATACCGGAAGGCCTTGACCACCTTCTGCTCGCCGACCAGCTCCTCGATGCAGCCGCTGAGCTTGCCCTTGATGGCGCTCTGCTGGCGGAACATATCAAACGAATGCTTGGCGATAAAGGACGCCACAAACAAAGAGAGCGGGGTGATGATGACCACCACCAGCCCCACCTTAAAGTTTAAGGTCAGCATGTACACCAGGGTGATGGCGATGGTGATGACGCCGGTGAACAGTTGGGAGAAGCCCTGCAGCAGTCCGTCCGAGATCGAGTCGATGTCGTTGATGATGCGGCTGATGATGTCTCCATGAGAGCGGCTGTCGATTAAGGAGAGCGGAACCTCCTCGATCTTATTAAAGGCCGAGATCCGCAGGTCCCGCACCGTCTTGTAGGTGACAAGGTTGGTGCACAGCGTCATCAGCCACTGGAACAGCGCCGCCAGGACGGCGACCACAATCAGCTCGATAAGGATGGGCAGCAGCCGGTCAAAGTAGACCTGCCCCGGCGCCAGAATCTGGTCGATGCCGCGGCCGATCAGCACCGGCGCATACAGCCCCAGCGAGACGCTGAGCACCGCGCTCAGCAGCGCAGCCACAAGGTACCAGCGGTACGGCTTTGCAAAGCGCAGGATGCGCCCCAAGATTTCGCTTCTGTTCTCCATTACCGCTCGCCTCCTTTCTGTGCGACGGCCTCCTGCCGTTCGTTCTGCGACCAGTAGATTTCCCGGTAGGTCTGGCAGCTTTCCAACAGCTGCTCGTGGGTGCCGATGCCGGCGGCTTTGCCGTCGTCCAGCACCACAATCTGGTCGGCGTAGCGCACCGTGTTGGCGCGCTGTGAGACAATGATGGTGGTCATCCGGTTGCCGCGCCCGGCGGAGAATTTGGCGATGGCCCGCCGCAGCGCCGCGTCGGTGGCAAAGTCCAAGGCGCTTGCGCTGTCGTCCAGGATGAGGATTTCCGGCTCGCCCACCAATGCCCGGGCGATGGTCAGGCGCTGCTTTTGTCCGCCGGAAAGGTTTTTGCCGCCCTGCAAAATCACGCTGTCCAGCCCGTCCGGCATCTTGCGGACAAAGGACGCTGCCTGCGCTGTTTCCAGCGCCTGCCAGATCTCCTCATCGGTGGCGTCCTGCTTGCGCCACTGCATGTTCTGGCGCAGCGTGCCGGAAAAGAGCACCGCCCTCTGCGGCACAATACCCACCTTGCCGCGCAGCTGCTCCATCGGGTAGTCGCGCACGTCCACGCCGTCCACCTTTAAGCTGCCCTGGCTGACCTCGTAAAAGCGGGGAATGAGGTTGACCAGCGTCGATTTGCCGCAGCCGGTGCCGCCGATGATGCCCAGCGTCTGGCCGCGCGCAACGGTGAAGGAGATGTCACTGAGCGAATAGGCGCCCGCATCCGGATAGGCAAAGCTGACCGCGTCAAACGCAATCTCCGGGCTGCCTTCGACCTCCTGCGCCGGCCGGCTGACCCGGTTGACAATCGAGGGATGCAGCTCCAGCACCTCATCCACGCGGGTGGCTGAGGCGGCGGCCTTGGTGAAGATGACCACCAGGTTTGCCACCACGATCATGGCAAGCAGAATCTGGTTTAAATAGTTGACAAAGGCGATGACCTCGCCCTGGGTCATGCCGCCGGCGTCAACCCGGAAGCCGCCGAACCAGATGACCGCGGCGATGGCCAGGTTGATGATGGCGCTGGTCAGGGGGTTTAAGAGCGCCGAGATGCGGCCCACCGCGATGGAAGTAGACATCTGGTCCTCACTGGCCTGTGCAAAGCGTTCCTTCTCCTTCTCCTGTCTGGAAAAGGCCCGGATGACCCGCACGCCCGAGAGGTTTTCCCGGGTAATCAGCGAGATGCGGTCCAGCTTTTTCTGGATAATGCGATAGAAGGGGATGGAGCGGCTCATCACCAGGTAGAGCACCAGCGCCATCAGGGGAGCCGCCACAAAAAAGATGCAGGCCAGCTTCCAGTCCAGCAGCAGCGCCATCACGGTGGCGCCGATAACCAGGAAAGGCGCGCGCACCACCAGACGGATGAGCATGGCGACGGCCAGCTGCAATTGGTTTACGTCGTTGGTGATGCGGGTGATCAGCGACGGGGTGCCGATCTGGTCGATCTCCCCGTGGGAGAGGGTGTTGATGTGCCGGAACATCTCGGAGCGCAGCACCGTGCCAAAGCCCTGGCTAGCCCGCGCCGCACAGTACTGGCAGATCAGCGCGCAGCCAAGGCCCACCAGACCCAGCAGCACCATCACGCCGCCCATGCGCAGCACATAGCCGCGGTCGCCATTGGCGATGCCGACATCGATGATCTGCGCCATGACTAAGGGCACGATCAGCTCAAAGACGGCCTCGGTCAGCTTGAAAACCGGGCCGATCAGCACCTCTCGCTTAAATTGTTTTAGAAACCTTGCAAACTTTAACATTCTGTTCTCAATTCCTCCGTTGCATCTTGATCGGATTCCGTGATATGATTATAACACATTTTGTGCTCAATAAAATATATTTTATTTCTATGACTGATATAGTTTTTTGATATAGGTTTCTTCAGGGAGGTCTCACCGATTGGATATCCGCCAGCTGATCTATTTTGCCACCATCGTCGAGGAGGGCAGCATCTCCGCCGCCGCCAAAAAGCTGCACCTCTCCCAACCCCCCTTAAGCTACCAACTCAAGCTCTTGGAGGAGGAGCTGCACCTGCAGCTTTTGCAGCGCGGGGCGCGCGGCGTGCAGCTGACCGAGGCGGGCAAGGTGCTCTATAAGCGCGCCCAGGGCATCCTGGAGCTGACCGAGCGCACCCAAAAGGAGCTGCAGGCGATGGCCGGCGGCTTTGCCGGCACGCTGCACATCGGCACCGTCTCCTCGTCGGGAGCGTCGCTCCTGGACTGGCGCATCCCGGCCTTTCATGAGCAGTACCCGCAGATCGGCTTCGCCATCCACGAGGGCAACACCTTTGAGCTGATGGAGATGCTGGAATCGGGACTCATTGAGCTGGCGGTGGTGCGCACCCCCTTCCACGACGAGCAGGTGGACTGCCGCTACCTGCAGCAGGAGCCGATGATCGCGGCGGGCATCCCGTCGCTGTTCCCGGCAGGTACCGCCGACAGCGCGGTCCTGCCGCTGCGTGCGCTGGAGCAGTCCCCGCTCATCCTCTACCGCCGGTTTGAAAAGCTGCTGCTTGAGGCCTTTGCCAAGGAAGGCGTCTCGCCGCAGATCTTCTGCCTTGCCGACGACGCCCGCACCGCGCTGATGTGGGCGGAAGCGGAGCTGGGGGTGGCCATCGTGCCGCAGTCGGCCTACCGCATCATGCCGCACCACAAAATTATCTTTGCCGAGCTGTGCGAGCCGGCGCTGTGCACAAGGCTTGCCGCCATCAGCAAAAAGGGCGCGTCGCTGAGCTGGCCGGCCCAGAAGTTCCTGGAAATTTTTGCATCCGTCGAACCGGGACGATAGGAGTCCCTCTCCTTTTGTCTGAGAACAGCCCGCACGCTGTATTTGATAAAACTTTCCGAGGAGGTTTTACGCCATGCCAAATCCCTTTTCCTACAACATTCTGGTCACGCTGGACCGCAACTATCTGCCGGTGCTGCGCGTCATGCTGCACTCGCTTTCCCAGTCCGACCCGGAGGGGGAATTCACCGTCTACGCCGTCCACAACAGCCTGACCGAGCAGGACCTGCAGCGGCTGCACACCCTGTTCCCTCGGGTCCATCCGGTCAGCGTCAAGGTGCCGGAGGGGATGCTTGCCGGCGCGCCGGTCTCGGACCGCTACCCCACCGAGATGTATTACCGGCTGTTTGCCGCCCACTACCTGCCGCAGCAGCTCGACCGCATCCTCTATCTCGACCCGGATCTGGTGGTGCTCAACTCGCTGCGCAGGCTGTATGAGATCGACTTTGGCGACAACCTGTTTGCCGCCGCATCCCACATCGAAAGCCGCGCCTTTCAGGATTTTAACCGCCTGCGCTTAAATATGCCCGAGCAGACCAGCTACATCAACTCCGGCGTGATGATGATGAACCTGAAGCTGCTGCGCAACGAGTCGACCCAGGAGATCATCGACTACATCAACGAGCACAAAAACGCCCTGCTGCTGCCCGACCAGGACGTACTCAACGCCCTGTATGCCGGGCGGATCATCGAGCTGGACCCGATGATCTACAACCTTGGAGACAAATACCTCTATTTTAAAAATGTGAAGCTCCCCCGCGAGGAGCGCTTTGATCTGGAGTGGGTGCGGCGCAACACCGTCGTGGTCCACTACTACGGCCGCAACAAGCCCTGGAAGGAAAACTATCTGGGCGTCCTCGGGGTGTTCTACCAGCACTTTTCCCGCCAGCTCACAGAGATGGAGCAGAAGCTGCCGCCGGAGCCCATCCCGATGCGCCGCGAGGAGCGCAGAGTCTCCGACACCGGCAAAATCCGCGACATTCTTTCCGCCTGCGACTGCTGCCGGCTGGGGCTTTCGGACGACGGCAGGGTCTACATCGTGCCGCTGAACTTCGGCTTTACCGAGCGGGACGGGCGCTTCACCTTCTACTTCCACAGCGCCAAGGAGGGGCGCAAGATCCGGCTGCTCACCCAAAACGGCTGCGCGGCCTTTGAGCTGGACTGCTCCTATCAGCTCAAGGAGGGCCCCACTGCCTGCAGCCACTCGGCCCTCTATCAGAGCGTCACCGGCTTTGGCAGGGTCACCTTCTTAACCCAGCCCGAGGAGAAAAAGCAGGCCCTGCTTGCCATCATGCGGCAGAACACCGGCCGGGAGGACTGGGAAATTCCGGAGGCGGCACTCGATAATCTCTGCACCTTCCGACTGGATGCCGACGAAATCTCCTGCAAGGAGCACCGCTAATCCCCGCAAACCCTCTTGTCCGCAGCGGGAAAGGTATGGTACAATAAAGGGTAGACGATTTCGATACCACGATCCAAGATAAAAATGTTTGAATCAATAGAAAGGTGAGACACACATGGCAGATTTCCCGCAGAAGGATATTTCCCGTATCCGCAACTTCTGCATCATCGCCCACATCGACCACGGCAAATCTACCCTTGCCGACCGCATCCTGGAAAAGACCCAGGCCATCTCGCTGCGCGAGATGGAGGACCAGCTGCTGGACAACATGGAGCTGGAGCGGGAGCGCGGCATCACCATCAAGGCCCGCGCCGTCAAGGTGGAATACACCGCCAAGGACGGCAAACTCTACGAATTTAACCTGATCGACACCCCCGGACACGTCGACTTTAACTACGAGGTCTCCCGGTCGCTGGCCGCCTGCGAGGGCGCGCTGCTGGTGGTGGATGCCTCTCAGGGCATCGAGGCCCAGACTTTGGCCAACACCTACCTTGCCATCGAGCACGACCTGGAGGTGGTGCCGGTGGTCAACAAGATCGACCTGCCCAGCGCCAACCCCGACATGGTCTGCCACGAGATCGAGGACATCATCGGCATCCCGGCGCTGGACGCCCCGCGCATCTCGGCCAAGACCGGCCTCAACGTCGAGGAAGTGCTGGAGCGCATCGTCACCGACATCCCGGCGCCGCAGGGCGACCCGGACGCGCCTTTGCAGGCTTTGATCTTCGACTCCTACTACGACAGCTACAAGGGCGTCATCGTCTACATCCGCGTCATGCAGGGCACGGTGCGCCCGGGCGACGACATTTTGATGATGGCCACCGGCGCGCGCTTTAAGGTGGTGGAGGCCGGCTACATGGGCGCGACCAACCTGGTTCCGACCAGCGGCCTGTGCGCGGGCGAGGTCGGCTACATCACCGCCAGCATCAAGAGCGTCAAGGACACGGTGGTCGGCGACACGGTCACCAACGCCGCCTCCCCGGCCAAGGAGGCCCTGCCGGGCTACCGCCAGGTCAACCCGATGGTCTTCTGCGGCATCTACCCGGCGGACGGCGCCAAATACCCGGACCTGCGCGACGCGCTGGAAAAATTGCAGCTCAACGACGCCTCGCTCTCCTTTGAGCCGGAGACCTCCAAGGCGCTGGGCTTTGGCTTCCGCTGCGGCTTTTTAGGGCTTTTGCACATGGAGGTCATCCAGGAGCGGCTGGAGCGGGAGTTTAATCTCGACCTTGTCACCACCGCCCCGAGCGTCATCTACAAGCTGAACATGACCGACGGCACCACCATGATGATCGACAACCCGACCAACTATCCCGACCCATCGGACATCGAGTCGGCGGAGGAGCCGTATGTCAAGGCCAGCATCTTCTCCCCCACCACCTACATCGGCACCATCATGGAGCTGTGTCAGGAGCGGCGCGGCACCTACAAGGACACCAAATATCTGGACACCGACCGGGTAGAGCTGCACTATGAGCTGCCGCTCAACGAGATTGTCTACGACTTTTTCGACGCGCTCAAGTCCCGCACCAAGGGCTACGCCTCGTTCGACTACGAGTTTGCGGGCTATCAGCCGTCGAAGCTGGTGAAGCTGGACATCATGATCAGCGGCGAGGTGGTGGACGCGCTGTCCTTCATCGTCCACGCCGACCGCGCCTACTCGCGCGCGCGCAAGATGGCGGAGAAGCTCAAGGAGAACATTCCGCGGCAGATGTTCGAGGTGCCGATTCAGGCGGCGATTGGCGGCAAGATCATCGCCCGCGAGACGGTGAAGGCGTTCCGCAAGGACGTCCTTGCCAAGTGCTACGGCGGCGACATCACCCGCAAGAAGAAGCTGCTTGAGAAGCAGAAGGAAGGCAAGAAGCGGATGCGGCAGCTGGGATCTGTGGAGGTTCCGCAGGAGGCCTTTATGGCAGTTTTGAAACTGGATGATTAAAAAGGGGGAGCATCCGCTCCCCCCTTTTTAAACCCTCTCCCTCTTACGAGGGGCCTGTGGCGGCAGCCGTGGGCCCTTTTCCTTTTTGCGAGGGGCTGCGCCCCTCTGCACTCCCCATGTGGGAGCACAGCTCCCACACCCTCAGAGGGGAGGGCGCTCCGCCCCTCCGACCCCGGGTGACTTTCCCGTCGC
>OGGQ01001670.1_pt1 | contig 27673 bp, 26 predicted proteins | sample 1571191 | NCBI WGS metagenome assembly OGGQ01 (sample SAMEA2582061, study PRJEB24529) | metagenome | biome: Human gut stool | place: China | collected 2011
GGATCAGAGTGACGCCCCGGTTGAGATCCTGGAGGATGGCCTGGCGGATCTCCTCCGATTTTTCACTGACCACCTTGATTTCAATACGGGAAGTGCCCATAAGCAGTATTTTGTCCAGCACCATGGTGTAGATCATCACCAACACCACGCCATAGAGCAGCTTTTCCGGGGACTGGAACAGTCCCTGGCTCAGCAGGATACACACATCAAAAAAGTACATACACACCGAAACAGGCGCCCGGAACAGCCGGTTGAGGATGAGGGGAGGAATGTCCATGCCGCCGGTGGAAGCGCCGGCCCGAATGACGATACCCAAAGAGACGCCCACGCCCAGACCGGCAAAAAGGGTACACAGCAGTACATCCTCAGTGAGTACATAATCCCCCAGAAGTCGCTGCCAGAACTCCAGGGCCAGAGGATAAATGAAGCTGCTGAGCAATGTGGTGGCAGCAAAGCGGCGACCCAGCACGCACAGGCCCAAAAGCAGCATCACCATATTAAAGGCCAGCACAAAGGCGGAAATAGGCACACCGGTCAAATAATTGGCAGTGAGGCCCAGGCCGGTGGTACCGCCCATCACCAGTCCGGTGGGCAGAACAAAGAGTTTGACGGTGAGGGCATAGAGCAGATTTCCCGCAGCCACAATGGCAGCGGAAAGCATCCATTTTTTCAAAATCAGATCAATCCTTTCCCAGATATTTTCACAAAAAAACGCTTGTCAGAGATTTTCCCTGACAAGCGTGGATCGGGCAGACGCCCCATACTCATGGGATGATATCATGGGATTTGCCTTTTTGTCAAGCAAAAAAGCAAGGGTCTTGGGTTTTCCCCATAGATTTTCCCCAGGCTGTGGAAAATGTTTCATGTGAAACCGGTCAGGCGCCGGGGGCGAGAAGGGGCGTGGGATCAGGGGGAAGAATTTCGGCGTTGAAGAAAGCTTTGATCCGAGCCAGAGATTCCCGCAGCAGATTCTGAGGCAGTTGGGCTTTAAAAACGCTGTTGGGCGTGCCCACCCCTTGGCAGGAAAGCCCCAGCTGCCGTCCCAAATAAAGGGCCCGACCCAGGTGATAGTCCTGGGTCACCACCAAAAGGGTTTCCAACTGATACACATGCTTGGCCCGGTACAGGCTGGCATAGGTGTTCAGGCCGTGGTCATCGGCAAGAATGTCCTCTTCCGGCACACCTTGCTCCAGAAGCCAGCTTTTCATGGCGGCGATTTCGTTGCGCTGCTGGTTTTCTCCATCCCCTGAGATGAGGATGGTTTGGCTTTTGCCCAGCTGATAAAGGGCCAGACCTTCTTCCATCCGTCCCAGCAGGGCCGGACTCATATTCCCGGAAGAATCCACCTTGGCTCCCAGGATCAGAATGGCCTGAGCCGGCTGAGCTTCCTCCCGGCTGACCCGATGGTCCCGGGACAGGCTCCATATCCGCATTTGGATGAGGGCAAAGGCCAGAATGCCCAGACCAACAAGGAAGAGCAGGGGAAAAAGCCATTTTTTATAGGGTTTCTTCATGGTCTTCCCGGTCCCAATCTTTGCACACATCCACCCAGCCTTGACAAGCGCTGTATTGGGCCAGTTCCTCACAGGTGAGGGGGATGGCAGAGTTGCCGCTGCCGCAGGCAGGATAGACAATGTCAAAGCGTTTCAGTGATTGATCCAGATAGATTTTTACATCCTCTGGCACGCCAAAAGGGCAGACGCCGCCCACCGGATGGGTGGTGTATTCCTCCACTTGCTGGGGGGTGAGCATTTTGGCTTTTTGATGAAACAGGTCTTTGTAGCGCCGGTTGTCGATGCGGGCATCTCCGGCGCATACGATGAGGATGGGACCGTCTTCGGTGAGAAAGGACAGGGTTTTGGCAATGCGGCCTGGTTGGGTGTGCAGGGCGTGGGCGGCCAGCTCCACAGTGGCGCTGGACTCTTGAAAAAACAGGATGGCATCGTCTTTTCCAAACTGGGCCAGATGGGCCCGGGCCGTTTCTATCGACATAGGGATCTCCTCCACAAGGCTTTTTGGGTATTATAGTATGTTTCATAGGAAAACACAAGAAAAAGGGCCGCTTTCAGCGGCCCTTTTGAAAGGTTGCGGGAGAATTAGACCAGGATCAGATAGCCCTTGTCCTGCTTTTTGTATTCGCCGCCCATCAGGCTGTCATAGCAGGTGACCATATCCTCGTCCAGAACCATCAAACGGTGATTTTCCGGAACTTCCGGCAGTGTCTCCAGCGTTTTGTCAAACCGGTAGACTTTGTTCAGGGTATGGGGGTCGTAAGCGCCGGTAAAGCCTTCGCCCTGGTATTCCGGCAGGGTGGCAGCGTCCCGGAAGGTGTAGGAGGCCATGACGCAGTGCTCAGCGCCGTCCTTCATCTCAAAGCAAGGGGTGATGAGATCTCGGCTGCCATTGGCCGGAGTGCGCAGGAAGCCGGTGCCCTTCTGATCATCCACCGGGGTGAAGGAGCCTTCAAAGAGGCCATACACGCCGCTGTCGCTGCGTCCCGAGCAGGAGGCCACCAGGATTCCTTGGTGATCCGGCAGGGGATTGATGATAAAGCCGGTCATCAGTTCGCAGGGGATCAGATCCCAAGGGGAAGTGCTGCACAGCACATATTTTTTGCCTATCCGATCTTTCCAGGCCTGGCTGACGGGAGGCAGATTCCGGGGAGCCTGCATGGCAAAGGGAGCCACTTTGCCCCGCAGATCCAGGATCATGAATTTCTGGCCTTCGTGTTCCTGGAAGGAGATGCGGGTGTCGTTTTCCCCTTCGAAAACCTTACCGTTCCATTTCAGGTTTTTGTGGATGCCCTCGCTGTCTCCACGAGTGCTGTCCCGGGTCACATTGAGCACAGCCCCATAGAAATGGGCGTTGAGCACGGCGCTTGGCACCAGATAAGTACCTTCAAACTGCTCTTTCAGCTGCTGGGGCACCGGCTGATACTGGGTGTAGATGTTGACCCCTTCGGTCTCCAGCATGGCAGTGGCAAACAGCCGCAGAATGGTCTCCAGCACATCGATACCGCAGTCGTGGGTTTCCGAAATGGCCAGAACAGCATCGTATTTGGGGATGATGATAAACTGGGTGGTGAACTGGAAGCTATTGCCACTTTTTTGCAGCACGCCTTCGCCCAGATCGTAGTCCTTGTCCTTCATGTCCACATTGTCCCAGCCCAGGCCGAAACCAGTGCTGCGGGTGTCGCCAGGGAGGAAGGAAACCCCTTGATGCTTGGCCATTTCCGCTTTGCTCTCGTTGGTGAGAATGCTGGAATCTGTGAGGAACTGATTGCCGAACAGGCACAGATCGCTCATGGTGGTGGTATAACCGGCGCCGCCCTGGATGAACAGCAGTTCATGGGGCTTCTTGCCTTCCTGCACCAGGGGATACTCCGTGTTGCGCACAGGGGAGAGGCGGCTGGAGTGGGCGCCGATGGGTTCGGTGATATGGTCTTTGCAATATTGGGCGTAGCTCATGCCGGAAACGGCGGCCACGGCCATTTCTGCCAAGGTGAAGCCGTCGTTACAATAGACGGAATATTCGCCAGGGGCGGCTTTCAGATAGCTGTGGGCCATGTAGTCATACACTTCTTCGTAGTAGGTGTCGTGGCTCACATCGGAGGCGGAAAAATGCTTCCACTGGGTGCCCGGCAGGCCGCTGCTGTGGCTGAGGCAATGGCGCAGGGTGATCTGACGGTACCGGTCGTCCAGCATCTTGAACCGGGGCAGATAGGTGACGATGGGCTCATCCAGGTCCAGCTTGCCCTGTTCCACCAGCTGCATCACGGCAACGGTGCAATAGATCTTGGACACCGAGGCCACATTGTAGGTGCAGTTTGTATCGGCAGGCTTTTTCTCTTCGCCTCCTTGGGTACCCAGGGAATCGGCGGCCAGGATTTCTCCATGGCGCATGATGGCATAGGACACCGAGGTGTAATCCTTTTTCAGATTCATCCCCAGGATGGCGGACAGCTTTTCTTTCAGCGCTTGGTTCATTTTCCTTTGTTCTCTCCTTTCGGAAGTCCCCGGACACCTCCGGGAAATCATGGATATGAGTATAGTATACCATAGGTTTCTCCCCCAGTGACAGGGAGAAATTAGGGATTTCACTATAAAATATCGCACAATTTTTTGCTCTGTTTTTTGGCAGGGAAAGAGAGCATGGAGAAAAAAGAAAACCACAGTTACAAAAAGTTATACACAGGGGTTATCAACACCCTGTGTATAACTCCTGTGGACAAAAAAGCAAACAAACTTTTGAAAAAAGAAAAATGCCCCAGACGCCTGGGGCATCTGGGGCAGAAGGTTTTATCGGATTTTTTGCCAGCCGATGATGGCAGCGCCGATGGCGCCAGCCATTTGGGAGCGGGGATGGGTGTGCACAGGCCAGTCAATATAGCTTTCCAGTGTTTTGCGGAACACTTCGAAGCGGGCCAGGCCGCCGCTGAAGAACAGATCTCCCTCCGGCCGCAGCTTTTGGGCGAACAAAGCGGTGCGCTGGCAGATGGAACGGATGACTCCCAGGGCGATATCGCCTCGTGCCCGGCCTTGGGCCAGCAGACTGATGATCTCACTTTCGGCAAAAACGGTACACATGCTGGTGATATCCACCGGTTTGGCGTCCTTGGTGAATGCATCGATCTCGTCCAGAGGGCAATCCAGAATCCGACCCATCATCTCCACAAAGCGGCCGGTTCCGGCGGCGCATTTGTCGTTCATGACGAAATCGGCCACATTGCCGTCCCGATCCAGCAAAATTGCCTTGCTGTCCTGGCCGCCGATGTCCACCACACCGGAAATGCCGGGGCACAGATAGGCCGCCCCTTTGGCATGACAGGTAATTTCGGTGACCCGTTTGTGGGCCTGGGGCAGCAATTCCCGGCCGTAGCCGGTGGTGACCACATATTCCACTTCCGAAGAATACATGGCGTCATAGATCTGTCCCATCCGCTCCCGGGGACGGGCAGCGGTGGGAAGCAGAATGGTTTTTACCACAGTTTCTCCATCGAACAGGGCTCCCTTTGTGGTGGTGGAGCCGCAGTCGATACCCAGACTGAGACGAGCCATGGCTTAAAGCATCTCCAGGAAGGCGGCCAGACGGGTGCTGATCTGTCCGGCGTCGGAGGTGGAGTAGTCGGTTTCCAAAGCGATGTAGGGCTTCTTTTTCTCTTCGGTGACAAAGCGCTTGATGAGGAAGCTTTCCACATTGTAGGTGTGGCAGGCCTGGAGCACCACTTCCACCACAGCATCCACCTGGTATTCGTCGATGAGACGATCCATCAGTTTGAAGCGGTTGGTGTCAGGAGTCATGCAGGAGCAGCCGATGTTCAGATACCGGCGGGCCAGAGCATCGTAGATATCGGGGTTCTGTTCGTCCACCATTTCATCCACCGATTTGGCGCCGCTGCAATTTTCGAATACCACCACCTGAGCGCCGTTGTCTTCCAGGCACTTGATGACCTTTTCGCTGGCGCCGCCGATGGGGCTGCCGGTGACCATGATCCGGGGACGGCCGGCGAACTTCTGCTTGGGGCAGTCGGGGGGGCCGTCGTCATAGGTGTCCTTGATCTTCTGGGTCAGAGCCTTGACCTCCTGGATCACCGCTTCTTTGTCAAACTTGAAGGTGGAGCCATAGAGGACCTTGTACATATCGCCGCCCAGCATAGGAGCGGGATTGAGCTTCATCAGGCTGTAAAAGTCCTTCAGAGCCTGGCGCTCTTCGTTTTTCAGCTTGATGGCCTTGCGCACATCTTCATCGGTGATGGTGACGCCGAAGTGGCTCTCCAGCTTCTCCTTGAACTTGATAACTTCCTTTTTCCACAGCTCCAGGGCTTCCGGGCTCTGGCTGTTGGGCAGCTCCATCACATAGACGGGCTTAAATTCGCCCAGCATTTCATACATCTTCTTTTTGCCGTCGCAGGTGGTTTCGCCCACGATCAGGTCGGAGAAATAGAAGAAGGGGCACTTGTCGGTTTTGGCAAAGCCGTAGCTGGACTTGACCAGGGGGCACAGGTTGCGGGGCAGGTCCTTTTCGGCTTCAGGGATGGTTTCGCCGGACATGGAGCACAGGCCCACCACGGCGGCGCCCATGGCCATGGGCAGCTCCTGGGGCAGATAGGTGCAGAACACGCCCACAAAGGGAACGCCTTTCTGCTTCATCTCCATGGCGGTGACAAAGGATTTTTTCCGCTGTTCGTTGAATTCCTCAAACACAGCGGGCAGGTCTTTAATGAGTTCGCGGTTCATTCTTGTATCTCCCATCTTTCATCAAATCACTTGAAAAGGGGTAAAATTCCTCAATCAAAACAATTTTAGAGCAAATAGAGGGAGAATTCCAATCGTTTCTATTGATAATATCAAAGACATTGATAGAAAAGGATGATAGCTTATTTTTGGAAATGCGTTTGCTGGGAAGCCTATTCCTCCATCTCTCCTTGGAGAAAACGGTGATAGGCATTGAGATCAAAATAACCGGTGCCGGTGAGATGGCACAGGATGACCTGACCTTTTCCCTCTTCCCGGCATTTTTCCGCCTCTTGTATAACGGCGCACAGGGCGTGGGCCGATTCGGGGGCCGGCAGGATACCCTGGCAGCGGGCAAAGGTAACGGCAGCCTGGAAGATCTCTTTTTGGGTAAAGGCCCGGGCTTCGTCGATGTATCCCAGGTGGTACAGCTGGCTGATGAGAGGGCTCATGCCGTGGTAACGCAGACCGCCTGCATGGATGGGAGAGGGCATGAAGTCACAGCCCAGGGTGTACATTTTGGCCAGGGGGGTCTGTTTTCCCGCATCGCAGTAATCGTAGTCGTAGCGGCCTTGGGTCAGGGTGGGACAGGCGGCGGGTTCGGCGGCCAGGAAGCGGACAGGGGATCGTCCCTGGATGCGTTGGGGGAGAAAGCCCGCCATGATGCCGCCCAGACTGGAGCCGCCGCCGGCACAGCCCACCACCAGATCGGGGGTTTCTCCGATCTGCTCCATGGCCGTGCGGCATTCCAGACCCAGAATGGACTGGTGAAGAAGCACCTGATCCAAAACACTGCCCAGGGCATAGCGGCAATGGGGAGAGGTGCGGGTCATTTCCACCGCTTCGCTGATGGCGCAGCCCAGACTGCCGCCGGTACCGGGAAATTCCTCCCGGATGCGCCGTCCCACCTGGGTTTCCAGGCTGGGGCTTTCCACCACCCGGGCTCCCAGCACTTCCATCAGGGTTTTTCGCTGGGGTTTCTGCCGGGCGCTGGAGCCCACCATAAAGACGGTGAGGGAAAGGCCGAAATGGGCGCAGGCCATGGCCAGGGCAGTGCCCCATTGACCGGCGCCGGTTTCGGTGGTGAGACTGTGGAGCCCCTGAGCCTTGGCATAATAGGCCTGGGCTGCGGCGGAGTTGAGTTTATGGCTGCCGCTTAGGTTGTTTCCTTCAAATTTGCAATAGATGCGAGCGGGGGTGTCCAGGGCCTTTTCCAGTTCGTAGGCCCGGATGAGAGGGGAGGGACGGAAGGTGCGGTAATAGTCCATCACCGGGCCGGGAATGGAAAAGACGGGGGTCTCAAAATCCAGCTCCTGGGCGGCGGCCTGTTGGGAGAAAAGCTCTTCCAGCTTGTCCTGGCCCACCGGCTCGCGGGTGTCCGGGGAGAGCAGGGGCGCATGGGGAGGCAGGTCGGCGCGAAGGTTATACCAGTAATCGGGCATCTCCGAAAGAGAAAGCAGAATACGGGATGGAATGGTGTTCATCATGATGCTCCTTTCATTTTTTCATCGCGCCGAGATGGGGAGAGCAACAAAAAAAGCTCCTGTCCCTGTATCAAAACAGGGACAGGAGCGAATGTCCTGCGGTGCCACCCAGATTGGCTCATAGAGCCCACTTTTTTCACATACAAACATATGTGCTCTGCGAATAACGACTCGAGCCGCCGTCAGCCACTACTCCGCCCGAAGGCGTTTCGGTCTGCCCTCATAGGTCCATTCGGCAAGCATCCGGTCTCCGCCTTTTCACCATCCGGCGGCTCTCTGTGGGCTTTCAGACTTGCGTACTCTTCCTACTCTTCGGTTTCTGCGATGGAATTTGCAGCTATCATACACCTACAGCGGGGCATTGTCAAGAAAAACGGGTTAAGACTTGCGGGAATTGCGCAGAGCCTTATATTCTTCAAAAGAGAGCACTTTCTGGCTTTTCAGATGGGCGATCACCAGCTCTTTCTGCTCTTTGGGGAACACCAGGTTCCGTTCGCTGGCGGCCAGATGGGCACGCAGCCGCACTTTCTTTTCGGAATATTCCTCGATGTCATAATAGAAAATCTTGCTCCAGGGGGTGGGCATCACATTGCAGAAGATCCCCTCTTTGGAAAGGCCGGAAGGGGTGATGGCCACCAGCAGTACTGCCAGCACGGTGCAGATATTAAAGGCCAGGGTGTACTGGGTGAAAGCGCCCCGGCAGGCCTGGATGACCACCACGGCGCACACGATCCCCAGCATAATCAGCCGGCCGGGCACCATGCCCCGCACTTTGATCTGTCGGCGGAACTGGAAGAAGCGGATGAGCAAAAACAGGTCGAAAGCGGCGATGAGGATGATCAGGCCGCTGTCGAAAGTGAGATCAAATGGCATGACACGACTCCTTTTTGGGCAAATGCCCGGAATTTCTTCTATCCTATCATATTTTGACGCCGGAGAAAAGGGGGCAAAGGCAAATATCACATTGAACCAGGGGGGCAAAAATGGTATGATAAAAGCACCAAATGCCATGAGAGGAGAAAAAGCATGGATTATCGGTTTGCCCATTTCAATTTCAATGTACTGGATATGGAAAAATCCCTGGCTTTTTATAAAGAGGCGTTGGAACTGGAGCCGGTGGAGGAGAAAAATGCTCCCGACGGCGCCTTCCGCATCGTCTATCTGGGAGACCCGGAAAAAAGCGGTTTCCTGCTGGAGCTCACCGCCCTGCGGGACCGGACCGAGCCTTATGACCTGGGGGATGAGGAATTCCACCTGGCCCTCACCGTCAGCGACTACCAGAAGGCCCATGACAAACATGAGAAAATGGGCTGCATCTGTTTTGAAAATCCCCAGATGGGCATCTATTTTATCCAGGACCCGGACGGTTACTGGATCGAGATCGTGCCCGCCTGCAAATGAGGTGACAAGGTGACCATTGATGTAAAAGGTCTGCCGGTGGATTATATCGACCAGGGGGATGGGCCAGTGGTGCTGCTGCTCCATGGCTGGGCCGCCCCCATCGAAGCCTACCGGCGGATTGTGGATAAACTTTCGGCGCGCTACCGGGTGCTGGTTCCCCAGATGCCGGGCAGCGGCAAGACCCCGGAACCGTCCCAGGCCATGACGCTGGAGGATTACGGGGCTTTTGTGCTGGATTTTTGCCAGGCTGCAAAAGTGGAAGAGTGTATTTTGATGGGCCACAGCAATGGCGGCCGGATCATTCTTCACCTGCTCAGCCAGGAGAATTGCCCTCTCCGCTGCAAAAAGGTGGTGCTGATGGACGCCGCAGGGGTGCCTCCTGTGCGCCCGGCCAGCTATTATGTGAAGGTCTATTCTTATAAGCTGGCCCGAAAGCTGGCAAATATGCCGGTGCTCAAATTGGTCTTTGGACCGTTGTATCAGAACATGAGCCGCAACCGGGGCAGTGAGGACTACCGCAACGCCTCCCCGGTGATGAAAAAGACCCTGGTCAACCTGGTCAATCTGGATCTGACTCCCTTGATGCCCAAGGTACGGCAGAACACCCTGCTCATCTGGGGGGAGAACGACACGGCCACCCCCTTGCGGGATGGGAAGATCATGGAGGAAAAACTGCCGGAGAGCGGTCTGGCCGTCATCAAGAATGCGGGACATTTTCCCTTCCTGGACAACTGGCCTCAGTTTTCCGCTGTGCTGGACGCTTTTTTGTAGGGGAAGAAAAGGAGAGAATGGAAGATGGAAAAGACGGCTCTTTCTCCGGAAGCGGAGAAATTTTTGTGGGAAAGCCAGCGCAATGAGCTTACCGAAAGCCTGATCTATGAGGGCATTGCCGCCCGGGAGAAAAATCCCCGGAACCAGGAAATCCTTCGCAATATCGCCCATCAGGAGCGGGAGCACGAGAAGATCTGGCGGTCTTACAGCGGCAAGGAAGTGGCTCCCAACCGGAAAAAGGCTTTTTTCTATTTGCTGCTCAGCCGTATTCTGGGCTTTACCTTTGTACTAAAGAAGATGGAGAAGGGGGAAAATGCCGCCACCCGGAAATATGCCCAGGTGATGGAGCAGATCCCTCAGGCCGAGACCATCTCCCAGGAGGAGGAAAAGCACGAGCAAGAGCTTCTGGAAATGCTGGACGAAGAGCGGCTCCAGTATGTGGGCAGCATGGTGCTGGGGCTCAACGACGCTCTGGTGGAACTCACCGGCACCATTGCCGGTATGACCTTTGCTTTGATGAACACCCGTCTGGTGGCCCTTTCCGGAATTATCACCGGAGTGTCGGCTACATTTTCTATGGCGGCCAGCAACTATCTGGCCCAGCGGGCTGAGGGAAGTGACGATGCTTTCCGCTCCAGTTTGTATACCGGCATGGCCTATCTGGTGACAGTGGCTATTTTGGTGCTGCCATTCCTGCTGTTCCCCACAGGGATGTATCTCCCGGCCCTTTTCACCATGCTTTGCAGCGTCATTTTGATCATTTTGGCCTTTAACTACTACATTTCGGTGGCCAAATCCCTGCCATTTCTGCGCCGGTTCGGGGAGATGGCAGCCATCAGTCTGTCGGTGGCAGCCATCAGCTTTGTCATCGGCCTTGTGGTGAAAAAGTTCCTGGGGATCGACATCTAAAATAAATACCATGATTTCAGCATAAGATTCGGAGAGAGTGTATGACTATTTTGGAAACCATTTTCATGGCGGTATTGGCTTTGGCGGCGGCCGGAGTGGGGGCGGTGTATTTCGTCCATATGCTCCAGCTGTGTTCCTATCAGTTCGGCCAGTACCGGCATTATTTGCAGAAAAACACCAAAAGCATTTTCAGCCTGCGCCGGCTGGAAAGCCTGCTTTTGCTGCTTCCCTGGATTCTGAACCAGGGGAGAGCCGATCGTGGCGCTTATTATGGGGTGATGCTGCTGGGCTACTGCGTGCTCAACCGGCCTAAGAAGGCCAAGAAGCCGCTGGTGTATACCGCCCGTGTCAAGCGGCTGTTGGGAACCTCGGCAGTGCTCTATGTGCTGGTCCTGATTCCCGGTTTGATTCTGCCCTATGGCATGGCCATTTTTGGAGTGGTGCTGCTGTGCACACCTCTTGTGGTGCTGCTGGCCAATTTCATCAACACCCCTGTGGAAAAAATGGTGGCCCGCTATTATGTGGAGGATGCCCGGAAAAAGCTTGAGAGTATGCCCGATCTCACCGTTGTGGGCGTCACCGGCAGCTTTGGCAAAACCAGCACCAAATATTTTCTCAATACCCTCCTTTCCACCAAATACCATGTACTCATGACCCCAGGCAACTACAACACCACCCTGGGCGTGGTGCGCACCGTGCGGGAGATGCTTTCGCCCACCCATCAGATCTTCCTCTGTGAGATGGGCGCCCGGCATAAGGGGGATATCAAGGAGATCTGCGACCTGGTTCATCCCCGCTATGGCATCATCACCGCCATCGGGGAGCAGCATCTGGAGAGCTTCGGCACGGTGGACACCATTATCGACACCAAGTTTGAGCTGTATGATGCCATCCCAGCCGATGGACTGTGCTTTTTGAATGAGGATAACGAATATATCTCCACCCGCAAAGTGGGAAGCAATGTGGTCCGCTACGGCCTGGAAGGGGAGAGGGACTACAAAGCCAGCGATATCATCGTCACCCAAAGTGGCACGGAGTTTACCGTCTCTGCCCCCGGCGGAGAGAGTTTCCGCTATAAAACCCGGCTGCTGGGCGAGCACAATGTGCAGAATATCACCGCCGCCATTGCCGTGTGTCATAAACTGGGCATTTCTCTGGAGGAACTCCAGCCCGCAGTACGCCGTTTGGAGCCGGTGCCCCATCGGATGCAGCTGATCCGGGGTGGGAGCAACTATACCGTCATCGACGATGCCTATAATTCCAACCCCAAGGGGGCCCAGGCTGCGCTGCGCACTCTGTCCATGTGCCAGGGACTGCGGATTCTGGTCACTCCCGGTATGGTGGAGCTGGGAGAGCGGGAGTTTGATCTCAACTTCCAGTTTGGCAAACAGGCGGCGGCTTGCTGTGATTATGTGGCTTTGGTCAATCCCCGTCAGGCTGAGCCCATCCGCCAGGGGCTGGCGGCAGCCGAGTTCCCCGAGGAAAAAATACTGGTGGCCGATACCTTGCAGCAGGCTCTGGCCTTTGCCCAAAGCTGCGGCCAGCCCGGTGAGCCCCGGTTTGTGCTGTTGGAAAACGACCTGCCGGACAACTATTAAGCCATGCTCTTTTTTTCCGGAGAGATTTGTGGTATCATCTCTAGGGCAGCAATCAGGAAAAAGTAAAAACTATTTGCAATAATAATTATTTTTAAAACAAATTGTGATATATTTGTCTGCAATGGAAACGGAGAGGATTGGGTATGAAGATTCGCGTGGGCGTCTTTTTTGGCGGCAAAAGCGTGGAGCACGAGGTCTCGGTGATCTCGGCCATGCAGGCCATTGCCGCTTTGGATCAGGAGAAATACGAAGCGGTGCCCATTTATATCACAAAGGACAACAAATTCTATACCGGTCCTCACATGGGCCAGATCGACACCTATAAGGATATCCCGGCGGCTTTGAAGCAGGCCACCCGGGTGGTGCTGGTGGGCGGAGAAAACACCGCCACCCTTCAGTGCTATCCCCCCAAGAAGCTGGGAAACAGCACCGTGGGAGAGATCGATGTGATCCTGCCCGTGACCCATGGCACCAATGTGGAAGACGGCGCCTTGCAGGGCTTCTTTGAATATCTGAACATTCCCTATGCCGGGTGCGATGTGTGTGCTTCGGCAGTGGGCATGGACAAATGGGCCATGAAATCCCTGTTCAAAAGCGCCGGTCTGCCGGTGGTGGAGGGGATTCTGACCCACAAGAAAAAGTGGTTCCACGACACCGAGGCAGAGGTTCAGCGGGTGGAGGCTGCCTGCGGCGGCTATCCGGTGGTGGTCAAGCCGGTGAACCTGGGCAGCAGCATCGGCATCAACAAAGCCAGAGACCGGCAGCAGCTGGAGGAGGCGGTGGAGACCGCCATGGAATATGCCGACCGGGTGATTGTGGAGACCTGCGTTGCCAATCTGCGGGAAATCAACTGCTCGGTGCTGGGTGATCTGGACGAGTGCCAGAGCTCGGTGTGCGAAGAGCCTCTCAACGCCACCGATATCCTCACCTTTGGGGATAAATACGAAAGCGGTTCCAAGGGCTCTTCCAAGGGAATGGAGAGCCTGAGCCGGAAGATCCCTGCCGATCTGCCGGAGGATGTGACCGAGAAGATCCAGCACTTGGCCGCCGAGGCTTTTCGGGCCATCAACGGCAACGGCGTGGCCCGCATCGACTTTATGATGAACAATGAGACTGGTGAGGTCTTTATCAATGAGATCAACACCATTCCCGGCTCCCTGGCCTTCTATCTGTGGCAGGAAAGCGGCATTGCCTTTGATGAGCTGCTGGACAAAATGATCTGGCTGGCCATCAAGCGGAAGCGGGAAAAGGATGCACTGACGGTGACTTTTGACACCAATATTTTGTCCAACAACGCCTTGGGCGGTTCCAAAGGCGGTAAGATGGGCAGCAAACGGTAAAATCACGGCAAAAAGGGCGGCTCAGGCCGCCCTTTCCAGAGGAAGTGGGGATAATATGGATCTGAACAAGCTGGAAGAAGCACTGGAACAGGACCGGCTGTGCCATATCGACATGATCGACTGCATCCGCCGGGGCTTTGCCCAGGTGGAAAAGTGGGATGAGCGGGGTGTGCTGCTGTATAACACCGGCTGCAATCAATACCATCTCACGGCAAAGGACCCTTCCTTTTTGGAGGAAGCGGTGGCGCTGTGTCGCCCCGGTCGGACGCTGGTATGCCATCAGGAGGAATATGTTCCCCAAGCGGTGAGCCGTCTGGGTCTGAATCGGATGGATTTTTACCACGGCGTCTATTCCCACTCTGCCCCGCCGCCTCAAAGGGGAGAGGAGCCTGTGATCCGCACGCTGGACCCCTCCTGGCTGGATCAGGTGTCCCCCCATTACTACGCCGACAGCGAACGGGCCATGTTGGCCCGCACTCTGGCCAGAGGAGAGATCTTCGGCGCCTTTAAAGAAGAAAAACTGGCCGGGTTCATCGGCTGCCACGAAGAGGGTACCTATGGCATTCTGGAAGTGATGCCTGATTTCCGCCGTCAGGGCATTGGCTATGCCTTGGAGCGCCATGTGATCGGTTGGCTGCTCCGGCGGGGGAGAATTCCTTACTGCCAGATCAGGCCGGACAACAAAGCCTCCCTTTCTTTGCAGAACCGGCTGGGACTGGAGCTGTCTCCCCGGGTGGTCCATTGGCTGTTTCCCTGATGGGGAACAGACCTTTCCACAAGAAAGTCACAGGTTGTCCCCAAGTTATGCACAGAATCCACAGGTTTATCCACAACCTGTTGGGAAAACCAGTGGAAAAATACAAGAAGTTATATTAAATGTAAATATAACACAAAATGCAAAACAAGGGGATAATTTCTTTCCAAAAAGCCAGAATATTAGGCAAAGGATGGCTTTTTGAGGTTGACAGAAAGGCTTCCGGCACATTATAATACAAAGTGCGCAGTTGTCGTAGGCAGCGGCATGCGTCTGAGAACATCAGGCTTATGCCGGTGTCTTACCTAAAATCATTGGGGAGGTGAGCCAAATGCTGAGAACATACCAGCCGAAGAAGCGCCAGCGCAGCAAGGAACATGGCTTTATGAAGAGAATGAAGACCAGAAACGGCAGAAAGGTTCTGGCCAGAAGACGGGCCAAGGGCAGAGTACGGCTTTCTCACTAAAAACTAAGACCGCGCCATGCGGTCTTAAATTTTAATACCGAGGCTTTTCATTATGCAGCATACCCAGTCCCTTTGTGAAAATAACCGGTTCCGGGCCCTCTATGCCAGGGGGAAATCGGCGGCGGCCCCCAGTCTGGTGGTCTATGCCAGAAAGAACCGGCTCAAAACCATCAGCCGCATGGGGATTACCTGCAGCGTCAAGCTGGGGGGCGCGGTGCAGCGCAATCGGATGCGCCGCCGGATTCGGGAGGCTTACCGCCTTCAGGAGAGCCAATTTGCCCCGGGCTATGATATCGTCATCGTGGCCAGGTCCCGGTGCATGAAATGTTCTTTTGCTGCTTTGCAGCAGGATATGATGGATCTGTTTTCCAAACTGGGCCTTTTGAAAAAGTGAAATGAAAAATCTGGTACTTGCACTCATACGGTTTTACAGAAGGCGGCTGTCCGGGCTGAAACGAGCCCCTACCTGCCGCTTTGTTCCCACCTGCTCTCAATACGCCTTGGAGGCGATTGAGAAATACGGCCTTTTGAAGGGCGGCGCTCTGGCTCTGTGGCGCATATTGCGCTGCAACCCGTTTTGCAGGGGCGGATATGATCCGGTGCCGTAATAAAAGAATGTCCGTCCCTCTGCCGGGGATGGGCCTTTGACAGGATTCTGCAATTTGGCAGAAGGAGAAGACCTATGCTTGATTTTATAGCGGTCCCTTTCGGATACGTTATGCGCTTTATCTATGAAGGGGTGGGCAGTTACGGCCTTTCCATTATCCTCTTCACCCTTTTGACCCAGATCATCCTGCTTCCCTTTAACTGGAAACAGAAAAAGGGCATGATGGATGTGCAGCGCATCCAGCCCAAGATGCTGGAGCTGCAAAAAAAGTACGCCAACAATCGGGAAAAATACGCTCAGGAAGTGCAGAAGCTCTATGATGAGGAGGGGGTCAGCCCCCTGTCCGGCTGTCTGCCCATGCTGCTGACACTGCCCATCATGATGGGTCTTTATTATGTGGTGGCCCAGCCTCTGCGGTACTTCATGGGCCTGAGCCCTGAAGAAATCGCCAAGATGGCCGAACTTCTGAACATCGAAGGCCAGAGCACCATTCAGATGCAGGCCCAGGTGGTCGCCCAGTATTTCGACAATTTCAACCTGCTCAGCCAGCACTTTGACGGGCTGATGAAGGTGGATTTCAATTTCTTGGGCATCAATCTGGCTTTGACCCCGTCTTTTAAGGAATTCAACATTTTGTGGGTCGTGCCCATTTTGTCGGGCGCTACCGCCTTTTTGCAAAGCTATGTCATGCGCCTGATGCAGAAGCGTCAGGGGGTGGTGCAGGATGCTTCGGCCAATGCCTCTGCCGCCATGATGAATGTGATGATGCCGGCTATGTCCATCTATTTCGGCTTTATCCTTCCCGCCGGTCTGGGGGTCTACTGGATCTCCCGCAACATCTTTTCCGTGATCCAGGAGCTGATCCTCACCCCTTACTTTATTAAGAAGGGCCGGGAGAAGGAAGCTCAGATGATCGCCGAGCAGGAAGAGAAAAAGAAGCTCCGTCAGGAACAAATGGCCCAGCGGCGGCTGGAACAGAGCCAGCAGGCCAAATCGGGCAAGGAGAAGGGCAAGCAGTCCGGAAAGACCAAGGAAACAAAGGACTCCTCCCAGGACGATGAGCAAGTTTAAAGTGCACAAAGGGTGTTTGAAATGGTAAAAAGTGTAGAAGCAAAGGGCGAATCCATCGAAGCGGCGGTGGCCAATGCCCTTGCACAGCTGGGGAAAGAACGGGACGATGTGACGGTGGAAGTGCTGGAAAAGGGCAAAAATGGCTTTTTCGGCATCGGCGCCCAGCCCGCTGTGGTGCGGGTGAGCTACGAAACTTCTCCCGCCGATACCGCCATCGACTTTTTGGAAGGGCTCCTGACCCGCTTTGGGGTGGAAGCTCAGGTGGAGTGCTCGGTGTGCCCCGAAGAAGAGACCATCCGTCTCAATCTGGTGGGTCAGAACATGGGCTCTGTCATCGGCCGGAGAGGGGATACCCTGGACGCCATCCAGTATCTCACCAACATCGTTGCCAATAAAAACGAGGAAAAACGGTGGCATCTGGTGCTGGATACCGAAAATTATCGGGCCAAGCGGCAGGCCACTCTGGAACGGCTTGCGGTGAACACCGCCCAGAAAGCCCTGCGTTATAAGCGCAGCATGGCTCTGGAGCCGATGAATCCCCAGGAGCGGCGGATCATCCATTCGGCCCTTCAGGATTATGAAGGGGTGAGCACCCATTCGGTGGGCGTGGAGCCCAATCGAAAGGTGATCGTGGTGCCGGAAGGCGCCCGGGAAAACCGGGGCAGCCGTCCCAACAAAGGTGGACGGAGCCATCAGGATCAATAACCAAGTGACCCAGAGGGGCGCGGGGCTTTAACGCCCCCGCCCCCTTTTTTCTGCATTGGAAAGGAGAAAGCACCATGATGGAAGATACCATCGCCGCCTATTCCGGCGGCACATTGCCCGGGGCCATCGGTATCTGCCGCATCAGCGGTCCCCAGGCCTTTGCGTTGGCCGATGACCTGTTTTTCCCCACCAAAGGGGGGAAGATGAGCCAGGGGCCTTTTTACACCATGCGCTATGGTCAGGTGCGGGCCGGGGATGGCAGGGCTTTGGACCTGTGCCTGGCCTGCTGCTATCCCGGGCCGTCCAGTTACACCGGGGAGGATCTGCTGGAGATCTTCTGCCATGGTTCCCAGGCGGTGGTAGCCTGTATTCTGGAGCGGGCCATGGAACTGGGCGCCCGTCCGGCTCAGGCGGGGGAATTCACCAAGCGGGCCTTTTTGGCTGGAAAGCTGGATCTTACCGGCGTGGAGGCCGTGGCCGATCTCATCGAGTCCCAGTCGGCTGCCGCCGCTAAAAATGCAGCTTCTTTGCTGCAAGGGGGGATCTCCCGGCCCATCCGTCAGATGCGGGAAAAGATCTTTCAGCAACTGACCCATTTTTATGCCGTGTGCGATTATCCCGATGAGGATCTGGACCCCTTTGTCAACGAAGAGGCCCGGAAGGTGCTGGAGGAATGTACCGCAGAGCTGGAAAAACTCTATCAGGGCTTCCAGCGGGGAAGAGTGCTGAAGGAAGGGCTGCCGGTGACCATTCTGGGACGGCCCAATGTGGGAAAATCCTCCTTGCTCAACAGTCTGGCTGGATATGAACGGGCCATTGTCACCGATGAGGCAGGCACTACACGGGATGTGGTTACCGAATCGGTGCGCTGCGGGGATACCGTGCTGCGGCTGTCTGACACAGCCGGATTGCGGGAAACCTCCAGCCAGGCGGAAAAGATGGGAATCGACAAAGCCCGGGAGAGCGCCCGGGAAAGCCGGCTGGTGCTTTGCGTCTTTGACGGTTCGTCTCCCTTGACCGAAGAGGACCGTCAGGTGATGGAGACCGCTCAGGGATTAGAGCGGGCCGCCATTCTGAACAAATGGGACAAGGGGGCCTTGGATTTCCCGGAAGTGGAACAGGCTTTTCCCAAGGTATTCCGCCTGTCGGCCAAAACCGGCGAAGGGGTATCGGATCTTTGCCAGTGGCTGGCGGGGCTGACCCAGGGGAAGGGAGAGACCCTGGTGACCAGCGCCCGGCAGGCGGCCTTGCTGGGCAAGGCGGCGGAGAGCTGCCGCATGGCCGCGCAAAGTGCCGCCATGGGCTTTACCGCCGATGCCTTTCTGGCCGACGGGGAAGAGGCTGTACGGCTTTTGGATGAAGTGCTGGGAGATGCAGTGAGCGAGGATATCGTCCACGGTATTTTCTCCCGGTTTTGCGTAGGAAAATAGGAGAACAGTCATGTCTTATATGGCAGGAACATATGAAGTGGTGGTTATCGGAGGAGGCCATGCCGGTATCGAGGCGGCGCTGGCCGCGGCCCGGCTGGGCCATCGCACCCTGATGATCACCACCAATCTGGACAGCGTGGGCAATATGCCCTGTAACCCTTCCATCGGCGGCACCGCCAAGGGCCAGCTGGTGCGGGAGATCGACGCCCTGGGCGGAGAAATGGGACGGGCTGCCGATGCCTGTGGCATTCAGTTCCGCATGCTCAATCGGGGAAAAGGTCCGGCTGTCCATTCTCCCCGGGCTCAAGCCGACCGGGCCGCTTACAAGCAGTATATGAAAGAAGTTCTGGAGCACTGCGAGAACCTGTCCATTCGCCAGGGAGAGGCAGCGGAGATCCTCACCCAGGAAGGAAAGGTCTCCGGCGTGCTGTGCGTGGGTGGCGCCCTTTATGAGACACGGGCGGTGGTGGTGTGCACTGGTACCTTCCTCAACAGTCGTATTTTTATCGGAGAGCAGAATATCCTCTCCGGCCCGGACGGTCTGGCCGCTGCTACCCACCTCACTGAGTCACTGGAAAAACTTGGCTTACGCACCCGCCGGTTCAAAACCGGCACTCCGGCCCGGGTGGATGCCCGCTCCATCAACTTTTCTGCCTTGGAGGTGCAGCGGGGAGATGAGCCGCCCCGTCCTTTTTCTTTTGGATTTCAGGGGCAACTCTATAACGACAGCCTGTGCTATCTGACTTACACCAACAGCCATACCCATGAGATCATCCGAAAATCTTTGGATCGGTCTCCGTTGTATGGGGGAGAGATCCAGGGAGTGGGGCCTCGATACTGTCCGTCTATTGAGGACAAAATTGTTAGATTTTCCACAAAAGAAAGACACCAGGTCTTTATCGAGCCTTGTGGAAAAAATTCTGGTGAGATGTATTTGCAGGGGCTTTCCACCTCACTTCCGGAGGATGTGCAGCTGGCTTTCCTGCGCACCGTGCCGGGATTGGAGAAAGTGGAGATCATGCGACCAGGCTATGCCATCGAATACGACTGCCTGGACCCCACGCAGCTCACCTCTGGTTTGGGCGTGCGGGGTGTGCCCGGACTGTATGCGGCCGGACAGATCTGCGGCACTTCCGGTTATGAGGAAGCAGCAGGTCAGGGTCTCATTGCCGGTGTCAATGCCGCCCGATTCCTGGAGGGAAGGGAAGAGGTGGTGTTGGCCCGCTCCGACGGCTACATTGGCACTCTGATCGATGATATCGTCACCAAGGGCACCAACGAGCCTTATCGCATGATGACTTCCCGTTCGGAATACCGGCTGCTGCTACGCCAGGACAATGCGGACGCCCGTCTGATGCCGCTAGGCCATGCCATTGGCTTGGTTTCTCAGGAGCGGCTGGACAAGATGCAGCGGGACTATGACCAGGCGGCACAAGAGATTCGCCGGCTTCAAAAGACCGCCGTTTCCGGCCCAGCTTTGGCCAAGGTGTTGGAAGAGCGGGGCAGTGCACCGGTGGGGCAGGGGATTCTGCTTAGCGATCTGCTGCGGCGTCCCGAGATCAGCTATGACTGCCTGGCTCCTTTGGACCTGAACCGCCCGCTCCTTTCGGAAAAAGTGCGGGAGCAGGTGGAGATCCAGACCAAGTACCAGGGGTATATCCAAAGGGAACTGCGCCAGGTGGAAGAACACAAAAAACTGGAGGAAAAGCGCTTGCCGGAGGATCTGGATTATCTGTCCATGTCTACTTTGCGGCTGGAGGCCCGGCAGAAGCTGGACGCTCTCCGGCCCCGGAGCCTGGGCCAGGCCTCCCGGATTTCGGGGGTTAGCCCTTCGGACATTGCGGCGCTGATGATTTTACTGGGGCAAAGGGGGAAATGAGATGAGTTTTACCGATGTGATCGCCCAGGGATGTTTCACATGGAACATTCCCTTGCCCGAAGGGGCTTTGCAAGGGCTGGAGGAATACACCCGGCTGCTGCTGGAGAAAAACCAGGTGATGAACCTGACGGCCATTACCGAGCCGGATCAGGTGGCCGTGCGTCATATGCTGGATTGTCTGTTCCAGCTTTCCTGTGGGGATTTTGAAGGCAAGCGGGTCATTGATATCGGAAGCGGGGGAGGGTTCCCCGGCATTCCCTTGCAGATTGCCCGGCCCAGCGCCCGGTTCCTGTTGCTGGACAGCCGGAAAAAGCGGGTGGATTTTTTGCAGGAAGTGTGCGATGCTATGGGACTTCCGGCTGAGACCATGGCCGGGAGGGCGGAAGAAGCGGCCCGGCAGAAGCAGCTGCGGGAGAAGTTCGACATCGCTGTATCCCGGGCCGTGGCGCCCATGAATGTCCTTTGTGAGCTGTGTCTGCCCTTTGTCCGTCCCGGCGGATTGTTCCTGGCCATGAAGAGCCAGAACGAAAGCGCCGAGCAGGAGATCCAGGGGGCGCAAAAAGCCATCCGCACCCTGGGAGGACAGCTGAAGGAACAGCGGAGTTACCAGCTGCCCGGCACCGATGTGCACCATCAGGTGGTGGTGATTGAAAAGGTGAAAAGCACCCCGCCGGCCTATCCCCGGCGTTATGCCAAGATCGAAAGCGCCCCTTTGTAAGGGGGGCCGTGGCGGGACAGCCGTTCCTCTCTTTGCCTTGGGTGGCTCGATCGGCTTAGGCAAAGAAAGTTTGCCTGCGGCGGCTCGCCGCTGGGGGAGGGGGGAGGTTTCGACAAAAGTTTCTGTTTTTCGCTCTCCCCATGTGACACTTTTTGCGAAAGAATGTTGATAAAATGTCACCATGGAGGTGATGGACATGCTGGAACGGTTCTCTCTTCGGCGGACAAGCCGGGAAAATCAACCCCTGCGGTTTTTGCAGGTGGAGGATATCCACATCAATCCCAACCAGCCCCGGAAGTTTTTTGATGAGAAGGCTTTGGAAGAGCTGACGGCCAGCATCCGGCAGTATGGGCTCATCAACCCTCTCACCGTGCGGGAGACAGAGGAGGGCTATGAACTCATTGCCGGGGAACGGCGGCTGCGGGCCAGCCGAGGGGCCGGACTACATACCGTGCCCTGTTATGTGCTACCCTCCAGCGATCAGGATTCCTCTGTGTTGGCTTTGGCGGAAAATCTCCAGCGACAGGACTTGGATTTTTACGAAGAAGCCCAGGGCATCGCCCGACTGATCCATGTCCATGGGCTGACACAGCAGCAGGCAGCGGACAAGCTGGGGAAGACCCAGTCGGCCATTGCCAACAAGCTGCGCCTGCTGCGCCTGCCGCCGGAGGTCATCGCTCTTCTCCGGCAATACCGGTTCAGCGAGCGTCATGCCCGGGCTCTTCTCCGGCTGGAAAATGGGGAGCAGCAGCTGCAGGCGGCCCGAGCCGCCGTCCGTCATGAATGGACGGTGGCACAGCTGGAGCGGTATGTGGAATCCTTGCGCCAAACGGGGCAGAAAGGCCTTCGTTCCCGCCCCAAAATGCTGGGCGATGTGCGCCTCTTCATCAACACCTTGAGCCGGGCGGTGGAGACCCTGGGTCAGGCTGGTGTTGGAGCGGCTATGCAGCGCCGGTATGAAGGGGAGGAAATGGTGGTTACCATCCGTATCCCCGCTGCCGCCCCCACCGGGACGGGCAGCGTTTCTCCATAACCTTTTGATCCTCTCTGTTTTTGTTCCATGTGAAACATTTTCACATGGAACATTTTTTTATGTTTCACATGAAACAACGGAAAAAGGGAGAAGAAAAGGGAGAAAAATCGCTCTGTGAGCTTTTGCGCTCTTGCGGCTTTTGGGTTTAGGCATTATAATAGAAAAAGACGAAAAAATTTTGAAAATGCCTCTTTATGGGGAAAAAAGAAGAAAAATAGAGCGGCGGAGGAGAAAATGGGCAAAATACTGGCAGTTGCAAATCAAAAAGGCGGTGTGGGAAAGACCACTACCGCAGTAAATCTGGCGGCCTGTGTGGGTAGCCTGGGGAAAAAAGTCCTGCTGTGTGATTTTGACCCACAAGCCAATGCCACTTCGGGTTTTGGGCTTACCGAACGGGTGCGCCGGAGTGTTTACGATGTGATCACTGGGGAAGTGCAGGCGAAAGATGCCATTCTGCATACCAAATGGTGTGATGTGCTGCCGGCTCACATCAACCTGGCGGCAGTGGAAGTGGAGCTGGCCACAGTGGAGGGACGGGAACACCGGCTGAAAGAGGCGCTGGACGAACTGGCGCCTCAATATGATTTTATCTTTATCGATTGCCCGCCCTCTCTGGGGGTGCTCACCGTCAATTCCCTGGTGGCTTGCCAGCAAGTGCTGGTGCCGATGCAGTGTGAGTACTATGCCTTGGAAGGGTTGAGCCAGCTGGTCAATTCCATTCGTACTGTTAAAAGATCCCTCAATCCCCAGATCGATATCGAAGGGATTGTGCTCACCATGTACGATGGCCGCACCAATCTGACCATTCAGGTGGCCGAGGAGATCAAACGGTTCTTTGGGGAAAAAGTGTATCGCACAGTGGTGCCCCGGAATGTGCGGCTGTCGGAAGCCCCCAGCCACGGGATGCCCATTTTGGCCTATGAGCGCACCTCTCGGGGAGCCGAGGCCTATCAGGCCATCGCGGAGGAATTCCTCCGCCGGAATCAGTAGTCGCAGAAGGGGAGAGGAGGAATACCCTATGGCAGCAGGACATAAAGGCTTGGGAAAGGGCCTGGGCTCGCTTTTTGGAGAAGAGCTCACCGAAACACAGGGAACAGTCTCCCAGGTGGAATTGCGGCAGATCGAACCAAATCCGAACCAGCCCCGGCGGGATTTTGGGGAGGAAGCGTTGGCGCAGTTGGCCGAAAGCATCCGGGAGAACGGGCTGATCAGCCCCATTACCGTGCGCAAAACCGATACCGGTTATCAGATCATAGCCGGGGAGCGGCGCTGGCGGGCTTGCCGCCTGGCCGGTTTGGATAAGGTGCCGGTGATGGTGGTGGAGGCCGATGACAAACTGGCCTTTGAAATGGCCATGATCGAAAATCTCCAGCGGGAAGATCTGAATCCTTTGGAAGAAGCGGAAGGATACCGGGAACTGATGGACCGGTTCCACATGACACAGGAAGAAGTGGCCCGGAAGGTGGGTAAGAGCCGCCCGGCGGTGGCCAATGCCCTGCGCCTTTTGGGATTGCCGGAGCCGGTACGGGAGCTGGTGCGCACCGGGGAGCTGTCCCAGGGCCACGCTCGTACGCTGCTGGGTCTTTCCAAAGAAGAAACCCTGATCAAAGCGGCGGAAACGGTGCTCACCTATGGCCTTTCGGTGCGCCAGACCGAAAAACTGGTGAAGCGGCTGGAGCAGCTGGATCAGGGGGAAGAAGAGGAACCCATCCTGGATGAAGGACAGATCTATATTGATGAGCTGGAGCATCGGTTGGCCCAGGTCACCGGTCGCAAAATCAGCATCAGCCAGGGCAAGGGAAAAGGCCGGATTACCATCGAATACTATGGCAATGAGGATCTGGAAAGCCTGACCCAGGTGATCTATTCCATGAAAAAGCAATAGGCCGTGAGCCGGGAGGGGTTGCATCCATGAAAAAAAGCAAGTACCTTCGGGGAGAAGGCTTGGCCTTGCTCATCGCTTTGGTGGTGGGGTTTGCGGTCTTTTATGTCTTTTTGCCCCCGATTTCCCTGCAATCCAGGGAATTTTATTTCTTTGCCATTCTTCTCATGGGCGTATGGTTTTTGGCCCGTATTCCCATCGTCTCCTCTTATGTGGAGGAAAAAGGGATGCAGGGGAGAAAAAAGAAACTCTATTCCTTTTTTCCGCTGCTCATCGCCGCATTGCTGGCGGTGCTGCTGGTGCTGTTCAGCGTGCTCTCTCTGAAGCTCTTCAACGCATCCCGGTACAGTAGTTTGCTTCGGGTGGAGGAGGGGAACTTCACCCAGGACATTCCCCAGATCACCTATGACCAGATCCCCATGCTGGACACCGAAAGCGCCCAGCGGCTGGGAGACCGGAAAATGGGCGAGCTGGCCGCCACCAACAACGAGGAGCAAAAGTCCCTGGTTTCTCAGTTTGAAGTGTCCGACGATTATATCCAGATCAATTACCAGAACCGGCCCATGCGGGTGACCCAGCTGGAATACGCCAGCTTCTTCAAATGGCTGACCAACCGGAAAGAGGGTCTGCCCGGCTATATCATGATCGATATGGTGACTCAGGAAACCCAGCTGGTTCGGCTGGAGCAGGGGATGAAGTATTCTCCTTCGGAATATTTTGGCCGGAACATTGAGCGGTATATGCGCTTCCGCTATCCTACCATGCTGCTGGGCGAGCCCAGCCTGGAAGTGGATGACGACGGCACACCCTACTTTGTGGCACCCCGATTGAAAAACAAAATCGGTATGTTGGGCGGCACCGATGTGGTGGGGGCTGTGTTTGTCAATGCCGTTACCGGCGGCCATACCTATTATGATCTGGCCGATGTGCCCTCTTGGGCCGATCATATTTGTCCCGCAGATCTCTTGGTGGAGCAGTACGATTATTACGGTGCTTTCAATGACGGTTTCTTCAATGCCTATATCGGCCAGCGGGGCGTCACCCGCACCACCGAGGATTACAACTACATCGCCATGAATGACGATGTGTTCGTCTATACCGGCGTCACTTCGGTGAGCAGCGATCAGTCCAACATCGGCTTTTTGCTGTGCAACCAGCGGACCAAGGAAGCCAAGTTTTATCCGGTTTCCGGCGCCACCGAACAGTCGGCCCAGTCCTCGGCTCAAGGGGCGGTGGAGGACCTGGGGTATACGGCAACCTTCCCCATTTTGCTTAACATCAACAACCAGCCCACTTACTTTATGTCTCTCAAAGACAGCTCCGGTTTGGTGAAGATGTACGCCATGGTCAATGTGGCAAACTACCAGCGGGTAGCGGTGGGGGACACCGTGGCGGAATGTGAGAAGAAGTACACCCAGACCATGCAGGCCGACAGCAGCTATGTGCCACAGGAAACACAGCAGGCCAGCGGTTCCATTGAAGAAATCCGTTCCGCTGTGGTGGGCGGGTACACCTGGTATTATTTCAAGATCATCGGTTATCCCCAGTATTTTGCCATGTCTGTGGAACAAAACACCTCGCTCCCGGTGCTCAACACCGGCGACAGCGTCACCATCACCTATGACAGCCAGGCGGTGGACGGGGTAGCCAAGGCATTGGATGTGACCCGGAACCCTGCGTCCTAAAGAAAGAACAGACAGAACAGGCGGCCTTTGGCCGCCTGTTTTACACTATTGGAAGATCTATATAGCAAAAAGAAACCGTTTGCCCTACCCCTCATCAATTCGTAAAAACCGGCGACCGGTGCGTCGGTTTTTACACTTCTCAAGGGATCAGTGTGCGCCAAAGGCGTGCATGCAGTCTCTTGCAAAAACTCGCAAAAGTGGCTTTTAGACACTTTTGCGATATGCCCAGGCGGCCTTTGGCCGCCTGTTTTCTTTTGCAGTTGGTAGACAAAAAGAGGAAAGCCATAGTATAATAAAACAACAAAATTAAATGACTTCCCAGGCAGGAGGCTCAAGATGAAATACACCGGAATGAAACGGCGTTCTTACAAAAGCATCACCCCGCTGCGCAAACTGCAGGAGATCTATTTGTATTTTTTCCTGTATTGTGTCATTGGCTGGCTCTATGAAGTGTTCTTGGAAGTGGTGGTTTACCGGTGGGGATTTTCCAACCGGGGGATTTTGTTTGGTCCCTATTTACCCATTTACGGCATTGGGGCTTTGGTTTTTCTGCTGTGCTTTGGCCGGTATGTGCAAAAGCCGGCCAAAGGCGCCCGGCGATGGCTGCAAGTGGGATTGGTCTTTTTGGGATGCATGACGGTGGCCACAGCCATCGAGCTGGCCGCTACCTATTGGATGGAGTACACCGTGGGCAGTTGGCCCTGGCAGACCTATGTGGATTACAAGATCAATTTTCAAGGGCGGATCGCTCTGTCTCCCTCTATCCGCTTTGGTTTGGGTGGATTGTTGTTTCTTTATGTGATCCAGCCGCTGTTTTATAAGCTGGCCCGGCGCATACCGGACAGGGTCCTGGCTTGGCTCACAGGCGCTCTGGCTTTGGTGATGACAGTGGACTTTGTGGTTTATCTGCTGAAATAAGAAGTATTATTCAATGGAAGGGGAGGGAAGAGGATGACCAGAAAGCGGCAGCAAGGGCTTTATATTGTGTTGTCGGCGGCCTTCCTTTCTTTGGCCGTGACGCTGGTGGACGCCTTTCTCCAGCCGGACTATGTGCCAAAGGTGCTGGTGAAAATCTTCTTTTTCCTGATGATCCCTCTTTTTTATTTTGGGTGGAACAAAGAGGAACGGCCCCTTTTGAGAAAGTTGTTTTGCCTGAATGGGAAAACCATGGTACAGGCCGGGATACTGGGGCTTTTGATTTATGGGGTGATCGTGGGCGGATATCTGTGCACAAAGGGCTTTGTGGATTTTTCTCAGGTGACGGGCACCTTGCAGGAAAAGCACGGCATCACCGGTGAGAATTTCATCTTCGTATCCTTGTATATCTCCTTGGCCAATTCCTTTCTGGAGGAATTTTTCTTTCGGGGCTTTGCCTTTCTTTCGTTGAAACCCTATATCGGACGGAAACTGGCCTATATTTTTAGCCCGACGCTGTTTGCCTTTTACCATGGGGGAATGCTGGCCGGGATGTTTTCTTGGTGGGTATTTTTGGTGCTGCTTGCAGGACTTTTTGTGGGAGGGTGCATTTTCAATTTTCTCAACGAAAAAAGCGAAAGCATCTATACCTCCTGGGTCACCCATATGTTTGCCAATTTTGCCATCAACACCGTGGGGTTTATGCTATTTGATATTTTATAGATCCAGGGAGTGGATGTAGGTTTGTCAATGATGTGTTACAGATGAGGAAAAGAGAGTAAGACCTGTTTA
>OGGQ01001672.1_pt1 | contig 27660 bp, 23 predicted proteins | sample 1571191 | NCBI WGS metagenome assembly OGGQ01 (sample SAMEA2582061, study PRJEB24529) | metagenome | biome: Human gut stool | place: China | collected 2011
CCCGCCGCAGGCGGAGAATCCCGCGAGCGGGATTCTTTTCAATAGGTGCGGGTCAGACGCGGCTGGGTACAATATTGGTAAGCAGTTCGTTAAAGGCCTCGCTCATGGTTGGATGGGTGTAGATACTGTCGCGCAGCAATGTATAGGGAAGGCCTGCGTCGATGGCCAGCTTGACCAGATTGATCATCTCATGGGACTCTTCGCAGAAGAGATGTGCTCCAAGGATGCGGCCAGTATCCAGATCGATGACCGCCTTTAGGAGCCCTGTGGTGTTATTCAGCACCAATGCCTTGGGAATCGCCGCTACCTGGAGTCTGCCGACGCCCACATGAAATCCCTGTTCGAGGGCTTCCTGCTCGGTAAGCCCGACTCTGGAAAATGGTGGATCCAGAAATACACTGTACGGAACGGCTCCCCTGTTCTGTGTCGTACGGCTCCCGTCACCCAAAAGCTGCGATTTCACGATACGGAAATCGTCCAGAGAGATATAGGTGAACTGCAGCCCGCCGGCCACGTCGCCCATGGCCCATATATGCGGCACGCTGGTTTTAAGCTGCGCATCGGTAAGAACCGCACCGCGTGAGGTCAGTTCAACGCCGGCCGCTTCCGGGTTCAGGCCGGATACATTGGGACGGCGGCCTGTGGCGGCCAGAACTGCGTCGGCAGTAAGCTCCAGGGATCCGTCCGGAGTCTTGAGCGTGACGACTGCCTGATCATCCTGATCCTCCACCTTTTCAACCTGGACGGACAGCAGCACACGGATACCGCGGCTGTTAAGGCTCGAAAGAACGGCCTGTGCGATTTCCCGGTCTTCTCTCGGCAGAAAAGCCTCCCCATCCTGGATAACGGTCACTTCAGAGCCGAAATTTGCATACATAGAAGCAAATTCCATGCCGATATAGCCGCCTCCGATGATGACAAGACGACGTGGAAGCTCTCTAAGCTCCATCATGGTTTCACTCAGATAGAAATATCTGCTTTCCTTCAAACCCGGAATGGGGGGGACGAAGGGCCTTGCCCCCGTATTGATGAAGATCTGCCCGCCTTCCACTAAAACTGTGCCGTCAGCCGTTTCCACATTTACACTGTGCGGCCCTGTAAAAGAGGCTGTTCCGGTCAGCACGGTGATGCCCGGATGGTCAGCCAGTTTATGGTAATTCTTATTCCGGAGAGTAGAGGTGAGGAGGTTTTTTTTATCGATGGCCTCCGCATATCTTGCGGCTTTGTCGGAAAATTCCCCGCCCGCGGCGGCGGAGAGCGCTGCGCTGTGTATGAGGGATTTAGTAGGAATACAGGCAACGTTAATACATGTTCCTCCATACATTTCTTCCGATTTCTCAATCATAATCACACTCTTGCCAGCGCCTGCCAGGGCGCCTGCCAGCGTCTTTCCGCCTTTACCGAACCCAATGATCACTGCATCTGCTTTTTTCATGAAAAGCTCCTCTCTGCGGTTATGTACCGCTGTTTGTGTGAGCACTTAACCGCGATATATGGACGGTCAAGTGTTGTTAGAGTATTGATTTATACTGTTATAATATTTGTAACAGTTTCTATACTGTTATTATAATTATAACAGTATAATATGTCAAGTGCTAAATCAGTAAAATTTAAATTTTGTTTCTATATCGTAACAGTTCAGACGTCTTATGAGCAAGCTCAACGCCTGCTTTTGCACTATTTTTCCCGCCATGCGCGGGAAATTTACGACAGATGTGAATTAATACAAAAATTGTTTCTATTCACGGTTGACAGTTCCGGCATTCTATGTTATCATCCTTATTAGTTAGTTACTTGAGTAACTAACTAAAAGACAAGGAGGGTGTTAAGTGCAGATAAAGTTTGAGGATGATCGTCCGATCTTCATACAGATTGCGGAAGGCATAGAGGACTCGATCCTGTCAGGAGCCTTCCCGGAGGAGAGCCAGATCCCTTCCATTACAGAGTTTTCCGTAAACTACAAGATAAATCCCGCCACCGCGTTAAAGGGAATCAACCTGCTGGTGGATCAGGAGATTGTGTATAAGAAAAGGGGTGTTGGCATGTTTGTAGCGGAGGGAGCCGTCAGGAAGCTGCGGCAGAAGAGAAAGGATACTTTTTATCAGGATTACATTGAAGCGATGATCGCAGAGGCCAGAAGGCTGGAGCTGTCTGCAGCAGAGATTAAGGAAATGATAGAGAAAGGGTTTGAGGACATAGTATGAGCGGAATTGTAGTAAATAACGTGACAAAGAATTTTGGTGATACATGCGCGCTGGACGGGGTGAGCCTGACATTTGAACCGGAACGGATTTACGGACTGCTGGGCAGGAACGGCGCCGGAAAGAGCACGCTGCTTAACATCATTACCAATCGAATCTTCGCGGACAGCGGCCAGGTTACCATAGACGGTATGCCCGCCAGGGAAAATGATGAAGCCCTAAGGAAAGTCTATCTGATGAGCGAGAAAAATTATTATCCGGAGAGTATGCGCATCCGGGAGGTGTTTCAGTGGACTGGCGAGTTTTATCCAGAGTTTGATATGGAATATGCGCTGCTTTTGGCGGAAAAGTTTGGGCTGAATGTAAAGAAAAAGGCGCGGGAGCTTTCGACCGGATACGCCTCAATATTTAAAGTGATTGTGGCGCTCTCGGTGAACACGCCCTATGTGCTGTTAGATGAGCCGGTGCTCGGGCTGGATGCCAATCACAGGGATCTGTTTTACCGGGTGCTCATTGAGAAATATTCGGAGCATCCGTCTACGATTGTGATCTCCACCCATCTGATTGAAGAGGTATCCGCCGTAATTGACGGCATTATCATCATTAAAAACGGCAGGATTTTAAAAGACCAGTCCAGAGAGGAGCTCCTTTCCCAGGGATATACCGTAAGCGGCAGCACAGCGGCTGTGGACCGCTATATACAGGGCAGAAATGTATTGGGCAGCAGCGTGTTAGGCGGGCTTAAATCAGTCTATATTATGGAGCGCTGTGACAGAACGTCGGTACCGGATGGACTGGAAATCTCACCGCTGGATCTGCAGAGCCTGTTCATTCAGCTGACGAATTCCTGATAACGCTTGAAATTTCTATTATGATGGAGGAACTCATGAATAAAGCAATCAAGTATCAATGGAGTGATGTGAAAAGGACACTCTGTATCTATTACAGCGTAATTATACTGGTCGTTGCCTTCTTTTTTATAGTGGGCATGCTGACGAAAAACGACGGCGAAACCTATTCAAGCTTTAACGGGCTGGAGATGTGTACGGGTATCTTCCTGTTTGTTGTGGGGTTAAACAGCTTCAAAGAACAGTTTTTTATGTTTCTGCAGAACGGTATTTCCAGGAAAAGCATCTGGAAGAGCAGGGTGGTATATTCTCTTTCTCTCTGTGCGTTTATGGCGGTGGCTGACATGATTCTGATGGCAATCGGAGGGTTGTTTCACAGAATTCAGCCGAATCTGTATTTCACCAGCGTCCTGGCGGGCCTGTATCAGGACTGGTTTTTACAGAATAATGCGGTGCTGGTGCTGCTGGTGAAATTCCTGATGTTTTTTGCCGTATACCTGGCAGCCTTTTGTGCAGGATATTTCATCACCATGCTGTATTACCGCATTGGGCGCAGGGGTAAGATTGCCCTGTCCATCGGATTGTGGGGTGTCCCGTTCGTAGGATTTCCGCTGGTGGACGATCTGCTGCTGAATAACCGTGCCAGCCGTTTTCTGCTGGAGCAGATGTTTCGGCTGCTGGGGTTTAATGTGGGGAATCCGGTTCCGGCTATTATAACATTTCTTGCTGTCTCGATCATACTGTATGGGCTGTGGTATCTGCTGGGGCGCAGAGCCGTGGTGAAGTAACTGCTATGATTCACAGCTGCCGATAAAGCAGGTTGACAAAAAAGGCGGCGGAACGTATACTGAATTTGGGCAGTATGTGAACTGAATTGAATATTCGGATGAAGAATCTGAAAGAGACTGCAGCAAGTGCAGCGCCGAAGGGGAAGCCGCGACAAACTCTCAGGCAAAAGGATCAGATTTGGACGAAACTCTGGAAAACGGCAACGTACCGACGAAGTGAATCTTTCAGGTAAACAGACAGGGGCAAAGAGATCATATAAAATGATCTTTTTTGCCCCTGTTTTTTTGCGGTAGGGTGTTTGCGCCGCCAAAGCGAAGCACACGGAAAGTGTGCGCGGGTCATCATCTTTCAGTTGGTGACAGTGAAAGGAGGATATAATGGAAAAGAAAACCCCGCTGTATGACTGTCATGTTGCAGCACATGGCAAGATCGTACCCTTTGCAGGCTACCTGCTGCCGGTTCAGTATGAGACCGGTGTGATCGCCGAACACATGGCGGTGCGGCAGAAAGCAGGCCTGTTTGATGTCTCCCATATGGGAGAACTGATCATTTGCGGCAGGGATGCTTTGAAGAATCTGCAAATGCTTTTGACCAATGATTTTAAAGGAATGGCGGACGGTCAGGCACGCTACAGTCCCATGTGCTGTGAAAACGGCGGGATTGTGGACGATTTGATCGTCTACAGGATAGAGGAAGAGGCATATCTGATTGTGGTCAATGCATCTAATAAGGATAAGGATTATGACTGGATGAAGGAACATATGGGCGGTGAGGCCAAGATTCTGGATATATCGGAACGCGTGGCGCAGATCGCTCTTCAGGGGCCGCGCTCCCATGACATTTTATGCAGAATAGCCGGTAAAGAGGATATACCGGAAAGTATTACTACGGAAAGTTCCATGCGGATATTCAGGGAACGGACTGCCTGATCTCCAGGACCGGATATACGGGGGAAGACGGTTATGAAATTTATCTGGGGGCAGACCGGGCTGAGGAAATGTGGAATCTGCTGCTTGAAAGCGGACGGGAAGAGGGCCTGATCCCCTGCGGGCTGGGCTGCCGGGATACGCTTCGTCTGGAAGCGGCGATGCCGCTGTACGGGCATGAGATGAATGAAAATATCACGCCGCTTGAGGCGGGTTTATCCTTTGCGGTGAAGATGAAAAAGGATGATTTTATCGGTAAAAATGCAATTCTGGAAAAAGGGGAGCCTTCCAGAAAACGCGTGGGCCTTAAGGTGACGGGCAGAGGTATTATCCGGGAACAGGCAGAAATCTTTGCAGGGGACCGCAGCATTGGGTTCTCTACATCCGGAACCCATTGCCCGTATCTGGGATATCCGGCGGCTATGGCTATGCTGGAAATGCCGTATACGCAGCCCGGCACGGCTGTGAAAGCCCTGGTGCGAGGCAGGATGATCGATGCCGAGGTGGTGGCGCTGCCGTTTTATAAGAGGGCGAAATAAGCCTGATCTAATACTATATATATGGAGGGAAAGCAAATGGACTTAAAGGAACTGAAGTACACAAAATCTCACGAATGGGTGAAGGAGACGGATGACGGATGTCTGGAGATCGGGCTGACCGATTACGCCCAGAAGCAGCTGGGAGATCTCGTATTTGTGAATCTGCCGATGGAAGGCGATGAAGTGGCGGCCGGGGAACCGTTCGCGGATGTGGAGTCCGTCAAGGCGGTATCCGATGTGTACAGCCCGGTGACCGGCGTAGTGGATGCGGTGAATGAGGAGCTTTTGGATGCTCCGGAGATGATCAATGAATCCCCCTATGAGGCCTGGCTGATCCGCGTAAAAGATGCGGGAGAGCGCGAGGAGCTGATGACAGCAAAGGAATATGAGGATTTTGTGGAGAATGAAGGCTGAATAGGGTTCAGCGGATGAAAGTGTGCGCGGATCAAAGAACCGGGCAGAAATGAGGTATGATATGGGAAGCTATATAGCCACATCCGTCCAGGAGAGGGAGGAAATGCTGGCGTCGGTGGGAGTGGGCAGCCTGGATGAGCTGTTTGCGGATATCCCGCCCGAAGTGAGAAAAAAAGGGGAGTGGGACCTGCCGTCTGGCCGCAGCGAGATGGAGGTTCTCGCATATATGGAACGCCTGGCATCACAAAATCAGGTTTTCCGGTCCGTATTCCGAGGAGCCGGAGCCTATGATCACTACATACCGCAGATCGTAAAGAGCGTGGTGACTAAAGAGGAGTTTCTGACCACATATACGCCGTATCAGGCGGAAGTAAGCCAGGGCGTACTCCAGTCCATATTTGAATATCAGACGATGGTCTGCAGACTGACAGGCATGGATGCGTCCAACGCATCCGTGTACGACGGCGCAAGCGCCGCTGCGGAAGCGGCCGCCATGTGCAGGGACAGGAAGAGAAATCAGGTGCTGGTATCCGCTGCGGCCCATCCGGATACGATCCGTACAGTCCGCACCTATTGCTTTGGAAACGGGATGGAATTTCTGCTGGTACCTGAAAAGGATGGGGTGACGGACACAGAATTTGCTGCCGCCCACAGCAATGCGCAGACAGCGTGCCTTTATGTGCAGCAGCCCAACTATTACGGTCTCATAGAGGATGCCGATTCTCTGGGAATGGCGGTACATCAGGCCGGCGGCAAATATATTATGGGAATCAACCCCATCGCGGCGGCCATACTGAAGACACCGCGGGAATGCGGCGCAGATATCGCGGTGGGCGACGGCCAGCCTCTGGGCATGCCTTTGGGTTATGGAGGCCCTTATCTGGGATTTATGGCCTGCACGGCGGATCTGACCAGAAAGCTGCCCGGCAGAATTGCGGGCGAAACAGTGGATGCAGAAGGCAGGAGAGGCTATGTGCTGACCCTGCAGGCCAGAGAGCAGCATATTCGCAGGGAAAAGGCGTCCAGCAATATCTGCTCCAACCAGGCGCTCTGCGCGATGACCATGGCGGTGTATATGGCGGCCATGGGGGCGGAGGGGATGGCGCAGGCAGCGTCTCTGTGCGCATCAAAGGCCGCCTACTTGAGAAATGGGCTAAAGGAAGCCGGGTTCCTTCCTGTGTACGGGTCACGCCCTTTCTTCCATGAGTTTGTCACAACATCCCCCGTCCCGGCAGGAGAGGTGGAAAAACAGCTTGAAACGGCCGGCATCCTTGGTGGCCTGCCGCTTGCAGAGGACCGGATTCTCTGGTGCTGTACGGAAAAGAACAGCAGGGAGGACATGGATGAGCTGATCGGACTGCTGAAGAAGATGACAGAAAGAGGAGGCGGATTATGAAACTGATATTTGAAAAGAGCTGCGATGGGCACCGCCTGGATCTGCTCCCTCCCTGCGATGTGCCGGTAAAGAGCTATCCGGATGAATTGCTGCGAAAAAAGGCGCTGCTTCTGCCTGAATTATCGGAAAATGAGATCAGCAGGCACTACACGCAGCTGGCTGGCAGAACCTTTGGCGTCAACGATGGCTGCTATCCTCTGGGCTCCTGCACGATGAAATACAACCCCAAGGTAAATGAAACCTCAGCCGCGCTGCCCGGATTTACGAAGATACATCCTCTCCAGCCGGAGAGCAGCGTTCAGGGATGCCTGCGTGCGCTGAAGCTGGCGGAGACTCTGCTGTGTGAGATTACCGGGATGGACCGGATGACATTCCAGCCGGCGGCCGGCGCTCACGGCGAATTTACCGGTCTGCTGCTGATCAAGGCCTATCACGAACACAGGGGGGATTTTGGGCGCAGAAAGATCATTGTGCCGGATTCCGCCCACGGAACCAATCCGGCCAGCGCTTCTATGGCAGGATTTACCGTGGTGAGTATCCCGTCCGGTCCGGACGGGTGTGTGGATCTGACGGCTCTCAAAGAAGCAGTGGGAGAGGATACGGCAGGTCTGATGCTGACCAATCCCAATACGGTGGGTCTGTTTGACAAAAATATTTTGGAGATCACAAAGATCGTCCATGAGGCCGGAGGGCTGAATTATTATGACGGGGCCAACTTAAACGCTGTGGTTGGCATCGTGCGTCCCGGCGATATGGGCTTTGATGTGGTGCATTTAAATCTGCATAAAACCTTTTCAACCCCTCACGGCGGCGGAGGTCCGGGAAGCGGCCCGGTGGGCTGCAAGTCACTTTTAGCGGAATTCCTGCCAGGCCCCACGGTGGAGGGGGACGGCCCCTACCGGCTGGAGACGCCGGAGCATTCCATCGGAAAGGTGAAAGCCTTTTACGGCAATTTCCTGGTTGTAATCCGGGCCCTTGCCTATATTCTGACCCTGGGCAGGGAAGGCATACCGGATGTAGCGAAATATGCGGTGCTGCATGCCAATTACATGAAGGCAGAGCTTTCCCGCGACTATGGCATGGCCTTTCCGGGCCTTTGCATGCACGAATTTGTCATGTGCCTGGAAGAACTGAAAAAACAGACGGGCGTTTCTGCCCTGGATATAGCCAAGGGGCTGCTGGATGACGGCATCCACCCGCCGACCATGTATTTCCCGCTGATCGTGCTGGAAGCTCTGATGGTGGAGCCCACGGAGACGGAGTCTAAAGAAACGATGGATGAGGTGATCCGGGTATTTCGGAAATTAAAGGAGAGAGCGGTCAGGGAACCGGAGGCAATGCATGAGCTTCCGCTGACTGCGGCTGTGCGCCGGCTGGATGAAGTTACGGCGGCCCGGCATCCGAAACTGAAATATGAGGCGGAAACAGAATGATCAGACAGTTAAGCGTTGCGGATACCGTCTGCACCGATCCCTATGTGAACCTGGCCCGGGAGGAACATCTGCTGGAGCTTTTGGGACCCGAGGAAGTCATTCTGTATCTGTGGCAGAATCGCAGCACCGTGGTGATCGGGCGCAATCAGAATGCCTGGAAGGAATGCAGGGTGGAGAAGCTGACCGCAGACGGGGGTTTTTTGGCCAGGAGATCCTCCGGCGGCGGCGCGGTCTTCCATGATCTGGGAAATTTAAACTTCACTTTTTTAGCGCGGTCGGATCATTACGATGTGGACCGGCAGCTGGAAGTGGTTCTGCGGGCGCTGTCCGCCTGCGGCGTACCGGCGGAAAAAACAGGGAGGAATGATGTGACGGCAGAAGGGCGGAAGGTCTCCGGCAATGCTTTTTACAGTGCGAAGGACCGGAGTTACCACCATGGAACGCTGTTAGTGGATGTGGATATGGAGAGGCTGTCCGCCTACCTGCAGGTTTCTGCGGATAAGCTTAAATCCAAAGGAGTCTCCTCGGTGAGCTCCAGGGTGGCCAATCTGTCGGCATACCGGCCGGATATGACGGCAGAGGACTGGAAAAGGATGCTTGTGGCAGCGTTTGAGGAGGTATACGGCCTGCCGTCCGCGCAGTTTAGTGATAGCCGGTTTGAGAAGGAACGGCTGGACGGGCTGAAACGCAGATATGCATCCTGGGAATGGATTTATGGCAGAAAGCTTCCTTTTACGCGGGTGTTCCAACGGCGTTTTCCCTGGGGGAACGCGGAGATACAGCTGATGGCGGAGGGGGGAAGGATAGCCGACGCCCTGTGCTATTCGGATGCCATGTATCCGGATCTGATGGAAGAGGCGGCGAAGATTCTGAAGGGCTGCGTATTTGACAGGAAGGAAATGGCGTTGAGGCTGGGATTGCTGACTGTCGGTTCCGCGGAGGAAGAAAGGATCAGAACGGACCTGCAGGAGCTGGTTCTTACGGACGGGGAGGAAGAAAATGGAACATTATGATTTGTTTGTGATCGGCGCTGGACCGGGCGGATATGTGGCGGCGATCAGGGCGGCAAAACTGGGAATGAAGACAGCGGTGGCCGAACGAGGGCAGGTGGGAGGGACCTGCTTGAACCGGGGCTGCATTCCGACTAAAGCGCTTCTTCATGCCGCGCAGGTCTACCGGGATGTGAAGGAATGCGCCAGATTTGGAGTTACGGCAGCAGCCGTCGGCTATGACATGAAATCCGTTTATGAGTATAAAGAGGAAAGCGTGGTGCAGTTGAGGGAAGGCGTGCGCAGTCTGCTGGAACAAAACGGTGTGACGCTGTATCGCGGCAATGCCTGCCTGCATAAAGACCGGAGGATCAGCATTGCCGGAGAGGAGGGGGAAAACGTCTGCTGCACAGCCTCACATGTGCTCTTAGCTGCGGGCTCCGCTCCGGCAAAGATACGGATTCCGGGCGCCGGTCTGGCGGAGGTGGTAAGCAGCGACGATCTGCTGCGGGAGCCGCCGGAGGGGAATCGGCTGGTGATCATCGGAGGCGGTGTGATCGGTGTGGAATTTGCCACTGTATTTGCGTCCTATGGATGGGAGATCTCCATTGTGGAAGCAGAAGCGCAGCTTTTGCCCGCCATGGACCGTGAAATCTCGCAGAACCTGAAGATGATCCTGAAAAAACGCGGCATCACCTCCTATACCGATAGCAGAGTGGAAGAAATCAGCAAAGATGAAGAACGCGGCGAATGCGTCTGCCGTCTGACCTCTAAGGGGAAGGCGGTGGATCTTTACGCGGACCGGGTGTTGATAGCGGTGGGCCGGAGCGCATGTTTAACAGGTTTAACAGGTGAGGATGTGGAGATCGCTGCGGACCGCGGCAGGATATTGGTGGATGATCATTTTAAGACCAGCCTGGACGGCGTCTATGCAATCGGTGATATGATTCACGGCATGCAGCTGGCCCATCTGGCCAGCGCTCAGGGGATCGCCGCCGTGGAGGACATGTGCGGCGTACCGCGGTCTGTGGATGTGAACCTGGTTCCCAGCTGCGTCTATACGGACCCCGAGATCGCCTGCGTGGGCCTTACTGAGGAGGAAGCAAAGAAATCAGGCAGAGAAGTAATGTGCGGAAAGTTTGTGATGTCCGCCAATGGAAAATCTCTGCTCACAAAGCAGGAACGCGGATTCATAAAACTGGTTTTTGAGAAGGATACGGAGATCCTGCTGGGAGCCCAGCTGATGTGCGCGCGCGCCACGGATATGATCGGAGAGCTGGCCCTGGCAATTGAAAACGGACTGGATTATGCGGCCCTGGTAAAGGTGATGCGGGCTCATCCCACATTTTATGAGGCCGTTACGGAAGCGGCAGAGAGCGCGAAGGGGGAAGCGATCCATATTGCGCCGCCAAGGAAGAGAAGATAAGGAAGTAACTCCTGAAAGACACAAAATACCGGATGCCGTGTATCAGCATCCGGTATTTTTCAAGTGCGTCCGTGCGGCGCCCTACGAGATCCTCTGATTATAGAATAGCATATTGCGCTAAACTGTCAATATTTAATATTGCCTATTGACAAGAATGAAATAGAGATGTATTATCTAATTAATATCAAAACGATATCATTTATATAATAAAATGAAACCGGAAGAAGCCGGACAACTACAAGGAGGAACTTCTATGGAAACCGAGAGAATGAACTATGAGGAAAAGGAACTGCATCCCGTAAGCGGATTTAAGGTGCTTGCCGGAGTCATTCTTGGATTTGCAGTCTCGATTGCCGCTATCGTATTCAGCTGTATCCTGTTAGAGCAGGGTCAAAACGTGCCGGGCGGCGTGCTGCTGGCAGCAGGGATTGTGCTGTGTGTTCTTCTGTGTTTCCTTCTTCCCGGATTTAAAGTGATCAATCCGAGAGAGGCGATCGTGCTGGTGCTGTTCGGTAATTATTACGGAACCCTGCGCTGGGAAGGCTTCTACTGGGTGAATCCCTTCGTGTCCGCTGTAAATCCCACGGTGAAGGCCAGCGCTATCGCAGTCAATGCGGGAGGAAGCGGCGCCAGCGTGACGCTGGGAGAATCTTCCTTAAGCCGTAAGGTATCTTTGAAAACTATGACGCTGAACAATGAGAAGCAGAAGGTCAATGATGTGCTTGGCAACCCGATTATCATCGGTACCGTTGTGATTTGGAGAGTGGTGGATCCGACGAAAGCGGTTTTTAATGTCAATAATTATAAGTCCTTCCTCTCCATCCAGTGCGATTCCACCGTCCGTAATATCGCAAGGCTTTATCCCTACGACGCATCCGAAGAGGACAGTGACGAGAAATCCTTAAGAGGGAGCAGCCAGGAAATTGCCGATAAGATGAAAGAGGAGCTGCAGTCCCGCGTGGAAGCTGCCGGCATTGAAATCACGGAAGCCCGCATCACCCATCTCTCTTACGCTGAGGAGATCGCTGCAGCCATGCTTCAGAGGCAACAGGCGGTTGCCATAATAGCAGCCCGCAAGAAGATTGTGGAAGGCGCGGTAGGCATGGTGGAGATGGCGTTAGAGCAGTTAAGCCAGAACGCCGTGGTGGATCTGGATGAGGAGAGAAAGGCTGCCATGGTCAGCAACCTGCTGGTGGTTCTGTGCGGCAATAAGGATGCGCAGCCGATCGTGAACAGCGGTTCTATTTATTAAAACGATCAGAAAGTGAAGGGTGGGATGCGCATTGCCTGAAAAAAACAATGATAAAGAGAAAAGTAAAAAGCAGGTTCTGCTTAGGCTCTCTCCCTCACTGTGGAATGAACTGGCGGCCTGGGCGGAGGATGATTTCCGGTCCATTAACGGACAGATCGAATACCTGCTGACGGAATGTGTGAAAAAGAGAAAGAAACAGAAAGACGAATAAAGAGACAGAGCGCAGAAGCTGTATACGTAACTTCTGTGCTCTGTCTTTCATTTGTTTTATAAGAAAGTACGGCTTATGAAATGAAACACGCTCCGTTTAGGATCGCACTGAGGCGGGAGGATTGGCTTTTCGACAGATTGTCAGTCTTCCTCCGCCATGCGGTAGCCGACGCCGATTTCCGTGAAGATATACTGGGGGTCACCGGGATTTTTTTCGATTTTACGCCGGATGTTGGCCATATTGACCCGCAGAATCTGGTTGTTGTGGTCCGCGTAAGGTCCCCAGATCCTGGTGATGATGGAATCGTAGGTCAGCACCCGCCCCGCATTTTTGGCGAGCAGGGACACGAGTTTGTACTCTATCTGCGTCAGATGGACATCCTTTTCATCCACAAATACGATCCGTTTGTCAAAATCGATTACAAGGTCCTTCACCTGAAAGATATTTTTCTGGCGTCCGGCGCCTGCTGCATCCGGGCTGTGGCGGATCGCGGTGCGGATGCGGGCCAGCAGCTCCGACGTGCCGAAAGGCTTGGTGATATAATCGTCGGCGCCCAGATCCAGCGCCGCCACCTTTTCTTTTTCCTGGGTGCGGGCAGAGATTACGATGACCGGGATGCCTGACCAGCTCCTGACCTGCTTCAGCACCTCTGTTCCGTCAATATCGGGCAGCCCCAGATCTAACAGAACGATATCCGGGCAGTGCGAGGTGATGACAGAGAGCGCTTCACGTCCGGAAGCACAGGCGAAAGTCCTGTAGCTGTTGGCCCGAAGCGTGGCCTCCATAAAGCTGCGGATGTTTTGTTCATCCTCGATGATCAGAATGGTTACTCTATTTGCCATAATCAGATTCTCCTTCATAGGGTAGCGTAAATGTGAATACTGCTCCGTCCGGATGGTTGGCTGCGGTGATGGTCCCGCCGTGGGAATGGATGATGGTTTTGCAGATGGAGAGGCCGATGCCCATACCCTTGGACGCGTCGCTGCTGCCGCTTTCATAGCCGGCGCTTCCGTCAAACAGCGTGGGCAGCAAATCTTCCCGCAGGCCGGTGCCGTAATCTTTCACTTCAAAACGGATATGATCACTCATTTCTGTTACATTCAGCTCGATGGGACGGTCCGTGTGGGAATGCTTGACCGCGTTTTCCAGCAGATTGATGATCACCTGTTCAATTAACGTGGCATCCATGGATACCATCAGGAAATCCGCCGGGATATGCACGGTGACCGCTGCCTGGGGCAGCCTCTTTTTCAGCCGCAGCACCGCTTCGGATACAACCTCCTCGAGCGGTTCGGGATGTTTGTTGACATTGGCGTTTTCATTGTTGATCCTTGTGACAGTGAGCAGGTTTTCCACCATGTTTAACAGCCAGTTGGAATCCTCATGGATCTGGCCAATCAGCGCGTCCTTGTCGGATTCGCTTAAGTAATCCTTCGCCTCCAGATAAGTGGCGCTGGAGCCAATCATGCTGGTAAGCGGGGTGCGCAGGTCGTGGGATACGGCGCGAAGAAGGTTGGCACGGGTCTTTTCCTTTTCGCTTTCAATGGCCAGTTTTTGATGCGTGTCCGAAAGGCGCTGCTTTTCCATAGCCATCACAACCTGGGGAATCATCAGGTTTAAAAATGTGAGCGCGTCGGGGCGCAGCGGCTTGCCTGCCGCACAGCCGATCCCCAGCACGCTGAGCACATCCTCACCCGATAAAAACGGAAGATACAGGCAGGAAGATGACAGTGGATTTGCGGTGCCGATACCGGACGGCCTGCCGGATACATAGGCCTGATGGGCCGCCTGGCGTTCTTCCTTAAGCAGAAAAACGGAGGAAACTCCCCGGGCCTGCGGCTGGGCCGCCGGCCCGGAACTCATGATCGGATCCTCTGTGTACAGGATGACGGGGGAACCGGTGAATGTGTACAGGTAATCCAGTGTAAGCGTGATGATTTGGGGTATATCTTCTGCGGTGAGCAGGCTGCGGCTGATCTCATTGAGCTGCTGCATGACCTTTTCGCGTTCGGCGGTGATGCGGGCCTGCTCCTTCACCTGTGCGGTGGCGGCACTCGTAATCAGCGAGATGGCAAGCATGCCGATGAAGGTGATGGGATAGCCGCTCCTGGTGAAATCCAACTGCATAAAGGGATAGGTGAAAAAGAAATTTACTCCGATGACACCGGCGACAGAAGCCAGGACACCCCAGAGATGTCCGGAGGTATAACGGGCGACCAGCACCACAAACAGCATGTATACCACGGCTACATTGGTGGTGTTCTGTGTGGTTTCCGTAAACAGATAGGAGATTAAGGTTGCCAGGGCCAGCAATACAGCGGTGATACCTGGATCGAAAGCCTTGTGCTGCCGGATATTTTTTGAAAGAGCGTACATAGCGGGTTCCTTTCCTGAACAGTCGGATGATCATAATTTATGCATTAACATTATACTACCTTTTTTGGGAAAGACCAAGGAATGATCGTAAAGAACATGTTAAGAATTGCCTGCAGCACTTGCTAAGGCCGTTAAAAGATGGTAAGTTACGGATGGCTTAAGCCGCAATAAGTTGCCCAAAACAGGTATCAGCGCAGGATTTCCCGAATAAACGTTAAAGAAGAGTTTATTTTGGGAAAGGTTTTCTATGAAAACTGCAGATTTTTTAATGCTGCTGACCGGCCTGTCCCTCTTTTTATACGGTATGCAGATGATGGAGGAGGGGCTCTTGACGGCGGCGGGAGACCGCATGAAAAAGCTGATTGCGGTGTTGGCCGGCGGGAGGGCGAGAGGCGTGCTCATAGGCACGCTGGTGACGGCGGTCATCCAGTCCTCTTCGGCTATGACGGTCATGGTGGTCGGCTTTGTAAACAGCGGTATGATGACGCTGTATCAGGCGGTGTGGATCATCATGGGAGCCAATATCGGAACTACGGTTACAGGACAGCTGATCGCTCTGAATCTGGGCGCACTCGCTCCGATACTGGCATTTACCGGCGTGATCCTGGTAGTATTTGTGAAAAGGCCCGCCGCGAAAAGCGCAGGGGAGATGTTTGCAGGGCTGGGCGTGCTTTTGATCGGCATGGAGATTATGGGGCGCGCTATGCTGCCGCTGCAGAATTCCCCGCTGTTTCTTAAGTGGATGACAACCTTTCGAAATCCGTTTATCGGTGTGCTGGCAGGGACCGTATTTACGGCGCTGATACAATCCTCCTCCGCTTCCGTGGGGATACTGCAGATGCTGGCTTCTTCCGGCATGATCGGCCTGGGGGACGCAGTTTATGTGGTGTGCGGACAGAATATCGGTACCTGCGTTACCGCAATGCTCGCAGCGATCGGCACCAGCACCGATGCAAAAAGGACGACGGTGATCCATGTGCTGTTCAATGTGATCGGAACGGTGATATTTATTGCCCTGTGTGTTCTGACACCGTTCACAGACCTCGTGCGTCTGCTGTCGCCCGAAAATCCGTCCATGCAGATCGCAAATATACATACCATATTTAATGTGGTGACAACTCTGGCATTGCTGCCCTTCGGGAAGCGGATGGCGGATTGGGCGGTGAAGATTCTCCCGGACCGTTCGCCGGATAACAGAGTGGAAACAGCAAAAAGAAGGAGCAGAAAATAAACAGTTATGAACCGAGCAAAAAGACTTATAAAAGAACTGATGAAAGGCATTATCATCGGAGTGGCCAATATCATACCGGGTGTCAGCGGCGGTACGATGGCAGTGTCCATGGGTATTTACGATAAACTAATCTCTGCCATAACAAATATCCTCAAGGATTTTAAGAACAGCATAAAAACACTGTGCCCTTATCTGGCCGGCATGCTGCTGGGAATAGTGGGGCTGTCCTTTGTGATTGAGTGGCTCTTCGGCCATTATCCCTTTCAGACCAATATGCTGTTTATCGGTTTGATCGTCGGATGTCTGCCGATTATAGTGAAAAAGGTAAAAGGGAAAAAGTTCAATGCAGGATATGCGCTGGCGTTTGCCCTATTCTTCCTGCTCGTGATCGGCATGACCTGGTTTGGCAACACCTCCGGACGGCAGGTGGAGCTTAAGACAGGGATACTGGACGGTCTGATTCTCGCGGCTGTGGGCCTTATCGCTTCGGCCACGATGGTGATTCCCGGTGTCAGCGGTTCCATGGTGCTGACCATCATGGGCTACTATATGCCGGTGGTAAAGGAGATCAACCAGTTTATACTTTCCGTGACCGGCGGAAATGTTGAAGGCATTTTGCACGGTCTGGGAATCCTTGTGCCCTTTGGAATCGGAGTGGTGCTGGGGATCTTTCTGATCGCCAAGCTGATCGAGTTCATTTTCTCAAAGGCGGAGACCGTGGCATATTATGCCATATTGGGTCTGATTATCGCATCCCCCATCGCAATTTTGATGAAGTCGGATCTGGCCGGCCTAAGCGTGCTGCCGGTGGTGACAGGCGTTGCCGCGCTTTGCGCGGGGCTCTTTGTGGCCGGTAAGCTGGGCGAGTAGATGTACTGGTACCGGGTTGTTGGAATGATTTTCAGGTATGCGCAGGTCATCAGCCTCCGGCTGGTGACAAGAAAGAGGAAGCACACTGAAGTGTGCGTAGGTCATCAGCCTTCGGCTGGTGACAAGAAAGGATTGTGTGATTTAAATAATGGAAAGTGACAGTATCCCCCTTATATTCGTATTAGCAGGACTGATCATGATGTCGGCCTATTTCTCGGCCACGGAGACGGCGTATTCTACCTTTAACAGGCTGAAGTTAAAAAACATGGCGGCGGGCGGTAACCGGAGAGCGGCGCTGGTATTGAAGCAGTCGGAGAGCTACGACAGTCTGCTTTCCACGATACTGATCGGAAACAATATCGTAAATATCGCCTCGGCGTCTCTGGCAACCGTTATATTCACGAAGTATTTCGGAGACGCCGGTGTGACGGTATCCACTGTGGTGATGACCGTTCTGGTGCTGATCTTCGGGGAAATATCGCCTAAGAGCATCGCCAGGGATATGCCGGACCGGTTTGCCATGTTTTCCGCCCCGATACTGGGGGTGCTGCTTAAGCTCTTATCACCGGTGAACTACATATTCATGCAGTGGAAAAAGGTGCTGTCAAAACTCTTTAAATCCGGGGATGACAGATCTATCACGGATGAGGAGCTGCTGACCATGGTGGAAGAGGCCGAAGACTGCGGTGGCATCAATGAACAGGAGAGCGAGCTGATCCGCAGCGCCATCGAGTTTAAGGATCTGGATGTGGTGGATGTGATCACCCCGCGGATCGCTGTGGCGGCCGTGCCGCTGGATGCGGATGAGCAGGAGGTCGCACGGATCTTTCGGGAAACCGGCTTTTCCAGACTCCCTGTTTACCGGCAGAATATCGATCACATCGTTGGGATCCTGCATGAAAAAGATTTTCATAATTATGTGCTGCATTCCGAAAAGAGGATCGCGGATGCGATGACGCCGCCTGTGCTGGTGCCTCCGTCCACCAAGATATCCAAGCTCATGAAGCTTTTACAGGCCTCTAAATCCCATCTGGCCGTTGTGCTGGATGAGTACGGGCAGACAGAGGGTATTGTCACATTAGAAGATATCATTGAAGAGCTGGTGGGGGAAATCTGGGACGAACATGACCGGGTGGTTCTGGATATGGTAAAAATTTCGGACAAAGAATACAGGGTGCTGGCCGCTGCCAGCCTGGATAAGGTTTTTGATGAGCTGGGTGTTACGGAGGAGGACGAAGAGTCCGCCACGGTCGGAGGCTGGATCACAAAGCTCTGTGAACGGATCCCCGCACAGGGAGAGCAGTTTACTTGGAAAAACCTTCAAATTACTATAACGAAATCGGACAGCAAGCACATAGAGGAGATTTTAGTCAAAATTCAGGAAACTGAAAATGCGGCTTGACAAATGAAAGAACAGCGGATATAATCTTAGAAAACTGAATAGCGAAACGGCGGCAGCGACATGCTGCCGCCGTCAGAGATAGAAAAGCGATGAAAAGAAGAAGTAATGATCAGGATGCCGAACAGAAAGTGACCGGTTGATGAGAGGTGCATGGATACTGATTATGAATACATCTTGGAGCTTCACACCGAAAGGCTTGCCCGGTAGGCTGTGACGGAACCCTGCACACGTTATAGTGCTAGAGTATTACCCATTTTCTATGGAGTACTCAAAGAGGCAGACAGCGCGAGCTGTCTGTAAAATAAAGGTGGTAACACGGGAGCTGACTCTCGTCCTTTTGCATAGGACGGGAGTTTTTTTGTTCTATAGAATCATACGCTTATTGAACAAAAAAACTCCGCTTAGGATCGCACTGCGTCAGGAATGCACTTTGTCACCAGAGCGACCCGCCGCAGGCATCAACATCCTTTTCTGTCTGAAGAAATCAATCAAAGGAGAGTATCAAAATGAAAACAGTGGATGAAGAGATGAGGATTATCACAAAAGGCGTAAACATGCTGGTAAACAAAGAGGAGCTGCGCCAGAAACTGATCCGCTCCAGACAGGAAGGAAAAGGGCTGGTGGTAAAGCTGGGGCTGGATCCCAGCGCGCCGGACATTCATCTGGGCCATGCGGTGGTCCTAAGAAAGATCCGCCAGATGCAGGACCTGGGGCATACTGCCGTAATTGTGATCGGCGATTTCACCGGCCGGATCGGCGATCCCAGCGGCAAATCCAAGGGCAGAAACGCGCTGTCCAAAGAGCAGGTTGAGGAGAATGCCAGGACGTATTTTGAGCAGATCTTCCGCGTGCTGGATAAGGAGAAGACCGTTGTGCGTTACAACAGCGAGTGGCTGGCCGGACTGAATTTTGAGGAAATCTTAAGGCTGGCCTCGGTGACCACAGTCGCGCGTATGCTGGAGAGGGATGATTTTCAGAACCGCTACCGCAGCAATGTGCCTATCGGACTGCATGAATTCTTTTACCCTCTGATGCAGGCATATGATTCTGTGGAGCTGAAGGCGGATATTGAGATGGGCGGTTCCGATCAGACTTTCAATATCCTGATGGGCAGAACGTTGCAGAAGGCCATGGGAATGGAACCGCAGATCGCCATGTTTATGCCGCTTCTGGAAGGGCTGGACGGTGTGGAAAAGATGAGCAAGAGCCTGGGTAATTATATCGGTGTTTCAGAGCCCGCCAATATTATATTCAAGAAGGTGATGGAGATCCCGGATTCCCTGATTGTAAGGTACTTTGAGCTGGCCACGGACGAACATCCGGATACGGTCGAAGAGATAAAGAAAGAACTGGAAACGGGGAAAAATCCCAGAGATGTGAAATACCGCCTGGCTTCAATCATTACCGGTCTGTACAGCAGTGATGAGGAGACGCAGCAGGCCATGGAGTACTATGACCGCGCATTCAGCCAAAAAAAGATCCCGGATCAGATCCCGGAACTCTTGATCGATCCTGAAAAGGACCGGCTGTCGGACATCGTGCCGCTGCTTACAGAGCACGGTTTTGCGGCCAGCAACAGTGAATTTAAGAGGGTATTAAAGCAGGGCGGCGTGTCGATCAATCAGGAAAAGGCGGAGGACCTGGATGTGGTGATGGTAAACGGGGATGTGCTGAAAATCGGGAAGAAAGTTTTTGTGAGAATCGTCAAATAGGGACATTGCATTGGGCATGGCTCTCGGTTATACTTGAAAATATATTTTAGACAAATGTGAACAGAGGCTGTGAGGAGGAGAGCAATGAGATCAGAAACGATTGTCCTGAACAAAGAGAGAAATGTCACACTGACCGCTTACCTGCAGGACGTGGAAGGGGAATTTCGAAATATTCCCAGACGGCCCGCCATGCTGGTGCTGCCGGGAGGCGGATATTCCATGTGCTCCGACCGGGAAGCGGATCCGGTGGCCTGGCCGTATCTGAAAGCGGGTTTCCAGGTATTTATCCTGCGGTATTCGGTGATGCAGGATGCGGTTTGGCCAAACCCGCTGAAGGATTATGAACAGGCTATGGCGCTGATCCGTTCCAGGCAGGAAGAATGGAAGCTTTATCCGGATAAGGTGGCGGTGATCGGATTTTCGGCCGGAGGGCATCTGGCGGGCTGTGCGGCCACCATGGCGGATAACAGACCCAACGCAGCGGTGCTTGGTTACGCGGTGCTGGGAGAAGATGTGAAGGGCTGTAATTTAAGCGCGCCCGACGCAATCGCAGCTGTGGATGCGAAGACCTGTCCCTGTTTCGTATTTGCAACCCGTACGGATCCTGTGGTGCCGGTGGATAATTCCACCAGGTTTTTGACCGCTCTTGCAAAACATGGCATTGCTTTTGAAAGTCATATTTACAGCTTCGGCCCCCACGGCGTTTCCACCTGCGACTCCTCTGTACAGAGCCTGGGCGGCTTTAGTGAGCGGGTTCCCCGATGGGTAGACGACAGCATCGGGTGGCTGAAGGAGATATTCGGCGATTTTGCGGACGGTGTGTTAAGTGAGCCGAAATGCAGAGCCCGGGTGAACGGGGACTGTGAGCCCCGGCTGTCGGCGGATTGCAGCCTGAAGCATCTGATGGGCAGTGCGGCGGCGATGGAGATTTTAAATCCCTGGATCAGCCAGGTGAAAAATAGGGCAGCAAAGATGGGACGGAGTGAAGAATTTCTGTCCCTGGTGAGCAGGATGACCCTGCGGGATATCATGGGGCTGCTGGGCATGGAAAAGGATGCTGCGGATCAGCTGGATCAGCAGCTTAGGGGGATCGAAAATACCGCTCTTTAAAAGAGCCGCATAAGAAAAAGCTGGAGCAGCCGGAGGATGCGCTGTTTCAGCTTTTTTTGTGCGGTTGCTGCCGCCGTCTATTTTACCGCGTATTCCCGAATGATCGCGCGGATGCTCCGGTACAGGTGGGGTTTATACTCTTCGATGGACAGCGGCTCTCCATGCAGGATGGAGTTAAAACATGTGGAGCTGGTCAGTTCAATGATCGTAAACAGCATCACCTCCGGGTCCTGGTACTGTGTTTGGTCCGCCTTTACCGTGGCCAGGTATTTGGAATAGAAATCCGGTCCGTCGTCTTCCGGAGGCAGATGGAGGGCGGATTTAAATACACCCCAGCCCAGATTCTTGGAAATAAAGCCAAGCAGAGATTTATTGCTGTTTAGTTCATCGATAATATGGTCTATGATAAAGATCATTTTATCCTCAAAGGAACATACCCCTTCCGCGTGTTCCATCGCCTCCTCGGCACTGGCGAACAGCTCCGTAGCTTTATGGGAAACCAGTTTGTTGCGGATATCATATTTGTCCGTAAAATAAAGATAGAAGGTGCCCTTGGCCACGCCTGCCTTTTCCACTATATCGGAGATTGCGGTTTTGTTAATCCCCTTGGTGGTGAACAGTTCAAACGCGGTGCTGAACAGGGCGTCTTTTTTTTTCTTTTTATTTTCTTCCAGCTTACTCATGGCACACGCCTGCCTTTCTCTCTCATATATTATTAAATAACAAAAATGACCAAAAGTCAATATTATTAAAAAAGTATAAAATTACGGGCTGTAATATTGACTAATGGTCATTTTTGCGTTATAACAATTCCAGTCGTAAGAAATGACGGTTGGTCATTTTTAAACATCAACCGCCGGTTGAAAAGAAAAAGGGCCGGGTAAAAATGCGTATCCGGTCAGAGAGAAACAGCGCGTCGCACCGCGCGAGTAGGTGAAGCATGATAAAAGCAGCCAAGAAGATAGTAAAACATAAGCGGCTCATAGTGATCCTGTGTATGCTTCTGCTGATTCCGTCCGCAATCGGAATGGCCCGTACAAGAGTGAACTATGACCTGTTAAATTACCTGCCGGGTGAACTGGAGACAATGAGAGGCCAGGACATCATGGTGGATCAGATGGGTATGGGTGCGTTTTCCATGGTGATTGTGGAAAATATGCAGCCTAAGGACGTGGTAAAGCTGAAGGATCAGATTAAAACCATCGATCACGTTTCGGATGTGATATGGTATGACGATGTGATGGATATCACCGTCCCCATGGAAATGATACCGGAAAAAATACGAAATGCTTTTAACAGTCAGGATGCAACGATGATGATTGCATTGTTTGACAATACCACATCGTCCGATGAAACGATGGAAGCCATCAGCCAGATGCGGAAGCTGTGCGATAAACAGTGTTATATCAGCGGCATGAGCGGAGTGGTGACGGACATCAAAAACCTCTCTCTGCAGGAGATGCCGGTCTATGTAGTGATTGCGGTGCTTCTATCCATGCTGGTGCTGATGCTGACGATGGAATCCTTTCTCACCCCTTTTCTGTTTATGCTAAGCATCGGGGTGGCTGTACTGTTTAATATGGGAACAAACCTGTTTATCGGGGAGATCTCTTATATCACCCAGGCGCTGGCCGCGGTGCTCCAGCTTGGAGTGACGATGGACTACTCCATCTTCCTGTTAAACAGCTATGAGGATAACAAGCTTCGGTTTGAAAATGACAAGGACAGGGCGATGGCCCATGCCATTTCCAACACCTTTAAATCCGTGGCGGGAAGCTCTGTTACCACCATTGCCGGTTTTGCGGCGCTCTGCTTTATGAGCTTTACGCTGGGCATGGATATCGGTGTTGTCATGATTAAGGGAGTCGTGATCGGCGTGCTGTGCTGTGTCACATTGCTGCCCTCCATGATACTGCTCTGCGATAAATGGATCGAGAAGCTGCATCATAAGGCACTGATTCCTGATCTGGGAAAGATATCACGCTTTATCACGAAGCATTACGTAGTATTCATCCTGGTATTTCTGGTGCTCCTGATCCCATCCGTCTATGGAAATAACAACGTAGAGGTCTATTATAACATTGACCAGTCACTTCCACAGACGCTGGAGAGCTCCATTGCGAATAAAAAGCTGGGGGAAGACTTCAACATGAACACAATCCATATCGTGATGCTGGAAAACGGGTTGGACAATAAAGAGAAGAACGATATGATCCGGGAAATCGAAGGCGTGGAGGGCGTCAAGTATACGCTGGGCATTAACAGTTTTGTCGGCCCCTCCTTCCCGGTGGAGATGATACCGCAGGAACTGCTGGATAAGGTTAGAAGTGATGAATATGAAATCCTGTTCGTGTGCTCCGATTATAAGGTTGCCACAGAAGAGGTGAACACACAGCTTACCGAATTAAGCGATATCGTTAAAAGTTACAATCCGGGCGGCATGGTGGTGGGGGAAGCGCCTCTGACCAAGGATCTTCAGGATGTCACATCGGTGGATTTTAAGAATGTGAGCATTGCATCCATCGCAGCAATATTTGTCATCATCATGATTGTGTTTAAATCCATATCCCTGCCGGTGATTCTGGTTGCCGTGATTGAATTTGCGATCTGCATGAATATGGCGATTCCGTTTTATACGGGGACTACGCTTCCGTTTGTGGCCAGTGTTGTGATCGGAACAATTCAGCTTGGAGCGACCGTGGATTATGCGATTTTGATGACCAGCCGCTATCAGAAGGAGAGGGGAAAAGGAAAGAGCAAGAAGGAAGCCATCGGAATTGCCCATGAGACTTCCATGAAATCCATACTGATCAGCGGATGCAGCTTCTTCGCGGCAACCTTTGGCGTGGGACTGTATTCCAAAATAGATATGATCAGTTCTATCTGTACATTGCTCTCCAGGGGTGCGATCATCAGCACTGTGATTGTCATTTGTGTGCTTCCGTCCCTGTTTATCATACTGGATAAAGTGATCTGCAGCACTTCTATTGGTTTTGGACCGAAAAGAAGAAAAGAAAATGTGAAAGCGGTTCAGGAAACTGCTCATAATTGAGACGGAAACTGCAGGAATGCTGTGAATTGAACGTGCATCGGCACAGAAAAGAGGAGAAAATTATGAAGAAGTGGAAGAAATATACGGCAGCAGGTGTTGCGGTGCTGCTTGCAGGTACAATGGCTGTCGGATATATCAGTCTCGCAAAGCAGGATGCGGAAACAGCGGCGGACGGTAATAATGAGAACCGGCAGGAAATCATGGAAGCCCTGAAAGAGGTGGAAAACAAAACCGAGCAGGAAATTACCGGTGATGTATATAAGGATGAAACTGTGTATGTAACCATGGCGCCGGATGGCAGTGTGGAGAAGATTATTGTTTCTGACTGGCTGAAGAATGCCGGGAAGGAGGCGGAGCTTAAGGATGTCTCGGAGCTGACCGGAATACAGAATGTGAAGGGTGATGAAACCTTTGAACAAAACGGCACGGATCTTGTTTGGAAGACAGAAGGGGCGGACATCTACTATCAGGGTACATCCGATCAAGAGCTTCCAGTATCGATGAATATCACCTACGAGCTGGACGGCAGGAAGATATCTCCTTCCGAACTTTCCGGCAAAAGCGGGGCTTTCAAAATGACGGTGAGTTATGAAGCGGCGGATCTGCCCTTCACCATGCTGACCGGCGTAATGCTCCCGTCCGACCGTTTCAGCGATATCACGGTGGAAAACGGCCGGCTGATATCTGACGGAAAGACAGATATTGTGGTGGGCATCGGGCTTCCCGGACTCGGAGAGAGCCTGGGTATTGACGAGGAAGACCTTGACTTTCCGGATTCGTTTACGATAACTGCCAACGTGACGGACTTTGAAATGGGGCCGACCATGACCGTCGCTTCCTGCGGGCTTTTAAATGATATGAACCTGGATGAGTTTGAGGGAATGGATGAGCTGACTGACGCGCTGGATGAATTATCGGATGCGTCTGCAAAACTGGTGGACGGTTCTGAAGAACTGAAGGACGGCATTAATACGCTGCAGTCTAAAACGGGTGAGTTCACTTCCGGAATTGATACGCTCAATGACGGGCTGAATCAGCTTCAGAACGGCGCCGGAACGCTTAAAGACGGTGTCAATGCTTATACGGATGGGGCCAATACCCTGGCAGACGGCGTAAACCGGTATGTGGACGGAGCCAATACTCTGGCCGGCGGTGTGAATCAGTATGTGGACGGCACACAGAAGCTTGCCGGAGGTGTTAAGGACTATGTGGCAGGCGTATCAAAGGTGGCCGGCGGGATCGGTGAATTGAAGGATAAGACCAGCGCACTCACAATGTCCCAGGAACAGCTGGATGCCATCAACAGCCTGGCAGCGCTGACGGAAGGGATTGATCCTGTTCAGCTGACAGCGCTGGTAAATGGTGCGAAAGATCTGGATGCCGGACTGAAGGCGTATAATCAGGGACTGGCCGCAGGTTTAACTCAACTGACAGGCGGACTGGAGAGCGGATTGGAGGCTGGTATCAAGAGCGGTGTCGAGACCGGTATCGCATCGGCAGTGCCGGGAGCGGTGCAGAGCACAGTGAGCCAGGTGCTGCAGACACTGGTAACCAGCGGTACACTAAGCGCAGAGCAGGCAGCGGCGGTGGCTGCCGGCCTTAACGATGCGCTAAACAGTTCCGTTCCGGCACTGGCAGAGGGAATTGCGGCGCAGGTAGCGCCGGCTGTGAAGGACGGAGTTGTAAATTCAGAGGCTTATGTGCAGGGAGTAAACGGTCTGATGAACGCGATCCAGGGCGAATCGGGCGCTGGCCGGCAGCTGGAAGCCGGAGCTGCGGACCTGAATGCCGGTATTGGCAGCCTGGGAACCGCGCTGACCACATTACAAACCGCCCTGCCGGTAGTAAAACCGCTGATGAACATGCTGCCCGGGCTATCTAAGCTGCCCGCAGCCATCACACAGCTGCAGAGCGGTGTGAATGAGCTGATGTCCTATAATTCGGATCTGCTTAGCGGCGCAGACCAGCTGCTGCAAAACAGCGGTGCTTTAAAGGACGGAGCCGGAGCCCTCACTTCCAACAGCGCTGCATTAAAGGACGGGGCAAATGAGCTTTCAGGACAGAGCAGCAAATTGAAGGATGGGGCAGGAAGCCTGGCTGCTGCCAGCGGCCAGCTTAAAGATGGAGGCAGCCGGCTAAGAGAAGGAACAGGCGCACTGCGGGATGGGGTTTTGGCCCTGGCGGACGGAGCCGATACGCTGGCTTCGGGCATGAAGGAATTCGATGAAACCGGCATACAGAAACTGAAATCCACCTTCGACGGTGATATCCAGGATCTGTTAGACAAAGTGGATTCACTTACAGAGGATACAGGGAAATATAAATCCTTCAGCGGAATACGTGAAGATATGGAAGGATCCGTAAAGTTCATATTCGAGACAGCAGAGATTCGATAGAAGTTTGAGACAGAAGAGATTTGAGAGAAGCAAAACAGCGCCGCACAGCAGCCCATAAAAGGAGCTGCGTGCGGCGTATTTTGCTGGAAAAACAGCTCTACGCAGCGTTTACCCGGCTTTAAAGGGCGGACTCCTCCATAGGTCGATTGAGTTTTTGAGTGTGGTAAGGTATAATATCGATAGAGATTATACCTGCGCTGATTTTCGTCCGCGGAGCGGATAATTACCGTAGAAAATCATGCGCATACTACCAAAGGAGAACAACATGGATAACCAGAAAATCGGCCGCTACATAGCCGACAAGAGAAAAAGTAAGAGCTTGACACAGGCAGAGCTGGCGGCGCGCCTGGGAGTGACCGATAAGGCCGTATCCAAGTGGGAGAGAGGTGTTTCCCAAACAAAAAGATATTAAGAAACAGCCCATGTTTACCTGCTTGCAAACAAAAGAATATTGCTACTAGACTAAGAGATACTACATAAGTGTGTTGGTATCTCTTTTTTGTTGCCGTGAAACAGCAGACTATTTCATTTCTGCTTGATTACCTTAAAACTTATTAGTCTATGGTTTGTCAAGGGCTTGTTGCGTGAGAAATGCTGAATATCACCCTTTACAAAACATAGGCTGATAAGTAACTTTTCAAAAGCAGAAAAGAAATGGCAATGCTTATAACAATATGATATAATGCAGATGAAGACAAAAAAGGAATTTGTCGAGCTGGTTAGTTCGAGATAATTTTGAGTTTGTTAAGATGTGGTGCACTTGATGGAATCACAGGTACGACATCATATTATGGAGGATGAAATAGATGATAGGTTTGATTGTTGCGAGGTCAAAGAATAATGTTATAGGCAAGAATGGTAATATACCATGGAAAATAAAGGGAGAACAAAAGCAATTTAGAGAGTTAACAACGGGTAATGTGGTTATTATGGGGCGAAAGTCTTATGAAGAAATCGGTCATCCGTTGCCTAATAGAATGAATATTGTTGTTTCCACCACAACAGAGTATCAAGGAGATAATTTAGTTTCAGTTAAATCATTAGAAGATGCATTATTATTGGCTAAAGGACGAGATGTATACATATC
>OGGQ01001674.1_pt1 | contig 27653 bp, 26 predicted proteins | sample 1571191 | NCBI WGS metagenome assembly OGGQ01 (sample SAMEA2582061, study PRJEB24529) | metagenome | biome: Human gut stool | place: China | collected 2011
TTGTGTGGTGTGGTTAGTTTTCTTATTTATTGTATTTCTTATATATAAAACTTTTTCTGTTATAAAATGAAATAAAACATTTTGCATAAAATCTCTTAAGTATTTTGCGAAATATTTATAAAAACAGAAAAAATATGACATGCTTAAAAAAAGACTTGTCTTTTTATATTGATTATGATATTATAGTTAGGCAGCTTATGTAAATAAGCATGTTTGTGCCTGTAGCTCAGCTGGATAGAGTGTTTGGCTACGAACCAAAAGGTCAGGGGTTCGAATCCCTTCAGGCACGCCAAAAGCGTTCATCTTTTTAGATGAACGCTTTTTCTTTTTTGATTATAAAACTTTGATTGAATGCCATAGAAACGTTATTCACGCTATTGGTCAGTCATTAACGAAAATATGTAGATTTTCAAATTTGTTATTTGATATAATATTCAAAAGGAGAATATTAGAGCATATGATGGAATTGGATGCGAATAATATTGCAGATGTAACACAGTATTTGATAAGAGAATATTATAACCTAAATACGGGGCCCCTATTTTCCGTTTTAGCAGAAGATTGCGTTTGGCTTGGGCCTGGAAATCTTTTGGTATTTGGCGCCAAAGCAATAAAGACTCAGTTTAAAAATGGTTTTATTATGCCTGCCTTTAAAATGGTAAATCCTCATTTTTATATACTGGATACAGGCAGTAAAAACCATATTGTTGTATTGGGAGAATATTTGCTGTTTTCAGATGAAAATGCAGACCTAATCTGTGCCTCAAAACAGCGTATTACTTTTTGTTATAGGTTAGAATACGACATCTATCGACTTTATCATATGCATGTATCCAATGAGTGGAATGAATTGAAAGAGAATGAATTATTCCCTTTCAAACTCAGTACACAGACTTACCATTATGTAAAAAAACTTTTAAAAGAAACCAATGACAGAAAAAATAAAGTAATTATTCAAACACCAAGGTCTGCCTATGGTATTCGGTCAGATGCTGTAATTTATATAGAGGCAGCAGATAAATATAGTGTTTTACATACAGTAAACCACAATATTGTGATACATAAATCTATTGGCGATTTAGCCTCCGTATTTCCTGATTTTTTCTGTCGTATTCATAGAAGTTATCTTATTAACTGCCACCATGTTTCTAAAGTGGAAAGATATTATGTTATGTTAGTAACAGGAGAAACTTTACCAATACCTGAAAAGCGATATACAGAAGTATATCATAATGTGATGCAGGCTATGAAATAGCATTTACAATATATACTCATATTAAAATAGTGTGATTAATTTGCATAATATAAGAACATTTAATTTTATTATAATTCATATAAAATATCTAGAACTTACGTGTTTTTTAGTGTATAATTACTTATAAAGTGATGTGAATAAGTTTTTTTGTTATCAAGCTTAACTTCACTTATTTTTAACAGCATTATTTAGGGAGAGGAGAAAATTTTTTGAAAAAGAAAGTATTTTTATGCGCGGCGGTATGTGCTTTAGTATTGGCAATGGGAGTAGGTTGCTCTCAACAGTCAAGTTCTTCCGAGTCCGGTACAAGTTCAAATACCTCTAATGTGCAAAGTGAAAGCGGTAGCCAGACTCAAAATTCGGATGTACCTGTTTCATCCGTTCAAGGGGGAGCTGGCACAGCATCCGACAGCAAGAATGTAACAGCAACCTTGTATATAGGTGAAAATGGTCAGTTTAAGGAATATCCTTACACATTTTCAGAGAAACCAACACCTGACCAATTAATTCAGGCAATTGCAGATACAACTGGTTGGAATTTAACGTTGGCTGATATTACAACTTCAGGGAAAGGTGGAATGACCATATCATTCTCAAAAGAATGTGCATTGTTTACAGGACCACCTCAACAGCAAAAAGAAGAATTTCATATGTATGATGCAGAACAACTGGATAGAACTATTTTAGACAGTATTCAGAAAACACTGCAAAATAATACAATAGATCCTAACTTAGGCGATCCTTCCAATTTAGATATTTATTATTGTATGGAAGGGGATAAAGCATTGGAGTTAACCAATTTGAATATTACCATTCCTATGGAACAGCCATATAGTTCGGATATGTGGGAATACATTTCGCGAGAACCTGCGAAAGGATAAACATAACATAATTTAGGTATTAGTTTATAGCATTCATGGGGTGTCAAACAGACAATTCTGTTTTGATAAATTATAGCATTGTACTTTGATTTTTAATATACGTTTATTTGCTTATGTACCACATTGGCAAACAATGTAGACCTTTTTTACCAGGAGACAATTAGTATATAAAAGGGGATTTTACAATTGTTTTAGTGTAAAAAGAATATAAAAAACAATGCTAAAAAAAGTCTAATTTTTGAAGGGGGAAATTGTTAGAGATGAAAACAAAAAGATTTTTAGCCGTACTGGTAACGTGCGTATTTGCTTTTGTGGTTTGTGCAGTTCCGGCTATGGCTGAAGTGATTCCGTCAGCACCGGGAGAGAAAGCGCACTTAATGTTGGAAACAAATAATACCGATGGTACTGAGAGCAAAGGTGATATACAATTTACAGGCTCTAATATTGCTGATGCAGAAAAGGGAATGGTAACAACAGGAGAATATTATGAACTAACAGCGCAAGCACAAACAGGATATTTGTTTGACAGCTGGACACTAAGCGTATCCCTAAGAAAAGCTGATGGAACAGTCCAAGCGCTCGGTGGAGCAGACTATGCAGATGAAGCAGGACAAAAAGCATTTGAGGTAACAAATGAAAAAGTAAAAGTAAACTTTGTTGAGCCGAAAGATGCAGTAGACGGTGATGTTTTGGAATACAACATTACCGCAAACTTTAAAAAGGATCCAACTTCCGTAGCAGTAACTGTAAATTATGTTTACAGCGGTTTATACGGTGCAGACTTTATTTACACAGAAACTCAATATTTAACTGAGGGAACTCACACAATTACTGCTGATGCTGCTCAATATGAAGGCAAAGGCTTTCAATTGGTAGATGCAGCAGCAAATACACAAGAAGTGAATGTTACCCAAAAAGATGGACAATTGGTAGCAGATGTTGACACTGTTAGCTTTAGTGTAAAACCAACAGTTGATCCAACTACCGTTTCCTTTAGTGTAACCTATGTTGACCTGGCAGGAAATCCAATCGGAGCTGGCGGACGTATTTGGTTTGATGACATTGGTGTATATGACAGAGAAAATATTCTGTTGCCATACGGATACAGAGCTATCCCACCTGCTCATCCTGGCGAAGATTGGTTCTATCCAACCAGTTTGGAGTACATTGACGGCCAATGGCAAGCAACTGTGCCAGACCTTGAAATTGTAGTAGCCAAAAGCGTAGCAACCGTTAACATTCAATTTGCTTTGGAAGACGGCACTTTATTGCCTGATTTGTCTTATGAAAAAGCTTATTTTAACGTAGGCGGAGGCATTGAAACCGTTGAAGCACCGGAAGGCTACGAATTTGTTGGTGAAAACACTTATGCTGTAGAAGTTACAGAGGATGATTTACTGAATTTGGTTGTTGACCCAACTGAAGTAACATTTACAGTAAAACCGGTTGCAACCACACCGGGAAATCCTGAAAATCCAACTGATAACGGAACAACAACTCCACCGCAAGACGGTACTATGGGTGGAAACCCAACAACAGGTGACGCTACTCCTTATGTAATTTTAGCAGTAACTGCTGCAGCAGCTGCAGGTGTTATGGTAGTAGCTTTTAAAAGAAGAAAAGCTTAATAGGTTTTATAAATAAAAAGGGATGTAGTAGTAACTACATTCCTTTTTTATTTGATTTTAAAGTGAGAAAGTATAAATCATATCTTTGAAATTAAAATAGGATATGGTATGATAACGTTAAAATATTGATAGGAGGTTGGAAAGATGGAACAGTCTCTTTTTCATAGCAAAACTGCAGTGATTGTTGTAGATATGCTCAATGATTTTGTAAAGGGTAAGTTGTCTTGTGAACAGTCAAGAGCAATTGTACCTCTGATACGCGCTTTGCTTACACACGCACGCCGCGAAGGAGTACCTATTTTTTATTGCAATGACCATCACATTCCGGACGTCGACCCTGAGTTAAAATTATGGGGACACCATGCTATTGCGGGCACAGAAGGTGCAGAAGTTGTCTCAGAATTAGCGCCACAAAAAGGTGATTATATAGTACCAAAGCACTGTTATAGCGGTTTTTTTCAAACGGATTTACAATTGCTGCTTACTTCACTGGGAATTAAAAATTTGATTATTACTGGGCTATATACCAATATTTGTGTACGCCATACAACAGCGGATGCATTTTATTGGGGATACCAAATTTATATTCCGAGCGATTGTGTCAGTGCGTTTGCTCCCGAAGAGTATGAAGAGGATATTGCATATTTAAAAACAGTTTATGGAGCAACGATATTGTCTTCTGACGAAATCAAATAAATGAAACCAAAGAATAGAAAAAGTCGGCCTGTTTTGTAGCAGGTCGGCTTTTTTCAGCAACTGATTGTAAAAAATAGAGATTTTTGTATTTTTTTATCGCGCGTTTTTTGTTGAGAAAACCGCTATTTTATGAGAATGTATGCATTATATTACAGTTTTATAAATTACACAGAAAAATGCTTTATTTGTATTGCCATATAGAATGACTTCCTGTAAGATAATGGTAAATAATGGAATGTGATTTTTTGCCATTATTCCATATTGAATGTAGATTGGAGGTCATGCTTGATGAAAAAAAGGGCAATTGTGATTATGGTGTGTGCAATAGGTTTTGTCGCTTCATTTGTAATAATAGGGTACTTTGGTCTTACCAGTACAGGAATGATGGACCGTATGTATGTAAGTCAAAGTAAACAACTTGTGACTGGAAAAGATGAAAATTTATCTCCAATCATCCTTTGGGACGAAATTGGAACGTATCCCTGATTTACGATAGACAATAACTGTAACATATGTTGGCCGTATAAGAAATTTCAATTTGAATAGATGTCCCCTAATCACGAAATATCTTACTTGCAGGTAAAAAGAGAGTATGCTGAAGCTTAAAAAATGGAAATAAGATAGATATAAACGCTAGACTTTCCATATAGAGGCCAATAAATTGGCTGCTTGGTGTAACTCTTCGGGGGTATGATGCGCAAATCCTAACAGAATGGTATTTGCCATAGGGCTACTATTCCCTAAATAGTAGGGAGAGATACCTTGTAAGCGAACTCCGTTTGCTTTTGCGCTTGCAATCAATTCTGCTTCAGACATTCCATTTTGTACCTGAAGCAAAAAGTGCAAACCTGCATTGGCTCCCATAATCACGATTTGATTTGCAATAGGTGAGGTTTTTAAGGCAGAAACAAAAGCATCCCTTCGTTTGCGATAGGTATTTCGATTGCGATTGATATTTCGTTCAAAATGACCGCCTATCATAAATTGAAACAGTGTATGCTGTTCAAAACGAGATACGGTAGGGGAATACTGGGAACAGAGCGTTTGGTATTTTTGAAGTAATGTTGGAGGTAACACCAAATATGCAATACGGACTGAAGGAGCAATGCTGCGTGAAAATGTGCCAATATAAGCTACTTTTCCTGCTGTGTCAATTCCCTGCAACGATGGTATTGGTTTTCCTGTAAACTTCAGTTCACTGTCATAATCATCTTCAATGACAAAGCGATTTGGTTTTTCATCAGCCCAGCGAAGCAATTCCAAACGTTTGCCTATGGGCATCACTACTCCGGTAGGAAATTGATGGGAAGGTGTTACGTATACAATATCAGCTTTGCTTTGTCCAAGGACTGCAATATCAATTCCTGTGTCTGTTACGTCAATGGGTTCCACTGTTCTGCCGCAATTGGTAATGGTTTGATATACCTTGGGATATCCGGGATTCTCCATTGCAAAAAGGCTGTCAGAATCAAACAATACATTTAATATCATAAGTAAATATTCTATACCGGCGCCCACAATAATTTGTGAAGCCGTGCAATGAACCGAGCGATACTTATGTAAGTAGTCGGCAATTGCTTGGCGCAGACAAAAATCACCTTGCTGATTGCCGGGGTAGATTAAATCCGGCTGAGAATACATAATTTCTTTCGAAAGTTTTGCCCAGGTAGCATACGGAAATGTTTCCACATCTACAGAGTTGGTAGAAAGATGAAACAGATATTCGTTCTGAATATCGCCGGTTTCAGGAATTGAAACGGAAGTTACAGACTCCTGCCGAACAGTTAAAGAGGCCTCCAGTGGATTTACATAAAATCCACTGCGGGGAAGGGCACGGATATAACCTTCTGTAACCAACATTTGATATGCGGTATCAATTGTATTCTGACTCACGCCCAGATAGTCTGAAAACGCTCGTTTAGAAGGCAGTTTTTCATTTTCCTTATAAACACCTTGTTGAATATCTTTTACCATAGAAAGGTATAGTTGATAGTATAAAGGTTCCTTGCTATTCGTAAGGACGTTCATTGTAAATCTCCAATCTGATACTATTAAAAATACTTAAACTGACTATTTAACAGGAATCAGTTTTCTTTTATAATCATACTCAAATACAATGATATTTGCAAGACAAATATAAAAGTAGAGGAGTAAGATAATCATGAGTCAACAATTGGAACAAAACAGAAAATTAACGGAGTCTTTCAAAGGCGGAGTTATTATGGACGTTACCAATGCAAAAGAAGCAGAAATTGCACAAAAAGCGGGAGCAGTTGCTGTTATGGCACTGGAACGTGTGCCTTCCGATATTAGAAAACAAGGCGGAGTGGCACGTATGAGTGACCCGAAAATGATTAAAGAGATTCAAAGCGCGGTATCCATTCCCGTTATGGCAAAAGCCAGAATCGGTCATATTGCGGAAGCTCAGATTTTAGAAGCACTGCACATTGATTATATCGATGAAAGTGAAGTACTTACACCTGCAGATGATATGTACCACTTAAATAAATTTGAATTTAAAACTCCATTTGTATGCGGAGCACGTAACATTGGTGAAGCATTAAGAAGAATTGGAGAAGGCGCTTGCATGATTCGTACCAAGGGAGAAGCGGGTACAGGAAATGTGGTAGAGGCTGTCAGACATATGAGAACCATGATGGCGGCAATTCGCCGTTTACAAAATATGCCTTCCGAAGAACTGATGACATTTGCAAAAGAAAATGATGCACCATACGATTTGGTAGTATATGTAGCGCAAAACGGCAAACTTCCGGTTGTAAACTTTGCGGCAGGCGGCATTGCAACTCCTGCCGATGCTGCTCTGATGATGCAGCTTGGCAGTGAGGGTGTATTCGTTGGTTCAGGTATTTTTAAATCTGCAAACCCTGAATTAAGGGCAAAGGCAATTGTAACTGCTACAGCAAACTATAATAATCCTGAAATTTTGGCAGAAGTAAGCGAAGGACTGGGAGAGGCTATGAAAGGTTTGGAGATTTCTGAAATTCCTCAGGACAGTCTGTACGCAAACAGAGGCTGGTAAATCAAAGAATGGAATCAAACAAATTTGTTCCGTTATATCGCGATAAAGAAAAGAGGCATCCATGGATGCCTCTTTTCTTTATGTAAAAATGGGATATTAACGAACCGGAGTATAATCCATTTCAGATGTTTCCTCTGTTGCTTCCAGTTTAAAAATAACAGGTCTTAACCCATCGTTACAGCTGCAAATTGCAACGCCTGGTTTTCTAATCCAATCTCCATAGTAAAATAATTCTTTTTCAGCTCCGTGAGACAATGCAAAGGCATACTGATAAATTGCTTTCCATGCTTCATCGCAAAATCCTTCCGGTTTTGCATAGTCAGCATAAAATACTTCTCCTTCTTTTAGCATGGGGCATGCAGTCAAACCGTCTGCTCCGTATTCCTTTGCAAGTTCTTTGTCCAATGTGGTTTTCAATACCGTGATTTTTACTTTTTTCATGCGTTATCTCTCCTTTTTGATATTACATGATAAAATCCAGCAAATTTTTGCCCATAAATTGGGTCCATTCTGGTTCTGTGAGGTTTGCATTTTGTTTGATATCATGGATAAATAAGGAAAAGTCCATTTTCCGTTTCACAGAAGGATACAGCAACAAAGGAAAATCACTGCCATAGAGCAATCGACTCGGACCAACCATTGAGATAACCGCTTTGATACTTTTGATGTCGTACAGCAAGGGATTTGCCGCAGTGTCATAGCGTACATTTTGAAATAATTCCTTGTAGCGGGGATTCATTTCATAAAAAGGAAGACCGCCGCCCATATGCGCTAATATTAATTTTAAGTTGGGATATGTTTTTAATAATTGCGGAATCGGCGCCAATGATGTTGTATCTTTTCCGGGATAGATATGTCCGACCGGCTCTCCGCAATGAATACACACAGGCAAATGATAATGTATCGCGCATTCTAGGACATCAAGAAATTGTGGTGACTGAAAATCATATCCGTTTGCTCCCGGGCCTAATTCTCCAATTCCGCAAAAACCGAGAGAGACACAGCGCTCTATTTCGGAAATGGCATCTTTTCCGAACATAGGGTTAATGGAAGCAAATGCCTTTAAACGCTGCGGATGATTCTTGATTGCTTGTGCCATATAATCATTGTGCAGATGCATCAGTGCAATATCATTCCAATACCATCCTTGCATGACCAAACCGTATATGCCTGCCCACTCAGCACAATGCAAAGCTTCTTCTGCATTTGCCCATGCTTCTTCCGTACCCGTACCATTTTCAGATTTTTTGGTCAACATACCAAAGTATGGGTCACGCGCGGCATAGGTTTCCCAATGTTCATATATTTCAGGGGGAAATATATGAACATGACTGTCCCAAATTTGAAATCCATTCATGATTGGTTTTTTCCTCCTGTATTTTATAGTGATATTATAAACGATGATTCATACTCTGTCGATATCTGAAGCACACACAAATACTTTGAATAAAACTTAGAGTTGCTTTAGGACAGCTTTGTTTTCATTGATGTTGATTACAATTTGTTTTTTATGATAATGGCTAGGGAACAAAAATCAATAGGAAACGTGAAATTTTTCCATTTTCAGGACTTTGATAGAATAATGTATAAACCAGAACAATGGGAAATATTTTGATTTTTCTTATTAGCTCGAATTGGCTCGAAAATACTTACTTTTTCGGGTATATTATGATATACTGAACCAAGAAAAAACAGATTAAGTTGTAAACTCATAGGGGAATTTTTATAGCGTTCTTTGGTGACTTGGGAAAGAATTGTTCTGCTGTTCAAAGAACGAAAAATGTGAAGCGAAAGTTGCTGAGAATTTATATTTTTACACTGGATGTAGAATAAAATGAAAGAAAATGATTGCTATGCAAAAACAAGATTAGGTTTTAATTTTAATGAGGAGGGTGAGTCATGGCAAAGTTTTGCAGTAAATGTGGAATGAAACTGAATGAAGAAACCGGAAAATGCCCTAATTGTGATGAGAAAACAAAAAAGCATATTTCAAGTTCCGATGGTGATAACAGTACAAATGTAAATCCAAAGGATGATGAAAGTATTAAAGAAACCGGTGGAGAACAAAAAGGCAGCAAAGAAGGAAGAAAGAAGACTAAAAAAATAGTGGTAATTATAATTGTTATTATTACATTACTGATATGTATAGGTGCAGGTATAGCTGTTGTAATGGTATATAATGAAAAAAACTCAAACGTTTCCAATGATATCGAAACTCAGAATACACAAAGTGCTACCAGTACAGAAACAACATCTGCCAATGAAGAAGTTGGCTTGAGTAGCAATTATGAAGTTCCTGAGTTTGATGCAGAAGCATATTTCAGAGAAAATACTACATTAAAATCTACTTTTGATGTAACCTCTTCACAATATATTCCTACTGAATCGGAAGCTTATGATCATTTTGTTGAAAGAGGCTTTGACGGTAGTCAAGTAATGTATGAGTATACTATGGATGGTACTTATTTGGGAGCGAATGAAATTTCTCGATATTCATCATCGAAACATCCAATGTATCAGGCATATTACGCTGCCACATCTGGGGATATATGGATGATTTCTGAAATTAACGGTTCGTTTTTTGCAACCCCGGTCACATATAATTTTTCAAACGAACAAAATGCTCCCGTAATACTTTCAGAAACGGATACGATTACAAGCTATGATAGTTCAACGAATAAATTCTATGTGAACATCCCGAAGGAATCTCAAACCGTTATAAAGACAGTTTCCAAAATTGATGCTGAAACGATAGAAAAACTAACTAACGAGGAGTTTAATCAATCATGACGGTTAAAAAAATTGTAACATCACTTCTTTGTTGTATCATCGTATCTTCTGTTTTTCTCCCTATTATCACAGTAAATGTTCATGCGGAAACTGCTGCGGAAGAAAGCAGAATCATGGTTTCTCTCGGTGATTCCTATTCATCGGGAGAAGGTATTGAGCCGTTTTATGGTCAAAATGAATCGACAGCCGATAAAGTGAAAAATCAGGATTGGCTTGCACATAGATCTGAAAAAAGTTGGCCTGGAAGATTAACTCTGCAAGGAGTGAATGGTTCTATGGCTCAAAACCGTAATGATAATTGGTTTTTTGTTGCTACATCCGGAGCAGTAACCGATAATTTGACTCACAATCAACGTAAAGAGTATGATATTGACGGGATAGAAGGCAGCCGTTATATTGATAAACAGCTTGATGTTTTTAAAGAATTAGGCGATAAGAAAGCAGAATATGTTACTGTTTCCATTGGCGGAAATGATGCAAAGTTTGCTGACATCATAACTGAAGCTACCATTCCACATCCACTTAACCCCGGAGCATTAAACGACAAATTAAATTCCGTTTGGGAAGAATTTTATTATGGTATTGACGGCGGTGAAAGCATAAGAGATAGACTTTATCAAGCTTATTGCGATATTCAAGACGCTGCAGGTGCACAAGCTAAAATTATTGTCGCCGGATACCCTAAATTACTGGATTCTAACGGAAGTGGATTCTTGTTTAGCGAGAATGAGGCTGCTCTCATTAATGATTCCGTAAGTAGATTCAATGACGAAATTGAATCTATTGTGAAATCATGCAAAGCTGACGGAATGAAAATCTGTTTTGTGTCTGTTGAGGAGGCTTTTGATGGACACGGTGCTTATTCCAATGACGCTTTTTTGAATGAGGTATATATTGGTAAGAAAGATCAAGATTTAAAATGGAGTGTTTCATCAGCATATTCCATGCATCCCAATGATAAAGGCGCACAGGCTTACGCCGATTGTGTCCAGGCAAAAATTGATGAAATTGAAAAGGATAACGGAAAAACGGAATGGCCTTTGATGTCCGGCTCAGCTGAGAGAGACATAGCTTTAGTACTTGATGTTTCAGGTAGTATGGGGGGTACTCCAATGAATGAAACCAAGAATGCATCAGAGAAATTTATAAATACGGTTTTAAAGGAAGATTCCAGTATCGGTGTTGTTACTTATGATAATACCAGTATGTGTATTGCTGACTTCTGTATGAATGAAAGGTATTTGAAGAATGCAATACAGAATCTCAATTCTGGTGGCGGAACCAATATGGAAGCGGGATTATCACAGGCGTATTCAATGTTACAGAGCAGCAATGCAAAAAAGAAAATAATTGTACTTATGAGTGACGGTGAACCCAACGAGGGCAAAACAGGAGATGAACTTATAGAGTTTGCTGAAACAATCAAAAATGAAGGCATATATATCTATACATTAGGCTTTTTTAGTAATTCACATGATAAAACCTCACCACAAGCACTGTTAGAAAACATTGCAAGTGAAGGGTGTCACTTTGAGGTTGAAAACGCAGATGATTTAATATTTTTCTTTGGAGATATTGCGGATCAAATCAATGGACAAAAGTACATATATGTTCGCATAGCGTGTCCTGTTGATGTGACGGTAACGTACGATGGCGAAACATTATGCTCTATAGAAGAAAATCTGAATACCCGCACTGCCTTTGGTTCTTTAACATTTGAGGATAATGAAAAAAGAACTGACAGCAGTAGCGATAATCGAGTAAAGATACTGCGGTTAAAAGAAGGTACAGATTACGATATTCAAATTGAGGGTAACGGCAACGGGTATATGGATTATACCATTAGATTTATGGATGATACCGGAGAGTACACTGATTTACGTAAATTCAGTGACATCAAAATCACGGAACAAACTGTAATTGATACTGTGGCGACCAATTCAGATGCAACTATATTAAATGTAGACGAAAATGGCGATGGAAAGTATGACTTGAAGTACAAGGCAACCGAAAATGCTGAAGGGGAACTTGTCAACGACACCTATCTCATTTATATTTATATTGCAGTTGGTGTTGTTGCTTTCATCTTGGTTGTAGTCGCGATTATTCTAATTATGAAACATCTAAAATCAAAAAAATCTAAGTTGGAAAACAGATAAAGTATGCAGAAGTTTAGCAGAAATTGAGAAACACAGTTGAAAAGGGTGTTTTCACTTTCATCCGATGAACATTGCTTTGTAACTTTTCATACTATAACAATTTAGCAGTAATAACAAAACAAACATTGAAAGAACTATCTTTCAATGTTTGTTTTTGTTTATTAGTAAGAATGTTTTAGCGTTTATCAGCTGAAAATTGCATCGCAATTTTTTTATGCTATAACAACCTTGCAACAGCAGAAAAACTAAAGTTTTGGCTGTTGGCAAGAACGTTTTAACATTTTTTAGTTAGAAATTGCTTTGCAATTTCTCTTATGTTATAATATCTACACTATTTAGTTGATGCAGTTCCATTTTATTATAAGTACAGAGGAGACGGGTATAAATGTCCGCAGTAGCACAGGCAAAGCGCATTGTAGTTAAGGTAGGTACCTCTACCTTAACTTATGAAAACGGAAAACTAAATTTAAGAAGAACAGAAGAACTCTGCAAAGTGTTAAGTGATTTGCATAATTCCGGTCTTGAGGTAGTGCTTGTTTCATCCGGTGCTGTTGGCGTAGGTATGGGCAAACTTGGCATCAAAGAGCGCCCCACGGAGACAGAAAAAAAACAGGCGATTGCTGCTGTTGGTCAATGTGAACTGATGTTTATGTACGATAAGCTTTTTGGGGAGTATAATTGTATGGTTGCCCAGGTCTTACTTACAGCGGATGTAACAGCCAGTGAGAACAGCAAGCGTAATGTAGAAAACACCTTCAGGGAACTGCTGAACATGGATATTATTCCGGTTGTAAATGAAAATGACACGGTCAGCATTGACGAGCTGGACGGTCCTCATTTTGGGGATAATGACACGTTATCCGCAGTAGTTGCCAAGTTGGTTGGAGCAGATTTGTTAATTATTTTAACTGATATTGACGGACTTTACGATACAGACCCGAGAGAAAATCCGAATGCCAAGCATATCCCTTATGTAACGCATATTACAGACGAAATTAAGGCGTTGGCAGGCGATGCGGGTACAAACAGAGGAACAGGCGGTATGGTGACCAAAATACGCGCCGCACAAATTGCAAATGAAGCGGGTATCTCCTGTTGTGTGATGAGTGGTACGCATCCCAAAAATTTATATCAATTGCTGGACGGTGTCAAAATAGGAACTACATTTGCCGCATTATAAGTGCATAAATACTGAAAGGAGGAATAGATATGACCGAATTGGAACAAATGGGAAAACGTGCAAAGGAGGCAGCACGTGAACTTGCTTTCGCAGGTGATAAAAAAAATCAGGGACTTGCTGCAATTGCAAAAGCTTTGAGAGAACATAAAGATAATATTATAAAGGCCAATGCTTTGGATATTGAAGCAGCCAAACAAAACGGGATGTCTGAGTCATTGCTGGATCGTCTTACATTAACAAGTGAACGTATTGAAGGTATGGCAAAAGGTGTGGAGGAAGTTTTAGCACTGAAAGACCCAATCGGTACCGTGTTGGACGGTATGGTGCAAAGCAACGGTCTTAAAATTGAAAAAGTACGTGTACCTCTGGGTGTCATCGGCATGATTTATGAAGCCAGACCAAATGTGACTTCCGATGCAGCGGCGCTTTGTTTAAAATCGGGTAATGCGGTCATTTTACGAGGAGGAAAAGAAGCATTCCACTCCAACCAATGTATTACCAACATTATGCAGGCTGCATTAGAGCAAGCCGGTTTGTCAGGGAATTGTGTTCAGCTTGTGCAGAATACCAGCAGGGAATCCGCAAATGAAATGATGCGTTTAACGGAATATTTAGACGTATTGATTCCAAGAGGCGGTGCAGGCTTAATCAAAGCGGTGGTGGAGAATGCAAAGGTTCCTGTAATTGAAACAGGTTCCGGCAACTGCCATGTATATGTAGATGAATCTGCAGATGTTGCTATGGCGGCTGATATTATTTTTAATGCGAAAACGTCCCGTCCTTCTGTTTGTAATGCCATTGAAACAGTATTGGTACACAAAACTATCGCCGAAAAAGCGCTCCCTGTCATTGAGAAAAGATTGAAAGAAAAACAAGTGGAAATCAGGGGATGCCAAACAGTTTGCAGAATATTGCCAGATGCAGTACCTGCAACGGAACAAGATTGGGCGACAGAATATTTGGGTTATACTTTGGCAATTCGCGTTGTAGAAGACATTCATCAAGCCATTGACCATATTATGACGTATACCACAGGTCATAGTGAATGTATTGTAACAGAAAGTTATACCAATGCAATGTTATTCACATCTCAAATAGATGCAGCAGCTGTTTATGTAAATGCGTCCACCAGATTTACAGACGGCGGTATGTTTGGACTGGGGGCAGAAATCGGTATTTCTACTCAAAAACTCCATGCAAGAGGTCCTATGGGTATTGAACAGCTGACCTCCGTAAAATTTATCGTCAACGGCAACGGTCAAATTCGTATATAAAGCACTGTATCTATTGGAATAAATTCCAATTTTAATTTTGCTAGAGTGCAAAAGCAGATTTTTACCAAATACAGTTATGAAATCACCCTTAATAATAGTTTAAAAAACAGCTTTGGCAGATTTCTTTTTTATAAAAAAGTTCTGCCGAGGCTGTTTTGTACTTATATATTAGGTAAAGTACAAAACAAGGGGTTGAATCATAACAAATGAATTCAGAAAACAAAGAACAAACACCGAAAAAAACGGCACAATTTGTGTGTGATTATCGAGATGAGCAGCCCACGGAATTTTTGCCGCAGCTTCAAATGCATTCGGAAGAAGAAACAAAAGTGGAGCCCTCATCAGAGCCTGTTGACAATACAGTACCTACCATACATGTAACATTAGATGACTCCAATATGATAGAAACAGAACAGGAAGGAAACGAAACTCCGGAATATCCAACGCTGCCGGAACAAGAAGAGCCCTCGCCGGAAATAGGATTTCCTCTTTGGAAAAGAAATAATCAGCCCTCCAGATTATTTTATCCTGCAAATTCCAAAATTGCGCAGCAACAGGAAGAGGAAATATATGAGGACGAGACAAAACAATCAAAACCAAAAGGAATTATCCCGGGTATTATGATTTTAATGGCCGCATTTGCGGGTGTGGTATGTTTTTGTATGTTTGGCGGCGTAGATTTGGTACAAGATACAGAGCAAATCAATGCTTTTTTAGCGCCTGTTATGATGCAAAATCCGGAACCGTTTTCATCGTTGTCACAGGCAAGCGAAGACATGATTCTGCAAGCTTCCGTATGGAGGGCAGTGACACAAAATCAGGCAAACTATAAAGAGACAGACGAACAGGGAAGAATGGTTGTTCCGGCAAAAGATGTAGAAAATGCATCTAGGGAGCTGTTTGGAAGTGCGTTTCATCTTTCTTCTAAATACCCGCAAACCACTTCTTTTTTTGTTTATGATGAATCTTCTGATACTTACCGTGTGTTACCTAGTAGCAGTGTTACAAGCACAGTTCCGCAAATAAAAGAGGTAAAAAAAGAGAATGGTTCCATCGTTGTTACGGTAGAGTTTTCTTCTACAACACAGGAAACTGCTGTGGAAACATACCGTTATATACTGGAAATTGATTCCCTCAGTGGAGAGCCGTATTTATCCTCAATTCAATCTGCTTGAAAACGTGATAAGTATTTCTGACGGTGGAAAAAGAATTTTTATAGTAAATAAAGTAGATTGACAGATACAGGGACATTTTGTCAGAGATTCTTTTGAGCCTTGAATTTCTTGGGCAATTTGCTTCCTAAAATTTGGGTCCGTCTTTATAAAAAGGCGGACTCAAATTTTCATGTCTTACTTGATTCATTTTTTTATCACAGTATTCTGCAATCAAAAACGGATACCGATTGGTATCCGTTTTTGATTTTTATATTTTGTTTGTCATAAATCATAATCTTGTCCATATATATAATAAAGCAAGATACCTGAATTTATCATCAGATATCTTCTCTCATCATTATGTGCATTAGAGCAGTAAGTATAACAGCGAGAAAATTACACTGGTGTCGGCCTGTTCATTAAACAGCACCAGCAGCAGTATCATAATTAGAGTTCGTTCGCTGTCTTTCATAACTCCGTCTAATAAATTTTCCACAATGTTTTGTGGTCCGGCAGGAACAGAAGGGACGTTTGGCGGAGTATCCCCGTTATGCCCATGTAAAGGACCGCCTTGTTCATTTGGTGTGTGGTGAGAGGGCTCTTCGGTATGATTTCCGTGAGTTCCACTTGAAAAAGACGGTCCGTTGTTTGAACGATTTGTTCTTGGTGGAGTGGCAAAAGGCGGTGTGCCGCGCAGTTGCTGATTGGCACGATTCTGCATTTCCTGCACTCTATGAATTGCCTCTTCCTGCATACGCTTCATATCCATATTTTCGTTAGCCATGTTTCACCTCATAGAATCCCCTGAAGAATACCTTGTTCTTTTAAAAGAGGTAAAAACTTCAGCATTCTCATAATTTTAATTGCTTCATCCAGTTTTTTCTGACGCTCACTTTTTAATAAAGGACGTAAAGCGTGCAGTAGCCTGGTATTATCATCTTCTTGATTTATGCTCCCCAGCAAAGGCGCTATTTTCATAACAGTATTGAGCATCTCAGGAGAAACACCGTTTCCTCCTCCACCCAATGCTCCCAGAGTATTTCCCAAACCGCCTAAAGAAGACAAAGCACCAAGTGGATTATTGTTTGTTTGAGGTGTTTGTGCAGGTGCTGATTGTTGCCCTAATAAGCTGGCAAGCTGGCTAAAGTCAATTCCTCCGGTAGAATTGCTTTGAGATTGCTGTGTAGATTGCTGCGCTGGTTGCTCAGGGGCATTGTTTTGTTGCTCGGTATTCATTTGTCCCAATAAATTGTTAGCCATTTGCTGAAATTTTGCCATTTCTGCAGGATTATTCAAAATTTCATTTAATTTTCCGGCTAAGTCATCCATGGACCGTCACCCCATTTCTTATTTGCCCAAAAATTTTTTTAGCAGCACTTGTGCCTGTGGTGAATTCAACAGTTTATTGGCTGCCTCTTTATCGCTTAATACTTGCTGAAGTTTTGCAGCATCGTTGGCATTTAAGTTATTTAACATTTTTTGCAGCGTGCCGTTTTCTGCTTGTTGTTTCAGTTGTTCGGGTTGTGTACCCAGACGTTGGGCCGCTACATTTAACAGTTTCTGTAATTCTTCGTTGTTAGGCAAAGTATTTCACACCTTTCAAAGTAAAAAATGAAAAAAGACTGGATTCCCCCATGTGTTTCCATATATAATATGATTAGATAAATATACATATGCGGTAAAATGGGCAGATAGTAATATTGTATATGGAGTCAAGGGGGTTTTTATGAGAATTTTAGTTATTTCCGATTCCCATGGAAATACAAGGAATATAGAGCATGCAGTGGAAAATCAACCGGAAGCTAATATTATCATCCATTTAGGGGACGGGGTCGATGATATTGTGGATTTAGAATTTGTTTATAGAGATAAGCAATTCTATCAGGTAGCCGGTAATTGTGACTGGGGTTCTTCATTGCCTCTTGAAGGTGAATTAAAAGTAGCGGATAAAACAATCTTTTTTGTACATGGCCATGAATATAAGGTAAAAACAAGTTTGCAACATATCAAGCTGGAAGCAAGAAAAAGGAATGCGGATATTGTGCTTTTTGGGCATACACACCTGCCTATAACAGAATATGATGATGAATTGTATTTGTTGAATCCGGGTTCTTTACAATATACTGATGGTACCTATGGGGTAATTGATATCACAGATGCCGGCATTTCCTTACAAATTATAAAAGTTTAAAATTCGTTTCTTGACATTGTATGGATTGGCGTGATAGTCTAATTTTGGAGAACTTATATATTATGTAGATTGTATTTTATTGATACATATAGAGTAATGATATTACCGCCACAGGGATGGATATGGATAAGGGCGGGGAATGGAGAGAGTAATTATGACTGAATATGAGAGATGGCATTCTATGAAGCTGGATGACCCTGATTTAACAGAAGAACTAAATGCAATTGAGGGTAATGCAGAGGAAATTAACGACCGTTTCTACCGTGAACTGGAATTTGGAACAGGTGGTTTACGTGGTGTGATTGGAGCCGGTACAAACAGAATTAATATTTATACAGTACGAAAGGCAACTCAAGGGCTTGCCAACTATCTAAATAAAAAAACGTCGCATGCGTCTGTGGCAATTGCATATGACAGTCGTATTAAGTCAGATGTATTTGCAAAGGCAGCGGCTGAGGTTTTAGCAGCGAATGGAATTACCGCACATTTATATCCTCAATTGATGCCTACACCTGCACTGTCTTTTGCCGTTCGTCATTTAAAGTGTGATGCGGGTATTTGTATTACTGCAAGCCATAATCCTGCAAAATATAACGGATACAAAGCATACGGCAGTGACGGTTGCCAGGTTGCTTTGGAAATGGCAGATGCTATCCTGGATGAAATTAATCGCCTGGATATTTTCCGGGATGTCAAACACATGGATTATGATACCGCAGTAGAACAAGGAAGCATTAAGGCCATTGGCGAGGATGTTGTAACAGCATTTTTAAATGCCGTTAAGTCACAAAGTATTTTGGATTGCAGCAATTCTGATTTAAAAGTAGTGTACACTCCTCTCAATGGCAGTGGAAAAATGTGTGTCACACGTATCTTTGATATGATTGGCATAAAAAATGTTACAATCGTCCCTGAACAATCAGAGCCGGACGGCAATTTTCCGACTTGTCCGTATCCAAATCCTGAATTTAGAGAGGCATTACAAGTAGGATTGGATCTTTGTGAAAGCGTACAACCAGATTTACTGGTAGCGACAGATCCTGACTGTGACCGTATGGGTATTGCTGTAAGACATAACGGTGATTATCAATTGTTAAACGGCAATGAGGTCGGTGTTTTATTATTAGATTTTATTGCACGCAATCGTATTGCAAATGGAACTATGCCGAAACATCCGGTTGCAGTCAAAACGATTGTTTCCACAGATTTAACGGATAGCGTTGCCAAAGAGTATGGTATTGAGTTAAGAAGTGTTTTGACAGGTTTTAAATACATTGGCGACCAAATAGCAGGCTTAGAAGCCAACGGAGAGGAAAGCCGTTATATCTTTGGCTTTGAGGAAAGCTATGGTTATTTATCAGGCAGTTATGTGCGTGATAAAGACGCCGTGAATGCCAGCATGTTAGTATGTGAAATGGCAGTTGACTATAAAAAGCAAGGGAAGACATTGGTGGATGCAATTCATGATATCTATGAAAAACATGGTTATTTCCTAAATGAATTGATGAATTTTACATTTGAAGGTCAAGATGGTATGAATAAAATGCAGTCAATTATGGAGCATTTGCGTACTAACGCTCCAACTAAAATTGCTGATTTTGCGGTGGTTGGCTGGAGTGATTATAAAGCGTCTAAATGTTTTGACGGTACTATTGAAACTGAAATTACACTTCCCAAATCCAATGTCTTGGAATATCGTCTGGAAAACGGAAGTAAATTAATTGTGCGTCCGTCAGGAACAGAGCCTAAGTTAAAGTTATATTTATCCGCAAAAGGTAAGACAAGAGAAGAATCTCAAGCGGTAATCCAAGTATTTAAAAACTGTGCAAACGAATTACTGGGAATCTAAAAAAGAGTCGGAGCTTGCTCCGACTCTTTTTTATGATAGATTTATAGAAAGATTCATATGTTAAGATGTTTTTGGTAATAAAAATTGCAACTGTATTTTTTTTGTGGTATACTTTATAAGTTATATTTCCATCCGTAGCGAAGCTGGATATCGCAACAGATTCCGATTCTGGAGGTCGGGGGTTCGAATCCCTCCGGGTGGGCCAGTCGAGAGCCTCGACGCGCAAGTCGCGTTCGGGGCTTTTTCTTTATTACGGTTTTGCACTCGCGCCTAGAGCGGGTATCTTTTTTGTCAACACTTCCCACACCTGCGGTGAGCAAGTCGCGCATCGCAGGTTTTTTTTTCATAACCTTGCCGCCCGCGTTTACAGCGAGTATCTTTTTGGCAATGTAAATCCACCAGGCTAAACCTGGACGTATTTTGCGTTCCGGGTTCAGTTTTTTATTTTGTCCATTCACTCGCGTTTATGAAGGGGTATCTTTTTTGTAGTGTAAACCCGAAAATTGGAATCTGCTGAATAAAGCTGTTTAACTTTGCCGGCAGATTTTTGTTATAATTAAATAAACAACAGAAAGGAAGTTTGTTTATGGATATTTGGATTCCTGTTTTAGTTGCTGTTGTTACTGGATTATTGTCTTTTATTGCTTCCACAGTAAAAAGCCATTATGATATGCAAAAAGTTAAGCTTGAGAATAAAGTGCAAATGCAAAGAATGAAAGAACAACATCAAGTTGACTTAGAAAAGATCGAAAAAGAGCATATAGTTGCTTTAGAAAAAATGAAAACCGAATTTGAACTAAAATTAGCTACATATGATAGCACAAAAGAAGCTGATGTAAAGTACAGTTTCATGGAAAAAATAATTGACCAAGCTATAAAGGATCCAGCAAATACAACGAAAGGATTATAAGGACTCAAAGAACTTGCTAATTTGGCTCAACAATTAAACAGTCAAGAAAAATAAAATTATTATTTCAACCTTATACCTGAGGGATGTTACATACAGCCCTTAGGTATTTTTTTGTTTCTACAATCCGTATTCATTTCGTTGGTCGCTATAGAATTATTTTACAGATATATATTTCTTAAAAATAGAGTATACATTCAGCCTATATTAACGTTAAATATGTGATATTGGATAAAAATAGGATGCTCTTATCACCGGATACTTATTTCCATCATAAAATAGCAGAGAATAGGAGGAATTTCAATGTACTGTGGTGAACAATTCAGCGATGCAACAAAACAATATTTATGCTGTTTTTATGAGATTTTAGACAATATGATAGAAGAGATGACAAGTGCGAAGTTAACAAACAGTATATCGCATAATTTTATTGTACAAATGATTCCTCACCATCAAGCAGCAATTAAAATGTCTCAGAACATTTTAAAATATACAACGTTATTTCCTCTGCAAAACATTGCAAAGAATATCATTTCAGAGCAAACCAAAAGTATCGAGGCTATGAAAAAAATACTGGGAGTATGTGAGGAACAATTTGATTCAAAACAGGATATTTGTCTTTATCAGAATGGATTTGACCGAATTACGAGAACTATGTTTTCTCAAATGAGAAATGCTTGTTCAACAAATCAGATTAATGCAAATTTTATGAGAGAAATGATTCCACATCATCAGGGTGCTATCCGTATGTCAAAAAACGCATTGCATTTCTCCATCTGTCCCCGGCTAATTCCGATTTTGCAGACGATTATTGTCTCCCAAGAAAAAGGGGTACAAGAGATGAGAGAGCTTCTTCACTGTATTTAAAAAGAAACGGTATATTCACTCACGTTCAGTGATTGAAATAAGATATAACAGAAAACAATAGGAGGCGATTATTTGGCTATTCGAATTTTTATCGATCAAGGGCATAATCCCAGTGGTGTTAATGCAGGGGCAGAAGGAAATGGATTAAGGGAACAAGATGTTACCTATAATGTGGGAATTTATTTAGCCAATCTGTTGAATGATGATCCCAGATTTACTGCACGAGTTTCACGCCCTACCCCTGAGACCGTACTGGGTACCAGCAATGCTACCAGTTTGCAAGCCCGTGTAAATATGGCGAATTCTTGGCCTGCAGATTATTTTATCAGTATTCACTGTAACTCCAATACCAATCCTGCAATCAATGGCAGTGAAGTGTATGTTTATCGAAGCAATACCCAATCTTATTGGCTTGCTCAACACATTCTCAATGCAATTGTAGAACGTGTGGGTACCAGGGATAATGGGGTACGATTGAACCCGTCGCTTTATGTTTTAAGACGTACTACCATGCCTGCTGCATTGGTAGAACTAGGCTATTTAAGCAATGCTTCCGATGCACAAAAACTGCGGGATGATCAAAGAGGATTTGCTCAAGGAATTTACAATGGTCTACTAAGTTATTTTGGCTTTTCACCACTTTAATGACATTAAAATACAAATTAACACATGTGGAGTTCTTTTTGTGTATTGTGATTGATAATTTTATACTTTATAAGATTAAGAAATACTTTGCATTCAAAAAGCAGTCAGGATATGGTGGGACAACCACATTCCTGACTGCTTTTTGATAATTTTGAGTTATAGAATTGGAAGTTTAAAAATTTGTCCGGGATATATTACATCGCTGGACAAGTGATTGAGCTGCATTATTTCTGTATATCGTGTGCCGGAACCCAATTGTTCTTGTGCAATTTTCCAAAGGGAATCTCCTTTTTGTACGGTATATTCTTGATATTGAATTGGAAGTTTTATTTGATCTCCCGGATAAATTAGCGTACTTGTTAGCCCATTTAGCTGCATAATTTCGTGATAACGAAATCCACTTCCCAAATATTTTTCAGCAATGCCCCAAAGTGTATCTCCGGAGATTACCTGATGAATCAGATGATTTGATTCGGAAGATGTTGGTGGAGTTTCGGAGGGAGATTCCGTATTGGGAGGGGTAGGCTGCTGTGGAATAGACGGAATTGAAGAATCGGGCTGTTGTGGTTCCGATGGAGTGGGGGATTCGGGTTCAGGGATTACAGGCAACTCCGGAGATTCCGGCTCCGTTGGATTGGATGAATCCGGTTGCTCTGTTGTTGGAGGGACAGAAGATTCGGGAGTATCGGAAGATATTGGAGGTTCAGAGGGAGATGATTCCGGAAGATTTGTCTCAGGTGGAACAATAGATTCCGGCGGTTCCGGTTCGGAAGAGGAGGGGGGATTCGGTGGTTGTGGGATAGCCGGTTCAGAAGTATCCGGTTGGTTTGGAATCGATGGTTCGGATGGTGTGGTATCCTCTGTTTCCCCGTTTACCCATTCTTCATAATGATCCCAAATGGACGGGTCTTCTTGGCCCAATGCCCATGAACCTGCACCTTTTAGATTATATTTTTCAACCAAGCCCAATTTTGCTTCATAAGATTGTTCATTTTCATACCAAACCACATATTTTCCGGGTTGTAAAACAAAATCTCCGCCTACGGTGTAGCGAGTGCTTTGCTCCGTAATTGTAAATTCCGCTTTTACAGATTGGCTTGTTTCATCATAAGTTACAGTAGATTCACAGTTATTTAAAATATCTTGAATGGTTTTGCTGCTGATACCTTTACCAACAATTCTATTATCATCTAAACTCCATACACGTCCATATAAAGGAACACCAATCACAATTTTGTCGGCAGTAGTTTTACTGAGTGCATATTGAATCGAGTTTTCCACAAACTGAATTCCTGCGACAGGGCCTGCGGCTCCTCCCTCATAATGTTCGTCATAAGTCATAATAAATAAGTGGTCTGCATACTGGGAAAGTGCTGCGTAGTCGTAAGAACCATGCCAGCCGGTCTGCCAGTCATTCGGATTTGCTGCAACCGCAACAGAAACTTCTTTATGACTTGGAATTTTTTCTCGCAGCAGTTTTACTAATTGGGTATATTGGTCTCTTTGTTCGTGTGTCACATTCTCAATATCGACATTTACACCATCCAGATTATATTCTTCTATATAATCCGCAATTTGTGTTGAAAGAGTTTCTACATCTTTTAATGCATTGATACCTGCTGTTCTGTCCCAATGGTTACTTAAGAATGGAACTACCTTAATTCCTTTTGCATGCATACTATCAATTAAATATGTGCTGACATAATTCAATGTTAAGCTTCCGTCTTCTTGAATGTCAAAATAACTGGGAGAAACGGTATCCAACGTTTGTCCGGTCTGATTCACATATTCAATTTGCTGATGGTCCGTACCACTATATAAGTATCCCATAATATAACGGTCAGATGCTGCAAAAACGGATAAAAATGAAGTTAAGGATAACGAGGCCACCAAAATCCCTGATGCAAATATTTTTACGCTTTTAATTTTGGCTTTTTTGGCATATTCTAATATGGATTTTAAGATACCTTCTTGATTGGTGTGCTTGTTTTTTCTCTTTCCAAATTCCCATGCAAATTCCACATCGGCTTTGGAATATTCAATCAAAATATCATAGTCTCCGTCCTGTCGAGGAACCAGCTTTATATTTGGCATTTCAATATACATCACCTTTCATATTATTCATTTTTGTTTTATTAGTATGTACACCAAATGTGTTAAATATGAAAAAATTTGGTATAATCAGAATATTCAACTGTAGAAAGGACTAGATGTTATCGGTTTTGTTAAGCAACTAAACAATGCTTGACGAAAAAGAAAAACAGGTTTATAATAAAACGACAGAAATCACAAACGGAGGCGTTGCTATGCAATGCGAAATGGCCAGACAATTTTTTGATATGCTGACCGTAATAACGGCAAAGCAAAAAATACCAAAAGAATATGCAGATGGGCAGGTATTATACAATGCCGAGATAGAATTACTGGAAAAAATCTATCAGTATCCGGAAGCCAATATTAGCATACTGTCCGTTAAATTAGGCGTGACAAAAAGTGCAGTCACACAAATGAGTATCAAGTTGTTAGACAAAGAACTGATTGAAAAATTTCAAGATTCTAAAAATAAAAAAGAAAAATACTTCCGTTTGACAAATGAAGGTAAAAAGGCCAGAGAAACATACATGGCACATCATGACCAAGCGTTAAATGAGATGAGAGCATATTTGTGCTCTCTCAATGAGAATGACAAAAATACCATTTTAACATTTATGAAAATGATGAAGCAATATATGCCGGTGTATACATTTCCTTGTCAATGTGGCACAAATCAAAAATCCTGCTGTTTAGCAGCTGAAGATAAAAGGATAGAAGAAAAATGCTTGAATTAAAACATATCTCTTTTTCTGTGATGGAGGAAACAGGCCAACAGAAGAAGATATTAAAAGACATTAACCTTACAATAGATACCGATACCTTTGTAGTAATTACAGGTCCGAACGGAGGAGGAAAGTCAACGCTTGCAAAAATCATTATGGGAATTGAAAAGCCTTCTCAAGGGACCATTCTTTTTAAAGGCCAGGATATTACCAATTTAGATATTCATGAACGTGCAAAATTAGGTATGGGATTTGCATTCCAGCAGCCGGTTCGTTTTAAAGGTCTTACCGTAAAAGACTTATTACACTTATCTACCGGTAAACAAAAAAGTGACCAGGAACTTAGTCAATATCTTACTGAAGTGGGACTCAATGCATCAAATTATATCAATAGAGAAATAAATGCAAGTCTTTCCGGGGGAGAGTTAAAGAGAATTGAAATTGCAATGTTAATGGCCAGAAGTGTAGACCTTTCTCTGTTCGATGAGCCGGAAGCCGGTATTGATTTATGGAGTTTTCATAATTTAATTAAAGTGTTTGAGCAAATCAGAGATACCAAACGCGGAGCAGTAGTCATTATTTCGCATCAGGAGCGTATTTTAAATATAGCGGATAAAATAGTCGTGATTTCTAACGGTGAGATAGATACTGTAGGAACACGGGATGAAATATTGCCAAAGCTGTTATCGGGATCTGACACGTATCAATTTCATAAAGTGAGGGAACAGCAATGAAATATTCAGAAAAAACAGAACATATTTCTGGAAATTCCTCTGTGCTGCAAAAACTTCTCAAGGTAGTATCTGGAATAACCGGAACACCAAAAGGCGCTTATAATATTCGACAAGACGGTAAAAGCATTGGTCGTCAGAGTACAGATAACATAGAAATTCGTTCAAAAGAGAATGGACAGGGAATTGAAATTTACGTGAAACCTGGAACAAAAGGAGAGTTTGTTCATATCCCCGTGGTAGTAGATGAAAGCGGTTTTGCAGACGTAGTATATAATGATTTTTTTATTGGCGATGATGCGGATGTAGATATTGTAGCAGGATGCGGTATTCATAATGATGGTATTCACTTGTCCCAGCATGATGGTGTTCATACCTTTCATGTAGGAAAAAATGCAAAGGTGCGATATGTGGAAAAGCATTATGGAGAAGGTAGTGGAAGCGGAAAACGCGTTCTAAATCCTATTACAGTGGTACATTTGGATGAAGACAGCTATTTAGAAATGGAAACAGTACAAATTGAGGGGGTAGACAACACAAAAAGAGTTACAAAAGGCGATTTAAAGGATCGTGCGCAACTTGTTATTAAAGAAAAGTTAATGACAAGCGGTAATCAAAATGCTACTACAGAATTTGAAGTGAACTTAAATGGTGTCGATTGCAGTACAAATGTAATGTCGCGTTCGGTAGCAAAAGGAAACTCTTTTCAGGGGTTTTATTCCAAAATAAATGGCAATAATGCTTGTGCAGGGCATTCCGAATGTGATGCTATTATTATGGATGAAGCTTGCGTCACTGCGGTTCCTGAAATTACAGCAAACCACGTAGATGCTTCTCTGATTCATGAGGCTGCCATTGGCAAAATTGCAGGAGAACAAATTATAAAATTGATGACATTAGGATTATCACAAGAAGAAGCAGAGGCGGAAATTGTTCGTGGCTTTTTAAAATAGTTATTTCAAAAGGAGACGGTGTATGACTGTCTTCTTTTTTATTTTATAGAATATGTTTTAACGATTTTCAAAAGTTTACATATATTATAAGTAGAGTGTGTATGAAGTATAGGAATGTAGTACAAGCAAATAGATTTTTTAAGACAAAATAGTGCAAATTTTTGAAAAAAGAGTATTAAAAAGTACGCATATATCCAATTTATTTCACCGAGAATGGAGATTATTAATATGAATATGGATATGAATATCTATAATGGGATGAATTGTTGTTGCAACCAAAATTGTGATGATGATTGTTGTCGTCCAGTGATTTGTTGCCCTGCTGGTCCCACAGGTCCTACTGGTCCAACCGGTCCCACAGGTCCTGCAGGTGGTGTAACTGGTCCAACAGGTGCAACCGGTCCTGTCGGTGCGACAGGTCCAACTGGTCCCACAGGTCCAACGGGAGCAACAGGCTTTGGAGCAACCGGCCCAACAGGTCCCACAGGTCCGACGGGAGCAACAGGTACAGGAGCAACCGGTCCGACAGGCCCCACAGGCCCGACGGGAGCAACAGGCACAGGAGCAACGGGTCCAACAGGCCCCACAGGTCCGACGGGAGCAACAGGTACAGGAGCAACCGGTCCGACAGGCCCCA
>OGGQ01001678.1_pt1 | contig 27567 bp, 27 predicted proteins | sample 1571191 | NCBI WGS metagenome assembly OGGQ01 (sample SAMEA2582061, study PRJEB24529) | metagenome | biome: Human gut stool | place: China | collected 2011
AGAAGTATTTAAGACGATTTGAGACTTTTTATTCTGAACAGTAAATCCTGCCGTGGCAGACAAATAGTATTTTACTCATATCCAAAAACTCCTTATTTTCTTCATATTTCTTTGATTTTTATTTCATTATAGCACCGTTACACTTGAATTTATAGAATTACTTCAGCTTGATTCGCCCGGTCTATCTGTTCCTGAGTATAATAATACATGGTTGATGCCTTGTTTTCTATGATTGAATTGTTCATGGTTTTTATTTATAATGAAGTCAATAAGTCAAATGTGTGAGGTAGTATAGAATGAAAATAACTTTCAAATTACAGGCTCTTTTTTCAGTTCTTTTGGCCTCTGCAGGTTTGGGAATTTCCTTATATCTAAAGGAAGATATGTTTTATAATCTCGCCTGGATGTTGATAGGGCTTCTTTTCTTCATTAACCCTGCTTACCCTGAAAAGGCAGTCCGTCTGGAAGAAGCAAAAGCTGAAAAAGGGATACGCATCGCAGCGATGATTTTAGTCTATATTGGACTGACAAATGGTTTTGGCGTGTGATTTTCTATTTGTTGGTTAATACATAGGACGGGTAGCCAGACGGCCCCGGCGCGGTGAATGTCCCCTTCTGCTCTGCCATAGGCGGCTCCTTTCTCCGGGTACAAAAGAGAGACTTCCCGAAGCCGGAAACTCCCTCCTGGTTGTCGGTATTCTGTTTTACCGTACAGGATTTTCCTGCCTTCAGACATATCCACCGTTTTCTGTCTGAAGCATTCTCTTATCCACCGCCAGAGTCCATTGGCAGTTCTGCAGGTATGCAGGAAATCTCTCCGCCTCTAATCCAGCCGCTCGATTTTCGCCGTGGCGATTGCCGACTGGTTCGGCGCCCCGGTAACCAGGTCCTGCGGCGCCGGTATCAGCATCATGAATCCATCTTTTCCATACCGCGGTTCATAGCCCTGCGCATAGGCTTCCTCCACGGAAATATGCTGCACCTTTCCGATCACCATCGCAGTAATGCCGGCGCCGCTTAAATCCCGCACTTCCTTCAGGGTACATTCCAGATTCATAAATGCCTCTTTAATGGCCGGCGCATGAATGGTTTTCGCTTCTGAAAGCGTAAAATGACCTGCTGCGAACTCATCTGTTTCCATATCATTATGTCTGATGGTATCTGTCAGTCTGTCGTAACAGTTCAGGGGAAGAAAGTTGATGCAGAAACACTGTTCTCTCTGAATATTGGCATAGGTATGGGTGTGCTGATATAAATTTCCCATTACGGCAAAGAACGCTGTTTTATCACCATGAAAGCAGCTCCAGGAATGGAAACAGACATTGGGCTTTCCGTTTTCTTTCCATGTGGTAACTGCAAACAGAACCGTGGGGATTCCGGCGGTTACTTCGAAATGCGAAAACAGTTCAAATTCTTCCGGATATGCCGCCTTGAAGTACCGGGGAAAATCTTTTCCGATCTCTATCTTCATTCCAATACCTCCTTGAAATTTTCCTATGATTTGCCGGGACCGGATCCCGCGCCATGTGAAATCCGGTCCATGATCTGCATTGATTTATATGCCGCGGCGCTCTTTTTCTGAGAGAACCGCCCGTGTCTTTCTTCTGAATCCTGTGTCCCCTCTAAAAAGCGTACACCAGGTCCGTTACCCGTGATATTCTCCGTTATACTGAATCAGAGTCGCGTCCTGAACCCCTTCCACATTCCGGATTCTTTCCAGAAACAGGGAATCGTATTTTTTGAAAAACAGTTCCGCCGCCATTTCCGTGGTATCTTTCCGCACGGTCTGAGATTTGATGAAATATTTTGTTTTTCCGAAGGCACGGATCACATTTTCTCCGGCCTCTTCTCCGGTATAATGAATAATGGCAATATAAATTCTTCCTTTCTGCTGTTTTTTCTGAAACAGCGCAATCAGGAGAATCATAATAAGAGCCGTGGACGCAACCAGAAGATACATCTTGGCTCCGGAGGCAATCCCTGAGGTGATGGCCCAGAACAGATACAGAAGGTCCAGAGGATCCTTGACGGCAGTCCGGAAACGGACAATGGAAAGTGCACCCACCATACCAAGAGAGATCACAATATTGGTACTGATGGCCAGGGTAACCATTGCCGTAAGCACCGTCATTCCCACAAGCGTAACGGCAAAGCTCCTGGAATAGATCACTCCTGTATAGAACCTGCTGTACACCATATAAATCAGAGCCCCGGCCAGAAGCGCCGTCAGCAGTCCCAGTACGATTCCCGTGACCGTCGGTCCGTCAAAGGTCCCTGATTCCAGAATTGATTTTTTTATAAAATCCTGTACACTCATTTCTTTTCCCCCTATGTATCGTACCAGTATTGAAAACCATGCCTGTATCCGGTTTTCTCATAACAAAGCACATATTTTGAAACTGCGGCAAACTCCGAAGCTCTGTCCGGAAGGATTTCTTTTATAAAGTCCGGAAGAAATTCGGTGAATTTGACTTCCATGATGCATTTTCCCGGTTCCAGCACAGGCAGTCCCGGGAGCGTCCGGTCGAAGATATCGTAACTGCCTATGGCTGCCCTTACATCCATGTCAAAAGTAATGCGTACGGTGCCCTCATCCAGAATCCACGGCTGCCGTTCATAGTCCACAATGGTGCGGGGCCGCATGACATTGCTGACGCATTCATAATAAAATTCCCTGCAGAGGGGCTGGCTGCTTTCAAGGAGAAACCCGTACTCCCCTTCGAGGATCTTATAGAACTCTTCCCGGGTCAGACTGGCTGATTCCTTATAAATATAGCTTCCGAACTTCTTTTTCCGCTCCAGTTTTATGTTCCGGTCCGAACAGTTATAAATCCGGATCCGGTATTTTTTTCTCAGCAGAATCCCTGCGTTTTTTTCCTCGTACGCCGAATGAAAATAGTCATCAAAGTACAGGCTGCGCAGCATATAAACCCCGTTTTCCGCATGGGGATCCGGTTTCATAACCGGCTTCAGGCGGCTGCATACCGCTTCTTTCTGGGCCGTATCGATCAGATATTTCCATTCATTCCGGTATTTTTCATTACTCCTCATATACATCCTCCACAATGGAGCCGTCACTCTGTACATAGAAACATTTGGCGCCGTATACTTTGCCGCTTTCTATGACATAATAATCAAAGGAATACTGGCTTTTTCCGCTGGTATCTGCAGCCCGGACTCTGATAAAATACTGACCCGGAGGAAGGACGTCAGACTGCACTTCAGGAATCAGCAGGTCCTCTTTTCTTAAAATAATATCCGTAAACGCATAATCCCTAGCCAGTTCAAAGGTATAGGTAATGGTCTCCCCGTCAAAATCATACGCAGCATCCCAGGTGTACCGGTACTGACCGTCTGTCAGAACAGGAGGCGCCACATAAAAAGGCATGGGTTTCTGCAAGGATTCCTTATATTCGCTGTAATTCAGTTCAATTTCCCCGCTGAGCCCGGAAGCGATCTCATCATACTGGCTTTCTGTCAGCGGCGCATACTGAATGTCCGGCATCCGGTAAACATAAGGTTTTACAACTTCCTTGTACTGCTCTGTCATGGTACGGATCCTTTCCGGTGACAGATACTCCTTTATGTCTTCTATGGCCATATCCAGCGCCTGACGGAATTCTTCTGTTTTCAGCGCCCGCCGGAACAGCACATTGCCCCAGTAATTGCTGATGCCTGTCTCCCATTCTCCTCCGTCGGATCTCCCTGACAGCGCGTATTCTCCTCTTTTCAGCATACCGTCATTATCCCAGGAGTAAAAATACCATTTGTCTGAATTGAGAGGACTGTAAATATAGACATTTCTGCTCTGGGTGTCGCGGTTTCCCGTAAGAATATGAAATGCCATCCAGTAGGCCAGATTTTCCGTATCAAAGTATTTCTCCAGCACTTCATCCGCAGGGATGGTATAATCGTTCACTGCCTCCAGCATTTCGATCAGCTTGGAATGATCGTCATCTCCCTTGATTTCAATCCGCTCTTCGAATGCCTTCTGATCATAGGTCGGATCATCTGCCATTTTGATGACGTCTTCATAGCGCTGGAACTCAAAAAAGTTGATCTTGTACAGATGTCCGTTTTTATCCAGCCCGTGGGTCTTCAGAGCTGTCTTGTTCAGCTGTTCCACCTGGGTGTATAAACCATAGTCCACAAATCCTCCGCTGCCGCCTTCCGTGGTGTCCTTCACATACAGATGTACAAAGGTGGTGCGAAGCGACATCATTTCCTCAATGCCGGTCATCAGGTCATAGGCCATCTTGTTGCGGAAGCGGAGCCCGTCTGTCTGATGTTTGTTCAGGGCAATGGTGGTCTGTCCGCGCCATTCTCCCTTGTTGTCCTTTATGCTGATCTTGTAGTTTTTCTGTGTATTCCGGCTTGAGGTCTGTCCGCGGATCTGCACGGTACAGTTGGGAGAGACCTGTCCGTATCCCAGTTCTCCCGGGACTGGACCGTTTTCATCCCCCACCTGGAGCAGCCCGGAAACCTGATACCGGTCCACGCCCATGCTGTCATAATCATAGACTGAGTAGGTATTGATCTCCTTCCATGTATGATCCGTATTTTCCGCGGAATTTCCCGGAGATACCGTCAGATACATGGTCACCACCTCCGTGGGATCCTGCTGTGCATAAATCAGATCCTTATCCCTCAGTTTCAGGTCTTCCAGGCCGGAAGTCTCTTCCTTTATGATTTCACCGGCTGTCTCCGGTTCCTGCTCCTGGTGTACTTCCGGTTCCTGTCCGCATCCGGTCAGAAAAAGGAACAGGCAGACCGTCAGAATCCCATACCAGCGTCTGGTCTTCATTTTTTCTCCTCCTCTCCAAGGTACCGCTCCAGAAAAGCCGCAGCCTTCCGCCATGGACCCACGGCATCCCCGGCGGCAACCGGCTGAATACAGAGCATATAATAGGGAAGCCTTCTGGTATAATAATCAAGTCTCAGAACCACAATGACCGAAAACAGCAGCGATGCCAGCAGAAAACCGAAGCCGTAATAAACCGGGGGAAAATACAGGGATATCACGGAAAATACGGCAGATCCGCATGCAAAAGCTCCGCACGCCCAGAGTACGCCCCTGTAGTCTGCGAAATAAAGGAGCAGAAGCATCATCATATTCCCCACCGCATATAAACCGTATGCCACACACAATGTCCTGAAATATCCCTTCATCATCTCATTGAAGCCAAGGGGCATCAGATCCAGCACATACCCGCCTGCGGCAATGGCAAATGCGGTAAACAAAAGCTGCTTGAGGGCCGTATAGAAGGTTTCATTTTTCAGCACCTTCAGCATTTCTTTTTCGGCCTGAATAATGTCTCTGCAGGTCCCCTTGCTGCTGTAAAGGCTGTTGTAGTTCCGGTATTTGGGATAGAAATTCACCTCTACCGATACAACAAAATTGACTGTGGTAATCAGAATCGTCAGAAAGGCAGTCAGGGCAGGCACATCGTGATAAGGTGCCCCGAAAAACAGCCCTTTCAGCCTGACTCCCACTGAACTGAACCACATGATGACCAGATGGGAAAACAGTCCCATATTATTGAGAAATCCGATCCAGGGCAGCTCCGGATACTGATCCGCCCACTCCATAAAGGAAAACGCCGGACGGTCTGATTTGGGAAAATACCGGTACAGAAGGGTAACATCCCATATCATCTTCACCCCGTATCCCACTGATACGGCCAGAAGGAGAGACTCGGTCACAGGATATTTCATCCGCACAAGCATCAGCCCCAGTATGAGGGAACATCCGATGGCGGCAAAAAAGGAACGGAATATATTCTTATAGTCTTTTATTGCCGTCAGATAGCTTATGGCATTCCATACGATAACCAGTTCCTGAAACAGAATATAGAGAAGAACCCCCTGCAGCCGCGTGGCTCCTGAAAAAATCAGAAAAACAAGCCACAGAATGCCGCCGGCTGCCATCATCAGAATCGCGGAACCCCAGAAGGACGGAAGAATTTCTTCCTTTCGTTCTTCAAAAAGCATGTCCGCCGTAAACCGGGTGACCACCATGGAAAGATATGACGTCACGGTAACGGAGGCCAGCATGGTGTATGTGATCATGCAGATAAGCAGTTCACGTTCAGACCGGGGACTTCCCGCCAGTTCACAGATCCCCATGATTCCCAGAATAAGTACAACGCCAAGGAGCATGGGACCCGTGGTAATCACCGCAGCATACCCGAAAGCTCTTACGGAGGCAAAAATGCCCTTGCGGTGAAACAGCTTTTTCAGTTCAAATCCGATTCCTGCCAATTTTCTCCACCTCCTGGTACAGCTTTCGGTATTTCGTCAGCATGATTTCATATCTGAAATATTCATGTGCCCTCTTTTTCCCGTTTTCCCCCATCCGGATTCTCAGTTCTCTGGAGGACGCCAGCTTCTCCATGGCGTCTGCCAGTTTTTCTCTCTGCATGGGAGGCACAAAATATCCGGCCCGGCCGAAAGGATCCGGATACGCTCCCAGAATCAGTTCGCTGCATGATCCCACATCCGTGGTGACCACCGGGAGCCCCACAGCAAAGGATTCCAGAACAGACAGCGGCTGGCCTTCTGAAATGGAAGTCAGGATGGTGAAGTCCAGTTTCTGAAAATATTCCGCAGTGTCCACCCGGCCCGTAATGATGATTTTGTCCTGAATGCCCAATTGTTCCATCAGGGAAACGCATTCATCCGCGTATTCCTGGTCATCCACATCTCCCATAATATGAAGTCTCACATGGGAATTTCTGGATGCCAGCTCATAAAACGCATAGATCATGGTCTTGATATCCTTGATAGGGGCGAAACGGACCACAGCGCCGATATCCACCATGCCGTCCTCTTTCTTTCTGGGTATATGACAGAACCTTTCATAGCTGATTCCATTGGCAATCACCATGCATTTTTCCGGATCTGCCCCCATGTCCTCCTGAATTTTCATGGCGCCCGAAAACAGAGACGTGATCCTGCAGGCCCTTTTGTAGATGAGATCCGAAAGCATATAGAAAAACCGGATCCACTGCTGCTTGAAAGCTTTTCCCACCCACCGGGCTCCTATGATCTCTTCTTCTCTTTCCCTGGTATAGATTCCGTGCTCCGTAAGGACCAGAGGCTTTTTATATATGTAGGCTCCAAGCGAGGCAAGGAGTCCCCCGTATCCGGTACAGATGGCATGGTAACAGTCTGCCGCAGGTACTTCGGTTCCCAGCAGGTACAGAACCGGAAGCAGCCTGGAACGGGTGGAGTGAAATGCATCTGCATAGGGAATATACGGGTAATTTTTCTCCAGGCTTTCTTCAAAAGATCTCAGAAACACCTCACTTTTCAGGTATGACATGGGATTGATTTTTTTTACCTGATACATGTCAAAAAGCAGATCCCAGTCAGGCCTTCCGGAGCTGATCAGTTCCTCCAGTGCCCGGATTTCTCCGGCCGTGAACGGATAATCCACCACACCGGTTCCTTTCAGTCTCAGCGCCTCATCCAGAAATACCTGATGGATTTCCCGTACATTTTCCGGCAGTTCATAGACAAACCTGTCCTTATCCTCCGCTCTGGCGGCAATGACCCACAGCACGAATTCATGCTCCGGCATTTCTTTTATATACTGGTGCATCCATGTGGAAACGCCGCCGTTAATATAAGGATAACTTCCTTCCAGAACCAGACAGATTCTCATCCCGAACCTTCCTTTCTTAGTTTAATGTGATGGAAACCGAAGGCTGATCTGCCTGCAGAAGATAAAGTGTGTCTGTAAGCTTTTCCAGCTTTCCTCCCTGAACCTCTCCGGGCACATGGTCATTTAAGCGGATCATCAGCTGTGCTTCATCATAAAAATTTCCGATTTCCAGCATCACCTTGTCTTCACTGACTTCTGTGGAGAGGGTAAGGGCAGAATACCTCTGCACCGCAGCTGCCATTTCCGTACCGGTAAGATTCCGGATATTGGGCGCGGAACTGTAAAGCCAGTCCAGATACTCGTTGAAATATCCGGAAAGGCGTTCCCACCCCATTTCTGCTCCCCGTTCCGGGTCCAGCGCGTCATCCGGATAGGTAAAATGGCTGTTTACATAGTGAAAATTGAGTTCTGAAAGAGCAGCTATTTTCATAAACGGATCCAGGCGGCATCCGGAAGTAATGCGGGGCTGCTCCACGATTCCGTTCTCATCCACGCCGAATTCCTGCACACAGTAGAGATCAAATTCATCGCTGTCAAAATAGATTCCGGAGATGGATGTGATCTCAGGGTAATTACGGATCAGAAAGTCTTTCCCTTCCTTCGACAGAATATTGGAAGGCGGCACATAAACGGACATGTTCACCCCCGGAAACAGCTCATCGCAAAGCTCCATAAGGGAGTCCATTCCGCTCTTCATGGCGGCTTCGCTTTCCCATGTCTTATAATCAAAATATCCGTTATAATCACTGTTTCCCAGGCAGAGCGGCTGGTGATTGTAACCGTGATAGCCGATCTCTCCTCCCTTTCTCAGAAGCATGTTTCCAAAATTCAGAAAGGTCCTGGTATCCGGCAGGGAGGTGGTGGTTCCGTCCACATGATCGTCATAGCACTGTATGGCAAGACCGGTGTATTTCAGTCCGTACCGGTCAGAAAAATTCATCATATCCGGCCACCAGATATTTGTGTAAAATTCCCGGATGGTGGTACCGTAATCCCTCCATATGTATTCACTGTTTCCCGACGGAATCTGGGACGGAAAATCGTCCAGATAAAAGCAGGAAGCATTGATCACCGGATACGCCGTTACCGGATGAAGAAGGCTGAACGAGGCACAATAAAATCCCCTCATTTCTTTTGTATAGAGTCCGAAATTGTCCAGCACAAATTTTCCTTTTCCGTACCGGCTTTCCCAGACCAGCGGGATCTGCCTTTCATCTCCTGTACAGGCGTATACCTTCGTCTCTTCGCTTTCCTCCACCCGGACAATCAGCGCCGAGTCCCAGCCATCGGTGATTTCATAGCTCCGTCCGCCTCCGATCATAAAGTCTTCTGTCACATAGATATTGTCCACAAGAGCATAGCCCGCATCGGATTCCACAATTCCGAATTTGGATTCCATGGTGAAAAAATACGGCTCATACTGGAGCGTAAGAGGAAACAGCGCACTTCCTCCCTCATATACCCACTGATTCAGATCCGTCAGTCTGTTTCCCAGATCAGAAAGGTTGCTGGTCAGCACAATCACGCTGGTGCAGGAATTAAAATCATACGGCGTATCTTCTTCCAGATCCGCCTGGTCATATCCGACCCGCATATCCGTCAGGACGGCCTGAAATGTCTCCAGCGCCTGCATGCTGTCCGGACGTTTGCTGCTGTAAAGCACAAGACATTCCTTCTCCTGTTCTTCCATCGCCTGCTCCTTGGTTATAAGGTTCTCCTCCGGCATGGGGTCCAGAGTGAGAACATTGTACTGGATCTGAATTCCGCTTCTCTCCAGAAACAGGATCACGGCAATCGCGGCAAACACAAAAAGAAGGGCCATAAGTCCTCTGTATTCCAGGAAAGAAACTCTTACTTTCTCCAAAATGCCACTGCCTCCCTTGCTCTGTCGGACAGATACATATCCTTTTCCTCCAGTTCTCTTAACAGGGCTTTGATCTCTCCGGCCTGCTGCAGATCTGCCAGATACCGGAACCTGAGCAGCAGAATATCCTCGTCATGGGGCCAGAGTTTCTCAGCCTCTTCCAGCATTACGCCGGCATTGGTATAATTTTCCAGCAGCATACTGTTTTCAATGCAATGGATATAATCCTCAGCCGCCGGAGATGTCAGACGGATCTTTTTCCGGACCAGCGTATCAAACAGATTCCGGTTCATGCGTTCCACCTGTCCCTCCATCAGTCCCTGCTCCAGACAATGCCACAGAAACCCGCAGTATACGGCAATGATGTCCGGATCCTCCGGATTCTTCACGTATTTCTGTTCCAGATTCCACAGCATCCGGTCATTTTCCTTGGATATCTGCACCATGGCGGAAACCGCGTAGTGAACCACTTCCGTATCCTCATTGTTGCTTGCCATCTTTAAAAATTCAACATATGACTCAGGGTTGTCGTTGAGGATACTCATGATCAGCTCCCGCCGTTCTTTCGGACTGTTGACAATCAGCGCCTCTTCCATGGATACGGCAAAACCCGAACCGGAAGTGTCTGCCTGGCGGACTGCTCTGTAGGCTCCTGATTCCGGCCTGAATTTTTCTACCCCTGTTTCCTTTTTATCCGTCCCGTCAAAAAGGATCTGGACATGCAGGATCAGGGTAAGCACCGGTCCCCAGACCGGAAGAAAAAAGGCTGCCGGGACCATGAACTTCCTCACTTTCAGCATTTCAGACCGGATTCCCAGAAAAATGAGAAAACAGCACAGCAGATGCAATATCATAAAAAACAGAAATCCCATTTCTCACCCGTCCTTTCTCCCGGTCGCCGTCTCCTTCTGCACACAGCAGTCCGTCTCTGGGGCTTTCATCCTTTTTTCCGCATTCCGCCGGAAACCTCCTGATTTCACAGTTCCTGTGCCGTGGCAGCAGATTCCAGCTCCATTTCCATTTTTATTTCCTCTTCTGGTTCTGTTTCCGTCTCCGCTTCCGGCATCTGCCCCAGCTCTTCCGGCAGAGGCACCCGCTCCGGTTTTGCTGAAAGCCCGCGGCTTTCAAATCTTGGAAGTATGAATTTCAGATCCTGAGGGCCCGCCTGAGACAGCAGAAGCCAGAGACTTCCGTCTTCCAGCTGACCGGCAATATCATTGGTCCGGATGCATTCTTCCAGCATCACGCTGAGTTCTTCCTCTGTCCTTCCTTTTCTGTCCACAGCCAGCGTCAGAAACTGAAACACATGCCGTTCCTCCAGTTCTCCGAATACTTTCAGGGTGTTTCTGAAAACTTCCGGTTTCTGTATTATGGTCTTTCCGATGTACTGCTGATCGTGGAAGGTCCGGCTGTATCCGTAAGCGCGGATCAGAGACATCTGTGTCAGTTCACAGAGAATACGGAATAAATTCACGTAATACAGAGACCGCTGGTGACTCCGGGCATTCCAGATGAATATCAGAAGCAGCGGCCTGTCATCCTGATAAACCCCGCATGCAAACATGGGCATATTGGGAAGGAAATCCACGTTTCTCCACACTTCGCCTCTTTTCAGCACTTCCATGACCGGCGCATATGTATTCAGGGAAATAGACCGCGAAACATCATTTACAATTTCTCTGGAAGCCACCTCAAGCCGCGCAAAAAATCCGTCCTGATTCACAGAATAGACACTGAGGGTTCTGTTTTCCAGAATGCCTTCAAAGCTGTTTACGATTTTCAGATACAGCTTCCGGTAATCCACCGTGTTCAGCTGGCGGGTAATCTCGAATATTTTTCCGAAGCTGTCTTTTGAGCTGATAATCTGCCTTTTCAGATCTCTCTTTTCATGAAACGTATCCTCGTAAATTTTTTGAGTCAGTGTCAGTTTTTCTTCCAGAAGCCGGTTTTCTTCTTCCAGAAAGCGGATCTGGTTATCCTTTTTCAGCCTGACGTAGCCGCAGACAGCACCTGTCAGAAAGAAAAAAATAAAGGGAAGCCAGTTGGAAGGTTCGTAAAACAACGTGATCCAGCGGGTTCCGGACTCCATTTTGGCCAGGATCCATGAAACCGAACAGAGTGCCGCCGCTCCCATTCCGCAGCGGAGTCCGTATATGGTTCCCATAATAACCACATACATCAGCCGGAAATCCACAATGGAAAAAAACAGGCTGGAGTCTGTGAGCCGTACCAGAAATTCGCAGACCAGAAACATCAGAATCAGTTCGGCGATTCTGGATACTGCAGAAAGCTTTTTCTCCTTTTCCCGGAATCTGCCCCACCGGCTTTTCCCGGATGTCCTGGTATGCAGATATTCCTCATACTGATCTTCCAGATCCGCCAGAATGGAGATTCTGGAAAACCAGCTGTACTGCTGCCGGATCGTCGTATTCTTCAGCTCCAGCTTTTTCTCCGGATACTGCCCTGTACACGGAAACTGCACACCCCCGGAAAGTCTGGAAAGCTCTCCTGCAAGGTCGCCGAACGTCAGATGAAACTCGTCATTTACAGTCAGAATTCCCTCGCCGTGACGCCATGCACCGGCAATTTTTCCCGTCAGTTCGGATAAATCTGTCAGGGAAAGGAAATACATTCTGGCGTTTTCTGCTTCCTTCAGAGGAACGTATTTTTCTTCTGTCATCGCTTCAAACAGTCTGTAAAGATAATCCCCCTTCACGGCACCCCCGTATAAGTACGGGATGCGGATGATCTTCATATTGATACCGTTTTTTTCGGCCCAGTATAGGCAGAGCTCTTCTTTTGCCGCTGCCGTGATTCCCCTGTCTCCCGGCTCTTCAAATGCGGCATCCAGCGAGGAAAGATAGAGAAATTTTCCGCTGAAATCACTCTCCAGCCCTCTCAGAACCTCCCTCAGTTCTTCCGCGTCGCTGGAATCCTGGCTGTCATACGTCAGATCACTGGAAAAATAGAGAATCAGATCAAAATCATATGTATTCAGAATCTTCTTATAATAGGGTCTTTTTATATTGTAAACTTTTCTCTTTTTACCGGCTTTCAGACCCGATTCCCCGATTACGGAAACATGGGCACCGGGAAAAGCTTCTTCTGTAAACTGCTCTGTAACATACCGCAGATTTCCCATCAGCAGTACTTTTTTCGGTGGAAGTGACTCCGTCTCCATATGGACCGCTCGCGAGGATTCCAGACTGCTTCGGATCGCTTCCAGCTCCTGATGGCCCACCGCATGGGTAAGGCACTCCACCAATAGGGGATTGAATACGCCGCACATGCCGTTGGCAATCATTTCAAGCGCCACATCATCCGAAAAAGCCTTTTTATAGCTTCTTTCCGAAGTAAGGGCCTCGTATGCATCGGCAATGGAAACGATCTGAGCCCATATGGGAATCCGGTCCCCGGCAAGTCCATCCGGATATCCCGTGCCGTCATAGCGCTCATGATGATAACAGGCGATTTCCCGGGCATATCTTTTTATATCGGGTTCCTCCGGAAAAAACGCATCCTCAATCAGTCCGGAGCCCAGCACCGTATGTTTTTTTATGATGTCATATTCCAGCGGCGTTAAAGAACTCTTTTTCTCGAGAATGGCTCTGGGAATCAGGGACTTGCCGACATCATGAAGAGAAGATGCCAGGGCAATCCGGGAAATATCCTCTTCATTCAGGGAATACCGGTCTGTCCTCTGTATCAGCTGTTTCCCGATCAGTTCAGTCAGAGAACTCACATAACAGATATGGTGCCCTCTTTCCCCGTTGATCGATTCCGGTATTTTACGGTCGGCGATGGTCATCTGTTCAAAAGAAACGGTATTTCCTGACTTCTTCATTACAATAACCTGATGGCCCGAATCCATGATGTACTTTCCCCCCTTTATAAAGCAAAAACTGGCCGCAACCAGATTCGTTGCAGCCAGTCAACCATGCAGAAAACTCTGTTTAGGCACTAAAGCTTTGCGTCCACGGATTTACCCGTGTTTGCCCATATAATACAGCTGTACGCATACTATCATGAAACTCTCCCAAAGTCAACCGGTTTTCCCTCCGGAATCCGTTGTTTTTTCTTCCTGCTCCGCTTCATGCAGAATCAGCCGTTTTTCCTGCTGCTCTGCATCCTTTAATGCAAATCTGACCGCATATTCTCCGGTCATGGGATCCGTAATGCCAAGACTTATGGTGTACTGCTTCAGATCCCGCCATCTTTTTATGCTGTTCAGCATCGTCTCTGTCTCTGCGGAGCTGTCCGGGAGCAGCTGAGACAGAAAAAGATCCACGGTCTTTTTCTCCACGATCCGGCCGTCTTGATCTTCCACCTGAATCTGTACCGGCCAGTCTGCATACATGGGGGCAGTTCCGCTGTTGCGCCATGAAAGCTTTACCTGGACTCCCGACGGGAATCCGGAAGACAGCTCCATATCTGAGATCCATATCCGGTATCCCATGCTGGCCAGAACCGCATCATAGCCGTCTCTGTATTCTCTGTCTGCAATCTTGGGGCCAAGGAATGTGGTATGGCTGTCATGGATCATGGAGACCGTATCCGAAAGATTTTCATCCAGAAGTTTCTCCATTTCTGTTCCGCTTGTGAATTCTCCTCCCGCCGGCGCCGTCTTCCAGAAATCTTTCATGGCCGTCAGGGCATCCTTCTCGCCGGTCTGGCTGTATTCTCCCCCATTCTCAATCCACTCCAGCCATTCATCCGTCGCCTCCCGGTCCCCCGCCATGTCGTTATACAGGCCGAGCCCATACTCCCCGGCTTCTGCAAAAGGCCTGCGCATCAGAAGTTCTGTATGCGGAAACGCTTTCACCCAATGTCGTACATACTCTTTCCGCACATCCTGATCCGGCATTCCCGGGATTCCTTCCGAAGATTTCACATGCCATTCCCCCCAGTGCCCCAGGCTTCCCAGTTCAATGAAACTGACCAGACTGTCTTTCCCGTATCTTCTGCCCAGAGCAGCCACTGCATTTTCATGGCAGGCGATGAAGACTTCATTGCTGTAATCCGGCGCAAAGCCATAGCCATATGAAGTATGATACTCTGCTCCCGCACCTCCCGTTTTTTCATAAAGCCAGTCAGGAATATCCATATGTTCTTGGTCTCCCGGAATATCACAGACAAATCGCAGAATGATATGTTTCCCTTCTTTTTTCCACCGTTCCAGCTGATTTTCCTTTTCGATGCTTTCCCAGTCAAAGACTCCTTCTTCCGGTTCCAGTTCCCTCCAGGTGATATCCATATATAAAAGCGTAATATCTTCACTGACTTCATCATACCATGCGCAGGGGGCATATCCCATCAGAGGATTTCCAAATGCCCCGTCACTGTACTCATATTCCTTCCGTATCGTTCCTGATCCCCGGAATATCTGCCATCCGCCTGCCAGAACCAGAAGCAGTGCCAGTACTGCCGCAGCCGCAGCCTTCCATTTTTTCCCTGAACTCATTTTCATTCCTCCCTCCATCTGTCCTGCCTCTCTTTTCCCTTCAGACATGACAGATCATGGCTCCTCATTTTTCTGACATCAGTTTCAGTATATCATATTTCAAATACAATGTGAAAAATTTCAATTTCATCTGCAGCATTGTGGGATTTCATCCCGCACCGCCCCGTACGATCCTGCTTTTCTGCTCCGGCTTCCTTCAGACGGGCGGTTTTTCCGCACTTCATATCCGGACATGGATTTCCCTGCCGGAATGAGATATAATGGATGCCGGTCAGATTGGGATATTTATATGGGAGGATATAAGAATGAAAGAAAATAAATATGATAATGAAATTTTTTTCCGGAAGTACAGCCAGATGCTGCGGTCCCAGAAGGGCCTTCAGGGTGCAGGCGAATGGTCGGAACTGCAGAAAATTCTTCCGGATTTTTCAGACAAAGCCGTTCTGGACCTGGGATGCGGCTATGGCTGGCACTGCAAATATGCTGCGGATCACAATGCCCGTTCCGTTCTCGGAACAGACATTTCCGTAAAAATGATTCAAACGGCACAGAAAATCAATTCTGCGCCCCAGATTGAATATCGGTGTATTGCCATGGAAGATCTTCATTTTCCGGAACACACCTTTGATGTGATCCTGAGTTCCCTGGCGTTTCACTACATAAAAGACTTCGAGCCTCTTGCCGCAGACATATCCCGATGGATCCGGCCGGGAGGAAGTTTTGTCTTTTCGGTCGAGCATCCGGTTTTCACCTCTTCCGGTACGCAGGACTGGTATCGCGATCAAGACGGAAACATTCTCCACTTTCCCGTGGACAACTATTATTACGAAGGGGCCAGAGAAGCAGTATTCCTGGGTGAAAAAGTCATAAAATATCATCGTACCCTGACCACATATCTGAATACGCTTCTGCAGAACGGTTTTGAACTCCGGCATGTCATTGAACCGCAGCCGCCCGAAGAGATGATGGATATCGACGGGATGAAAGACGAAATGCGCCGTCCCATGATGCTGCTTGTTGCAGCGGAAAAAGCGGGCCGAATGTTCTGACAGAAAAACCCGGGTCATAAAAAAGCGGATGGTCCGGAAAATTCCGGACCGTCCGCAGACACAAGTAAAACCTTCAGCCGGAAATCCGGCGCTTCATACTCCCGCTGTTTCATACTCCCTCCGTGCATTCCCTGCTGCCTGTTCCCCCCTCTTTTTCCATCGGAGCCTGATAGTCATAGATAAAAAAGGTCATCTCTCCTTTTTCTCCGGGTACTGCAATTCTGTGTTTCTTCTCCCCCCGTCGCTTCATTCCCATATGTTCATAAAAAAGGTAATTGCAGCTGGTATCTGTAAACAGATAAAATTCCGGAATGTTCCGTGACTGCATATAGTCCGCGGCACTCCGGAACAGTTGTCTCCCCAGCCCTCTTCCCCTGTACTTTTCACCGATGACGAAGAATGCCAGTTCTCCCTTGTACTTCTTTTTACAGCCTGAAAGCAGTTCTCTGTCGATATTTTCTATGCCATCAAAAACCTTCGAAAGCTTCCGCCCCTCTTCTGAAAGGAACAGCCGGATGACAGATCCGATCCACCTGAGCCGCAGAGACAGCGGACATCTGTGATTTTCAATATCCTTTCCCATGATAACTCCGGCGGGAACACCGTCCACTTCCGCAACCCGTATGAAAGTCTGGTTTATCAGACAGCTGTTCAGATATACACCTGACATTTTTGCAGCAGTTTTGGAGCTGCAGAACCTGTCATAGTTCCATGCTTCACGCACCATGTCTTCCAGGACCGGACAGTCGGATTCCCGGAATTCCCTTAAGATAATCTGTTCCTTCATATTGCTTTTCTCCATTTATTCCTGAATTCTTTCCCCATCAGGGAAGCGGGCCGGAAATGCGGCGGAAAAACTCCCGTTGTAAACTTCCCTTCTGCAGCTTATAATAAACCGTACAGTAACTGTACAGTCAAGAGGAGGATTGTCATGCTTTTTTCCGAAGATATATTCTTTTCAATCGGCCAGTTTGCAAAACTGCATGAAATCAATAAAAAAACTCTGATGTGGTATGATGAAATCGGTCTTCTGAAACCGGCTGCAACCGGGAAAAACGGGTATCGGTACTATACATACCGGCAGAGTCCCGTTCTGGAAACAATTCTGATGCTTCGGGAACTGGGCGTTTCCATCCGGAACATTCAGGAATTTCTGAAAAATCGTTCCGCGGCTTCTCTGGAACATCTGCTGGAAGAAAACATTGCGGAAATTGACCGCACCATATCCCGCCTGAACGCCGTCAGAAAAATCATGTCCGATAAGCAGAAAGACATGATTTCCGTCCGCACTCTGGATCTGAACGCCATTTCCATCGTTGAAAAGGACGAACCGGCCGGGCTTATCACTGTGGACATTTCCGGGCACATGTCCTTCGAGGCGGAAATAGAAAAAGTTATTGCGGAAGCAAAAAAATATCAGATTCACCGTTTTCATGATGCTTCCTACGGCGCCATGCTTCCGGCGGAAAAACTGTATCAGGGCCGGACAGATGAATATGAATTTCTGTATATCCAGATGCCGGATCCTTTTCAGAAAAGCGGACTGCATATCCCGCCCGGAGGCAAATATCTGAGGGCTTTCTGCAGGGGAAGCTGGGATAAACTTCCCGCCCGGTATCAGGAGATTCTTTCCTATGCGGAAAAAAACAGACTCCGGTTATACGGTTATGCATATGAAAAAGGCATCAATGAAATTGTCATTGATACCCTGGATGATTACATTACTCAGATTGAGATTCCCGTAAAGACAGAGGCGTAAAAGTCTTTTCCGCCTCTGCTCCCTGCTTGTCCTGTCTTCTCTTCTTTTTACTCCTTTGTCCGCGTCTGTTCCTTTTTCAGTCTCTCCTTTGCTTCTCTGACGGTCTCTCCGTCTCTGGTCAGATAACGATCCACAAAGGCGTCCTCGATTCTGGTGTATCCGCCGGTGACAGTATCCTCAATTTTTTCAAAGGCCGCTGAGACCTTTTCTGCGATCTTCTCATTTGCTTTCACAAGGTCTGATTTTGCCATATCTCCTGCTCCTTCCTTACATTTCTCTTGTATCCCGGCTGTCCGGACGGCCGGGCAGCCTGCGCAACAGTTCCGTAAACCGATATTGTCCGCCCGGGTCTGATCCGATACCCGCCCGGTGCCGGTCTGATGCCGGTCCGTTCCGCTTCCTGAGCCGGTACCGGAAATCTGCGGCCTTATGGGAATCCGGGACAGTTCAGTTTTTTATGCCTCTGATCAGAGGAATCAGGCAGAGCAGCATGACAATCCCCAGAAGTCCGATCAGGATGCCTGACAGCATCCTGCCCCATACCATGCTGAAACACATTCCCACGCCGAAAGCCAGCGCCCCTGCAATCCCGGCCAGAACAGACAGAACCGCTCTGCCTGAAATGCGGACCGGCTGCCTGTGCTCCATTCTTCTCCATACCATGACTGCAGCCAGTCCCATAAGAATTCCCGCGCAGCCAAATGCAATTCCGGGTTTCAGAGAATTCCACTCCGGAATCAGCGCCATGCACATTCCAAGAGCAAACAATACGCCGCTGATGGTTCCCAGCAGCATGGCAGCAAAACTGCTTTTCTTCATAACAGCACCTCCTTGTTTTATTAAACCAACTGTTGTTGTTTTAATACATGTACAGTATAATGGTACCGGATCTCCAAAACAATCATCAATTCCGCTGCAAGTGTTGAGATAAAGGAGTTTTTATGAATACACCCAACAATAAACGAAAAAAAGAATCCCGGGAGAAAATCGAAGCAGTATTTACGGAACTGCTGCAGTCCAGAACGCTGAATGAAATCACCGTATCTGATATCTGCAAGCGTGCAGGCCTGAACCGGACCACTTTCTATGCCAGCTACCCGGACATTTACGGACTGGCAGATTCCATCCGGGATAAACTGGAGTCAAACCTGTCCGACCTCTATCAGGAGGAAATCCACTCCGGAATCAACAGCAACAATTATCTGAAACTGTTTCGCCACATTCAGGAAAATCAGGTTTTCTACCGCACCTATTTCAGACTGGGGTATGATGACAACTATAAAATTGTAACCTATGATACAGAGCTTGCCAGGAAGCATTTCCAGAACCGTTTCATCGAGTATCATATGGAATTTTTCAGAAGCGGACTCACAAGAATAATCAAGATGTGGCTTCAGAACGGCTGCCGGGAAACGCCGGAAGAAATGTTTGAGATTGTAAAAAGCGAATACAGGGGCCGGGAAGCTTTTTTCTCAGATAATGAAGAGGCATGAAGAAACCGGGGCAGTTTCTTTCATGAATCCGCCCCGGTTTAACCGGCTGAACTGTATTCTTATTTTCTTTTTCATACAGCCTTCCGCCTTCCTGCGGAGGCTTTCCTCATCCCCTTTTCCTGCCCTTCTGCGTTCTCAGGACGCCATCAGTAAAGGCTCTTTATGATTCTCACACATGTGTCAATCCCCAGAACTCCGCTGTTCAGTGTGATATCATAATTTTTTGCATATCCCCATTTCATATTGGTATAAAACCGGTGATAAGCTGCACGGCGTTTATCCTTGTCTTTCAGGCGCTGTTCGGGAGATTCCTTCCGTTCTCCGTATACCTCCACAATACGCTTTGTCCGGAATTCCATGTCCGCATGAATGAACACCCGAAGACAGTCTGCCTTGTCCCTCAGAATATAATCCGCACATCTCCCCACAATGACACATGGTTCTTTTTCTGCCAGTTCCGTGATGATCTGATACTGGATCTTCCAGAGATAGTCCGCATTGTTGTGGCCGGAATTGGGATGAGAAAAGGCGGAGGCCAGAAATCCGCCCGGCGCGTCTTCCCCTGCATCCCTGATATAATTCTCATCAAATCCGCTTTCTGCGGCAATCTTCCGGAGAAGTTCACTGTCATAGCAGGGAATCCCCAGTTCTGCAGCCGTCTGCTTTCCTATGGTACGGCCGCCGCTTCCGAATTCACGGCTGATGGTAATAATCCTGTTTTTCATATTCATAACCTCCTTCTGAGAAAATACCTACAGAAACCGGGGACAGAATCAGACTTCCGCAGACTGGCGCCGGTGTTCCTTTTTCAGATGATTTCTTTCATATATAAGCAATACCAGCGAGAGGATAAACGCAAGTCCGTCTGCCACGGGTCCTGTCCAGAGAACTCCCGTTACCCCCAGAAACTCCGGAAGAATCAGTGCCGCCGGAATGAAAAAGATGATCTGGCGGGCCAGAGACAGGATGGCGGATTTTACAGGTTTTCCCACCGCCTGAAGATAAACCGCTGCAATGGTCTGAAATCCTGTCAGCGGACACAGCAGCAGGAAAATCCGAAATGCCATGACTGCAAATTCATTATAGAGTCCTTCTTCGGATCCAAACAGGGAAACCACGCTCATGGGAGCAAACTGAAACACAAGAAATGCCGCAATGGAAACAACTTCCGATGCGATCAGGGAAATTTCCAGTGCTTTCTTTACCCTTTTAAAGTTCCGGGCTCCGTAATTATAGCCGATGATGGGCTGGGTGCCGGTGGCAATGCCAAGCAGGACCGCAATCATAATCTGATTGACCTTCATGACTATACCGGTGGCTGTCAGGGGAATTTCAGCTCCGTAGATGGATTCCGCGCCGTAAACAGCCAGAAGGTTGTTGGTCAGAGCCATGACGATGGTAATGGCAAACTGGGTAATAAAGCTGCTGAGGCCGAACGTCAGAATATTTCCGCAGGTATTTCCGTTCAGCCGGAAAGATGCCGCATCCAGCCGCACGGTCCTGAACCTGGGCAGATAGGCGGCTGATACAAGAAACGATCCGATCTGTCCGATGATGGTGGCAATGGCTGCTCCCTGAACGCCCATATGAAAAATAAAAATCAGAACCGGATCCAGAATCACGTTGATGACCGCGCCGATCACCATGGAAAACATGGCATACCGTGGACTGCCGTCTGCCCGGATCATGGAATTGACCGCCGCAGATATCATCATAAACGGTAGACCGATTCCGATTATGTATCCATAATCCAGAGCATAGGAGCGCAGCACGTCTGTGGCTCCGAATAAGGTCAGAATCGGATCAATAAAAATGAGAAAAACTGCCGTCAGCAGAATACTGACTGCTGTCACCAGGGCAACGGCATTCCCGACGCCTTTTCTGGCCGCATCGGTCTCCCCCTCTCCGAGTTTCAGGCTCAGGTATGCAGCTCCCCCATTGCCTGTCATCATCGCCAGCGCCAGAGCAATAATGGTGATGGGAAATACAACGTTGGTGGCCCCGTTGCCCAGATATCCGACTCCCCATCCGATAAAGATCTGATCCACAATGTTGTAAAGCGAGTTTACAAGCAGCGCAATCACGCTGGGGACGGCAAATTTTACAATCAGACGGCCGATGGGCTCTGAAGCAAAGGGGCTTTGCTTTTCAGGCTTTCCTTTTTCCATATAAAACCTCCCATAATTAAGTAATCAGTTACCTATTTATTTAAAAAAACAGGCAGCGGTCCGGATGCTTTCCATGGCGCACTGCCTCAGAAATACGGGTTCTATTCTGAATCTATGTTTTTCAGGATCATGTCGGCAAGACGGGACAGCTCCCGCTTCTCATCTTCTGTCATATTCCTGCAGAGTTCAGTAAAAACTTCTTCATCCTGTTCAAGAATGAGTCTGTATATTTCAGCAGACTGTTCTGTACAGGTGATCTTTTTATACCGCCTGTCCCTGTCGCTGGCAACACACCGTATAAAGCCCTTTGCCTCCAGCCTCTGAAGAAGCCTGGTCATGGCAGGATGCGTCACATGCTCGATCCGTTCCAGGTCGTTCTGATGAATCTCCGTTTCTCCGGATGCTTCCAGGCGGCTGATAGAACCCAGGACCCGGAGCTGCACGGATGTCAGCCCCATATCGCCTGCCTTTTCATCCAGTTTTTTCCGGAACGCCCGGTTGATGATTGCGATTTTCAGTCCGAAAGGCATCATATCCGATTTCACTCCGTTTCTCAAAATAGGTAACTAATTACATATTATATACCGTCCCGAATATTTGTCAAGACAGCCGGAACATACCCCTGCGCTTCTGTTCCGGCTGCATCTGAGGTCATGGTCCGGCTGTTTCGCCTGACTGTTCTGTTCCGGCTATTTTACTTCCACCAGCTCAATGTGGAAATTCAGCTCTTTTCCGGCCATCTCATGGTTTGCGTCAAAGGTGATGGTCTTTTCGTCCTTGGCTGTCACTTTGACAGGGAACGGCTGACCGAACTGGTTGGAAAGGTATACCTGCTGTCCGGCTTCCAGTCCCTCAGAACCGGGAAGCTGAGCGATCTCAACAGTAAAAACCGCATTGGGATCCGGCATGCCATATGCCTCCTCGGGCATCAGATGGACATCCACGCTCTGTCCCACTTCCATATCGGCCACTGCAGCGTCAAATCCCAGGATCATCTGACCTGCTCCGCAGATGAATTCCAGCGGCTCTCCGCGGTCGTAGGAAGAATCAAACTGTGTTCCGTCGTTGAAAGTTCCCCTGTAATGGGTACGGCAGGTTTTCCCCACATTGCGGCCTGTCAGAACGGGACGGCCGCCGCAGCCTCCGCATCCGCCCCCGCAGTGTCCGCCGCAGGAATGTCCCTCTTCATGATGGCCGCAGCCATGGCCTTCTTCATGATCATGATGATCACAGTTGGCGCCGGTGGACACCAGTTCTCCCTTCAGGTAGGCCTCCACTGCCTCATCGGCATTCCCCTGGGCTCCTGCGCAGAGTTCTACTCCGGCTTCTGCCAGGGCAGCCTGGGCTCCGCCGCCGATACCTCCGCAGATCAGCACGTCCACGGACCAGTCTGCCAGGAGACCTGCCAGAGCCTCGTGGCCGGTTCCGTTGGATCCGATGACTTCACTGGAAACCACCTGGCCGTTTTCCACTTCGTAAACCTTGAAGTTCTCTGTTTTTCCAAAATGCTGAAATACGTTTCCGTTTTCATACGCTACTGCTATTTTCATGTCGTCCCTCATCTTTCTGTTATAAATGTGATTCATAGGATTAAAGCGATAACCGCGGAATCATACCGCACGGCCATTGTATCACAGATTTTCTGCTTTGTGAAAGGAATTCTTCAGTTCCGTGTACTTGGCCTTGCTTCCGTAAGCTTTTTCCACGGGATATTTCTCGTTGTTCTTCTGAAGTTTCTCCCTTACGATCTCATCCAGATCCAGCCCGCAGGCATCCGCCATCAGAATACAGTAACAGATCACGTCTGCCAGTTCTTCCCTGATTTTATCCGTTTTCTCACCGCATGTTATATCCTCTGCGCTCCACTGGAACACCTCCAGCAGTTCCGCTGCCTCCAGGCTGATGGAAATCGCCAGATCCTTCGGATTGTGAAACTGTTTCCAGTTTCTGTCATCCCTGAATTTCAGTACCTTTTCTACAGTCTCCTGTGTCATGTCCTGTTCCTCCGATGTTTTATTTGCCCGCAGCCTTTAACAGAGCCTTCCGAAGCTCCTCGTCACAGGCATAGATATATAATCCTTCCACGCCCCTGGTCAGCAGCACTCTCACTTCATGCCGGATCAGAAGCTGACCGAACCGGCGTTTTGTCCCGTCCGACAGGGTCCGGCTGCGTTTTGCCTTCATGTTGAAGCTGGATTCCGGGTCAAAGACGATTTTCCCTCTCCTGTATTTTACCGAGGGCCCCAGAATCACTGCCGCATAGTTCAGATCAAATCCCTGAATCGTAAAGGTGGATCCTATCTCATTGATGGTCTGGGGCTGTTCTGCCCAGGCCAGCGTCCTGTTGGCCCGCTTTGTCTTGCGGTCCAGTTCCCGGTCCAGTTCCCGGTTCCAGGGCTTACGCCATGCACCTATCATTACCTCCCAGTATTTTGCCAGATGGGAATCCGGTTTCTTTTTTGAATTATATTTCCAGTCATAGGTGGCGATCATCCGGGACAGCCGGTGTTTTTCATCGCCGGCCCTTTTCCTGAGTGCGGCTTCCATGTCTTCAGGAGTCTCAAAAATTTTTATTTCATATCCGCCCGTCACTCCGGGAAGATCCGGGATTCTCTGTTCTTTCGTAACGCAGTCAATCCAGTCCACAACAGCCTTCGTCCCGCGTATCCTCAGCTGATTTTTCAGCACAAAATAATTTCCCTGGCGTTTTGACAGCTCTCTGTACCGGTCCAGAATTTCGGCTTCCCAGAACTGCTCTGCAGTGAGAATCTGATTCTCATCAAACATGATGACCGTAATCCTGGCCCGCTCCATGATATCCTGCAGCTGATTCTTTCCCGGTAGGACTGTTTCCCCTGAGTCAGAAGCAGATGGGCTTCGTCCACAAAAGCCACGTCCACCGGTTCTGCCGCAGTATGATGATTGATGAATGTGGTGGGTTTGTACACAACCTCTCCGTATCGTTCCGTGATTCCAAGCTTCTGCATGATCTGCCGGTAAACAGTGATCTGTTCGTCGTGATTGACGATCAGGCTGCATGTTACCGGTTCCGTATTTTTTTCTTCCCCCAGCACAAATATTTCATAGAATGTACTGCTGTTCAGTACGGTTTTCCCGGTTCCTGCCTCTCCCTCAATAAAAATCAGCTGGCCGGTCCTGTTTTTTCTGACGGCATCCGTCACTCGCTCCAGAATGCATGCCTTCACATTTTCCTGTTCCTCCGTCAGTCTGTGAAGGGGAGAAGCCTTAAAAACCGCCGAATCCCTGATGGTGCTCTCACTGGGGAACAGTTCTCCGTTGTCATTTCGGAGTTTTCTCCAGATCATCTGAAAAATTCCGTCGGTTTCTCTGTCGGGATAATATCTTCTCTGGGGATTTCCCCGCATGTTATGGATTTTCCTGACCCGTTCCGCACTCATCATATAGAGCATCAGCCGGTTTTCGATATCCATGGTCATAGACCTGTTGAAATGTTCATGGCCGATGATATAAAGACTCGCATTCCGCGCAAGAAGCTGATGCTGCCATCTGTTTTTATCTGACGCCGCCTCATAATGCTGTCTGGTCCGTTCTGTCACATGTCCCGATTCTCCGATATACACTTCATACTGGTCCGTATCTTCCCAGTTATGGATATAGACCGTCGGGAACTGCAGAAAAAGATCCCTTTCCTTCCCGCCTGTCTGCTCCAGCTGCTTTCGGAAATCGTCAAGGCTCTCTGCATTATCGTTGATCTTTTTCACCACAGGCTTTGCCGCCGGTTCCATTGTCTGTTCACCCCCGCTCAGATTTCATGTCTGGTATTCTTTTTTGTTCGAATCCTGTAATTCTGCAAGATCAGTCAGTGTGTTTCCTGTGATACGATATACTGTCCAGTCCGACATCGGTTCTGCACCAAGCGATAAATAAAAATCAATGCTTGCTTTGTTCCAGTCAAGACACCACCATTCCAGACGTCCGCATTTTCGCTCAACGGCAATGGAAGCCAGTTTTTTAAAAATCATTTTTCCGTACCCGTTTCCGCGATATTCCGGCTTTACATACAAGTCCTCAAGATACAGTCCGGCACGGCCAAGAAACGTGGAAAAATTGTGGAAGAAAAGTGCAAATCCGATTTCCTTTCCATCTAAAACAGCAAATATGACCTCTGCCTTCTGTCTGTCAAAAATCCATTCTTCCAATGTTGCTTCATCCGCAACAACCTCATGCAGCAGGTTTTCATAATCAGCCAGTTCTTTTATAAATTGCAGTATTAGATAAATATCTTTTCGTTCTGCATACCGAAAAGCAAGTTCCTTCTTCATAGTATTACCCCCGATTGTTTTTCTCCAGGCCTGCCGGCGGCAGTCCGCGTTTCATACGCCTGGCAGACGGCAGATACGCAGAGGATGGCCGCACACACGGTGCAGGAAGCATGTCCGGAATATGTTTTAATCTTACCACAGGTGTGTGAATAAATCCATCGCCGGAACTATGGATTTCCGTATCCTGGATAATGACATCTGCCGGCTGGCCGATCACATTCTCCGCCGCACGGAACACCGCTCTGAGCCGCCTGATGTTCCGGGGCCCGCACCGGGAGCTGCTGCAGGAGCCTGCGAAACGGCTTCTGCACTGCTGAAAAATTCCATAAATCATTTTCTCCCTGATGCCGTGGTATAAATGCGCCTGTATTGTGGTTTCTTTATCGGAACAGCAAAAACAGCCTCATGCATCTTGCATGAAGCTGTATGTAAAGGACCATGAGTTTCTCATATGACCTTAAAAACAGATACTGGCGCTTACATTATTTATCCTTCTGGCTGGCCCGGCCGGATCTGCTGTCCATGTGCCGGCTTTCATCGGTAATATTTCCAGACCCTCGCCAGCTTCAGCTTCTGTTGTCAGCACACCGATCATATGAGTTAAATAACCTTCTTCTTTCATAAAATAAGCATCTGCATGATAAGATACGTTGACGATTTCAAGCGGTGCCATATTCTGAAGACGGTGCAGCTCTTCCATTTGCTTTTGCGTAATCCCCTGTTCCAGCTTTACAATCTCATTGTTTACCCTTTCAAATTGCATCGGTACTCTTTTGCTTACTCCGGCAAAATTAAATTCTGGCAGTTCCGCAATTTTACGTTCCATGCTGTTTCCTCCTTTTACCGTTATGGAAAAATTAAACTTCGAAAATGCTCTGCACTGCCGCTGCTTCCATATTTCAGAAGGCAGGCATCCACTCCAGTTTTTAAATGCACGCGTAAAACCGTCTATGGATTGATAATTGCAGGTGTTTTTGCAGCAAGAAGCATTTATACATATTGGGATTATAAGACGCATCCCGATTTATATGCAGTATCATCCGCTCCCTGGTATACGGGTATTCAGATTTTCGGATGTATTGCTGCAATCATTATCGTGGTTGCTGTCATATTAAAAATCATCATACGGAAGAAAATAAAATAATAAAATCAGCGGAATGCTCTTTTTATCAGACCGCACAGAGGATGGACAGATTGTCTGTCCTTTTCTTATATTCCTGATTCCAGCCGCTTGCGCGGGCATGTTCCGGCTGGCCGGCGTTCAGTATCATATCAATGCAGCGGCGTATCTTCCGAAACCTGCCTCTGTCGGCACGGGTCCCTTTTCGTTTTTCATGGCACCTCCTCTGTGTTTTAAGGTCATTGGATTCCTGTTCCCATTCAGAAATGGGCGGGATCCTTGTCTTTTCAGCAGATTTGCATGGAAACAGCGATTTACCGCGTTCCATGGAGTTTGTCAGCTTTTTTCTGTTTCGGCAGTCTGCGGAACCGCGGCTGATAAATGCGCCTTTTGTTCCAAAAGGATTATTCGCTTTTCCCTTTCTCAATCTCATCGGTTAATTCGTCACAGTTTTTCTCCGGATTTCGTTACAGATGATCATTCCTTTCTGTCCATAGGCATAGAAAAAGGACCGTCGATTTTCCCGGCTGTCCTTTTGGGTGTTTTATTTCGTTTTCATGTATACTGCCCGGCAAGGCAAAATTTGCTGTTTTTCTCAGAAATATAATAAAGCAGTCCTACTTTATTTTCTTTACGGTATAGTCAGCCAGTCCAACGCTTACGATAAATGCGATTACCCAACA
>OGGQ01001695.1_pt1 | contig 27328 bp, 27 predicted proteins | sample 1571191 | NCBI WGS metagenome assembly OGGQ01 (sample SAMEA2582061, study PRJEB24529) | metagenome | biome: Human gut stool | place: China | collected 2011
CGATCTTTCTTGTTGTTGAAGAATCATCCTGGTCACGTCCTGCTGTTACTACTTCAACGTAGCTGTCGTTGCATACATAAGCGTCATATTTGAAGAGACCATTTTCTTCATAGCCATAGTATGTTTTGCCATCTTTTGTATATGTATCTTTGAAGTCTCTTGAATTCTCCCAAAGGATATTGGTTGCCATTATGTTTTCAAGAGCGTATCCACCTACAGGGAGAGTTCTGTCAAGGTAGAGCTCAAGTCCGCTAACTGTGATTGTTGAAGCCTCTGTTGAAGAGTCATCTACTGTAACTGTAAGTACGTCTGTGTCATCAAGGTCATCAATGTTTACATCAACCTCAATGTCACCTGTTGTTACTTCGTAAGAACCTGCGTCCTCGAAGTGCATCTTCTCTACTTTAAGAGCGATTACATCGCCGTCATCAAGGATTCCATCCTCAGCCTCTGTGATAACGATTTCGTTTACGGGTACATATCTGTAGTCGATAAGTACTTCGCTTGTCTTAGCCTCTACTGTGTAGGGAGCTTTTACTGTAGCAACTGTAAGTTCTACATCATCAAATTCTCCACCGAGTGTTACATCTACATCTCCACTGAATGAAGGAGCTGCGTTAAGAACGAACTCGATTTCGAAGTCTACTTTACCTTTTTCGTGATCTGATTCAGGTGCATTAGCTTTTTTCTGGTAGTTCCAGATAGTTACAACATTCTCGTCGATCTCGTATTTATTGTCTGCATCGCCTGTATAGATGTGAGAATCATCGGGAGCCACTACAGGAGCGCCATCCATCTTAATACCAACTACTTCGATTCCGTCAGGGAATGTGAATGTAGCTTTTCTTGATGTGTTAAGGATATCTCCCGTGTTCTCTACTACAGATACAGCAAGAGTGTTTTCCTCATCATAAGCTTTACCAGCCCAGATAACAGGAAGGTCATCGTCCTCTACAGAATATGTAACGGACTCTGCTACCATCTGAGCAACCTCAAGTGTTACTTTGTCGAAATCATCACTTGATACTCTGATTGTTGCCTTATCTCCGTCGCTGCAGCTCTTATCAGCTTTAAGTTTGATTCCGGAAATAATCATATGTGAAAGAATATCTTCGTTGACAGGATCGCCTGTAAATTTGATTGTAATTTCATCTTCATCTACACGATCAATATCAAAAGTTACATCAGGGTCATTTACTATCATTGCTTCAACTTTGGACATATCTGTATCGAATGTCCAGTTGCCTTTAAGTTCAAGCGTTATTGTTTCACCTGTGATAGCACCGTTAACTAAACCGTCAATCATGATGTCTTTGATTGTTTTAGTCTTTTCAGCGTCCTCAACAAATGTTGTAACTCCGTCAACAGTAATTTCAACGTCAGTTGCAACTATTTCTGCGATTACAGCATCTCTAACTGTTGTAAATCCGCTAGGGCCTGTTATCGTAGCTGTAACTTCATTGCCAGCTTCTCCAGCTGTAGCTTCGATATCAAGTACGCAAGCATCATCTGCTGAACCAGACTGGCTGTTGTCGTTGAATACGGATGCATTTAAAGTTACGATAGCTGTTGTGTTATTTCTAACATCAATTTTGAGGATACCTCTATTGTTAGAATCTGCGGAGAACCATGTGCTGGCAGGAAGTCTGCTGTCGAGTTCCATTAAGTATTTTCTAACAACTCCAACAGCGTTTGGTTTGGCTGGATCGTTGTATCCATCAGCATCTTCGTCCCACTCAGTGAATGTGGCATTTGTAAGTTTTACAAGAACTTCGAAGCCCTGTCTTGTCTTTCCATCGGCACATACTACATCTACATAATCGTCTACGTCAACCTTTGTGTTCTTTCTTGAAAGCTCAATGGTTGATGTGAAGTCTGCGTCCTCGGCAACTGTGGGAACATCATAGACTTCATAGCTTGTTGCTGCGAACGCTGTCATGGGAACCATAGCAACAGTCATGATCGCAGCCATTAATAAAGCTAATTTTTTCTTCATTTTGTTTCCTCCTTTTATGAATTTTTTAGTTAATTTCAGTGACTGAAATCTGCCCACGCTGAACTTTTTTAACGTGGTGTTTAGTCACTTTACAAAATGAATTGTAGCAACTCCTGGAAATTAAGTCAATAGAAATGCATAATCTGTAACAATACTGTAATACTGAGGGTAATGTCGGGGTGCCCCTTTCTTTCAGGACTGTTCCGGACATGCATAACTATGCCCTAAAACTCCTTCATTGCAAATAGAATTATAACAGAATAATAATATATTTCAAGGGCTATGCCAATCTTGTAACAAACTTGTAACAATGTTCGTAATATAAGCAAAAATATAGGAAAATCAATGGTTTCCCAAAGATTTTCCCTTGTAACAAATCATCTCTTGAATCTTTTTATCATCCTTATATCCTCGCCCGTCAGCGTCAAAAACTCAAATCCGTCCGTCATTCTTGAAAGAACCCTGTCCGAATACTGTTCCTTTATCCTGTCCGGAGCTAAATTGGTCGATACGACCGTCGGCCTGCGGTTTGTCATTCTCTCGTTTATTATATTGAAAAACTGGGCGTTTACCAGCGTTGTGGAGAATTCCGTGCCAAGGTCGTCGATTATAAGCAGGTCAGCCGTGAGCACGTCGTCATAAAACTGTGTCGCTTCCTCGTCCTCGTTCCTGTTGAATTGCTCATCCTGCAGCGTCTTGAACAGCCTGCCCGCCGAAATATATATGACCGTAAAACCTCTGTCCAGCACCATACGGGCGATGGAATTGCACAAAAACGTCTTGCCAAGCCCCGTTTTGCCCATTATTAGCAGGTTTTTATATTCCTCTCCGAAACGCTCGGCGAACCGCAGGCATGTCTTGAATATCATCCGCATATTTTCGTAGGGCGTGACACCGTGCCTGTCCGTCTCGGTCTTTGAGTAATATCCCGGGTCGAATGTGTCAAAACGCTCGTCTTCGGACACCTCGTTCAAAAGCGACCTGCCGTATGCCTTCTGGATAAGATACTGGCGGAAACAGGTACACTCCTTCCCGTCCACAAAGCCCGAATCCTTGCATTTTTTGCACTTATACACGCTGTCGAAATATTCTTCCGTTATTCCAAGCTCCCTGTATATCCCTTCTTTTTCCTCGGTCAGAGCCGCCATCCTTTCCTCAAGCCGGCGCTTTATTTCCGCCCGTTTTTCCGGCGTTCCGGCCGTCAGAGTTTTGAGGGCGGCGTCGGCTCCGGATGTGTTTATCTCCTTCTCGATCTCAAAAAGTCTCGGATTTTCGGCGAATATCCTGTTTTTCAGCTCACGTCTTTTAGCGTCGGAAGCTGTTTTCATCGAATCAAAATCCCTAAGCGCCGATCTGTATATTTCCGTTTTCATACCCATAGCTTATTCCTCCAGATTTCTGCGAAGCTCCTCGCGCTTGAGCCTTTCCAGCTCCTCAAAATCCCAGTTCCTCTGCTCGTAGTTGAATTTATCCCTTTTATCCCGTCTCGCACCGGCGGCGTTCGGATTGTCGCCGTTTCTGCCTGACGCTGACATTCCCCTGCTTTCGGCGAATTTCAGATCGGCCGCCTTTGCCTTTTCCACGCTGTCTATGCCGTCTTTTTTCCAGTTGGAAAATATCTTGTCGGCGTACGGGAAAGGATTGCCGCTGGTGACCGCCAGAGCCGTTTTTTCGCATCCGTACAATATGAGCTCAAGGGGCATTTCCTCCGTCCAGCGTTTCATATATTCCTTCTGTTTCGCCACGGGATTTTTGCCGTATATGCCGAGGGATTTCATAATTTTCATATATACCCGGCTGTAATCGCTTACACGTTCCAAAGCGGCGGCCTTGTCCGTCACTCCGTCCTCCGCCCACGCTATGGCCACCTTTTCGATATATCGCATATTCCTGTGTCCGTTTTCGCAGCAATACGCCAGCAATATCTCGATAACGTCAAGGGGCAGTCTAAGCCAGTCGTGCAGGCTGTAGAGGGTGCTTATCTCCGACAGGCTCAGTAGCTTTCCCATATAGTTTTCGGCGCTGTTAAGCAGCAGTTTAAAGCTGTCGTTGTGGCTCATATAGTAGCTTATTTCCTCCGGCGAATAGTCGGGAGCCGTCTTTGATACTCCGGCAAAACGGCGTCTTATCTTTTCTCCGTTCTGCTCCCAGTAATCAAGGGCTTTTTTCACGTCGCTCTCTGTCATGTTCAGGCTTGAGGCCAGTTCGGCGTCGGTAAAGTCCGTCCGCCCCTCCTGTATGAGCTTCTGAGCGTATATGTATACGACTATGTAGGCCGTTGGAGCCGTGGCCGAGTATTTATTTAAAAAAGCATTGGAAATGCCGGTTATTCCGTTTTCCGCCATAATGATCGTTCCTTTTTCTGTTTTGTATTTATCCGGTCATAATAGTATACCATCCGCCAAAAATTATTTCAATCGGAAGAACCGACAGAAAACGAGCGCGAAAAAAGCGAAGGGTTTTACGCCTCCGCTTTAAATTATCGAAAAACTAATATTTTATTTTTTTCTCTGCTCTTTCAGACGAGTTTTGTTATTAAATACAAAAATAACAAAGCTCAGGAGTATCACCATCAGCACCGCGACAGCCAGCGCCCTTGAGTCCTTTATAGCTATTATTATAGCAAGTATGGCCAGCACAAGGCTTATGCCGTACATAATGAGCACGGCCTGTTTCTGCGTATATCCCCTGTCGATGAGCTTATGGTGGAGATGTCCCCTGTCGGCCTGCATGATTGGCTTATGGGTGGCCGCCCTTCTGAGCATGGCGCAGAGGGTGTCAAAAATGGGCAGTCCGATGGAAAGCAGGCACACGACCAGAGCCAGCACGGCGTAGCCCTTGAACACGCCCATAATACTCGTTACGGCGAGGACATATCCCAAAAACGTGGCTCCCGTGTCGCCCATAAATATCTCAGCGGGGTTGAAGTTTCTCGGCAGGAAACCGAGACAGCTTCCGGCAAGAGCCGCCGTAAACACAACAGCCGATTCCGTTCCGGTAAGTATACAAAGCACCATAAGGCAGATGGAGGCGATGGATGAAACTCCGGCCGCCAGACCGTCAAGGCCGTCGATGAGGTTAACGGCGTTGGTTATGCCTATTATCCAAATGAGGGTTATTGGCGCGCTCAGCTTCTGCAAATATGTTGTTACGGGCCACATGACCACGTTTATCCTTATGCCCGAGCCTATTACAAGCAGAGCCGCGATAATCTGGAAAACCAGCTTGACCCTCGCGGGGAGCTGCCTTGAGTCGTCCACGATGCCGACGCCGACAATGACGATGGCTCCGGCGATAAATCCGCAGAAGTGCTTTATGTTTATGTCGTTAACGAACCTGTAGAGCACCAGCACCGTTATCATAAAGCCAAGGACGATGGCTATTCCGCCCAGTCTTGGCATAGGCTTTGTATGCATTCCCCTTGCCTTTGGATAATCTATGGCTCCGAGCTTTTCGGAAACCTTTTTAGCGAAGGGCGTCGCCACCATGGAGATGGCAAAAGCGCTGGCGAACGCCGCTATATATAAAACCCAGTTGTGAACCATTTTTATCTCCTACTTAAATCATTTTGTCAAAATCTAAAGCCGCCGTAACTTTTTTAATAAACTTATTTTGTCCCAAATTTTCGGCTGTCCCAAAAATCTTTTTAAGATTTTTTAAAATTTATTTTGTCCCGAATATTCGATCTCCGGCGTCGCCTAATCCCGGCACTATATAACCGTGATCGTTGAGTTTCTCGTCATATGCGGCCGCATATATGTCAACGTCAGGATGAGCCTCACGGAGCTTTTTGACTCCGTCCGGCGCGGCAAGTATGCAAAGGAAAGTTATCTTTTTGGCTCCCTTTTCCTTGATGAAGTCGATACCGGCGACTGCCGTTCCTCCCGTGGCAAGCATGGGGTCGGTGACGAACACCTCCATATTTTCGATGCCGTTGGGCAGCTTGCAGTAATATTCCACGGGCTTGAGCGTCTCGGGGTCACGGTAAAGGCCGATGAAACCGACTTTGGCCGTCGGCATAAGCGTAAGAAGCCCGTCAAGCATACCCATTCCCGCGCGTAGTATGGGCACGATGGCAAAGCCTCTGTTAATGACGTTTACGTCAGCCTCAGCGATCGGCGTCTCCACCTTGGCGGGGACAAGCTCGATATGCCTTGTGGCCTCGTAGCACAGGAGCATGGCAACCTCGGAGATTATCTCCTTGAACTCCTTTGTGCATGTATTCTTATTTCTGAGCATTGCCATTTTGTTTTGGATAAGTGGATGATTTGATACAAAAAACTCGCCCATAACCGACTTCCTTTCCGTAAACCCGTTAACAATAATTTATTTTCAGTCCTCGATCTGGCTGATCCTTCTTATATGTCTTTCATCGTTGGAGAAAGGCGTTTCAAGGAATATCCTTACTATTTCCGTTGCAAGGCCGGGGCCGATGACCCTTGCGCCCATGGTAAGGACGTTGGCGTCGTTGTGCTCCCTTGTGGCTTTTGCGGAGAAGCAGTCATGAACGAGAGCGGCTCTAATGCCCTTGACCTTGTTTGCGACGATGCTCACGCCGATACCTGTTCCGCAGATGATTATACCCTTGTCGCACTTTCCGTCAGCCACGGCATGGGCGACTTTTTTGGCATAAACGGGGTAATCGCAGCTTTCCTCGCTGTATGTGCCAAAGTCCTCGTATTCATAGCCCGCGCTCTCAAGGAATTTGATTATTTCTTTTTTGAGCGGGAATCCGCCGTGGTCGCATCCGATAGCTATCATATTTTTCAATCCTTTCTTAAATCAAGGCGATTAATTTTTATTTGTCCGTCTTTGCCCCGAGTTTTTCTGCCAGGGCCTCGGCGCATTTTAAAATTTCTTCGGCGCACTCCATATATACCGATGGGCTTCCGCCGAAGGGGTCGGAAATGTCGCCGTCCTCTCCGAGGCTGTATTCTTTGAATGTAAACAGCTTTTCCGCGGGGCATACGGCAGAAAGCGCCTGCTTTATGGAGCCGGTCATCGTCAGCACTATATCGGCCGAGGCGATGTCCTCCCGGCTGATTGTTTTTGCGGTATGCTCATCCAGCGAAAGGCCGTAGTTTTTCATGGCGAGCTTCGCGTAGTCGCTGGCAGGCTCTCCGTCATGGGCAAAAAGGCCGCGGCTTGACACCTCAGCCTCAATGCCGTCTCTTTTGAGCACGGCCCGTGTGACAGCTTCCGCCATTGGGCTCCTGCAGGTGTTGCCGGAGCATATAAACAATATTTTCACGCTATCACCGTCTTTTCAGCAATAGATATAGTTGAATCCCGCGGCCTTGTTCAGCCTGTTCATAATGGCGGCTCCTTCGCCGGCCTCATCGAACACCTCGGAATAAACCACATCCGCGCCTATATGATCGAATTTTCTCAATATTTTAAACAGATTCGCCCCGATAGTCTCGGGCTTGTCTCTGTCGCCCACGACAAGGACGCTTGCTCCCGTATATCTGTTCTTTGTCTGTTCCGTCGCCATAACTCCGACCTTAAGACCCTTGGCGGAATCTTCCGATACTTTTTCATTGATCGTTTTGACGACGTTTTCCAGATTTCCGGAGACAAGTATTACCTTTGCCGCCGGTGAGTAATGCTTATACTTCATTCCCGGAGCCTTCGGCACTATGTCCGCCGACGGCTTGGAGTAAACCGCCGGGTCAACGTCTATTTCCCCGACGATCTCTTCTATCATTTCCTTCGTAACGGCTCCCGGACGCAGTAAAACCGGCCTGTCCACGGACACGTCCAGTATTGTCGATTCCAGTCCCCAGTCAGCGGGGCCGCCGTCGATTATCATATCTATTTTTCCGTTGAGGTCAAACTCCACATGGGACGCTCTTGTAGGGCTCGGCTTTCCCGATGAATTGGCGCTTGGAGCGGCCACAGGTATTCCGGCGGTCTTTATGAGCTCCCTCGCCACAGCGTTTGACGGGAATCTGACGGCCACCGTATCAAGCCCTCCCGTAACTTCCATCGGCACGCAGTCCGCCTTTGGAAGCACAAGCGTTATGGGGCCGGGCCAAAAGGCGTCGATGATCTTTTCAGCGTTTTCCGTCACCCTGCCGACGATGGGATACAGCCCGCTTATATCTCCTATTGTAAGTATAAGCGGATTATCGCTCGGCCTGCCCTTTGCCTCGTATATCTTTTTGCACGCATTGGCGTCAAGGCCGTTGGCGCCCAGGCCGTAAACGGTCTCCGTCGGGAAGGCTACGAGCCCTCCCGCCCTGAGTATCCGGGCGGCCTCCTCAAGGGCTGACTTGTCCGGTCTCTCGGGGTCGACCTTTATTATTTTCGTTTCCATATCACAGATTTGCTCCGCAGCATTTCTTATATTTTTTTCCGCTTCCGCAGGGGCAGGGGTCGTTTCTTCCGATCTTGGGACCGTCATGGACTACCGTGCGTGACGTTTTCTGCTCCTTATAGAGCTTTTTGCGCTCGTCCTCGCTGAAAATGCCGTCCCACTGGGGAAGTGTATAAAGATGTTCTGCCTTGTACTCGACCATCTTCTTATAGAGCTTGTCAAACTCGATATGCAGCTTGACCTCTGAATCAGCCGTAAGCTCGTTTACGTCGTAGGGCTCGGGAAGCACGTCGTTGATACCGTCAACGAACGCAACGGCCTGTTCGTCCGTCATTGAGAATCTTTCGGCGATCTCTGAGATCTTGCAGTCCATATCCTGTACCTTTTCACCGATGATATACTCATATACTTTCTGCTCAAGGGGGAGATAAACGTCCCAAACGGCGTCTACGCTCTGTCCCTTCGGTGTAAAAGCTCTTTTCATCCAGTTTTCATATAAGCTCATTTTATATTCTCTCCTTGCTAAACATAAAATTAAAAGTTATTCTTTTTAACTACACACTTATGAAATAATAATATATTTTGCGTCTTATTGCAACAGAAATATGTAAAATTAAGCCTCAACGGACTCCTTTTCCTTCTGCCTCTTCACTATTATTATTTCCGTGCCGCATTTTTTAAGGATCTTTTCTATTTTGTCAAATTCCGACTCGCCTTTGGACATTTTAGCCGGAGGCTCTCCAAGCACGATCTTGTTTATTCCGTATTCCTCTATGAAGCCTCCAATGGACGAGGCTACGTCATCGCTGCAAAGCATATGCACCATACCGCCCTTCTCGCTTCCGTACTCAAAAAGTCTGTCGAGCATGGCCGGAGTGCCCTCGTTGATAAAAATGCTCGAGCCTTTATTGACATGAAGTATGTGCAGCTCCGCGTTAAATTTATCCGCCACCTCCGCGGCAGTATCAATAAGTCTTTCGGAATTGTACTGAGCCGTGATGCAGGCGACAACCTTATTCGTGCCCATCGGCGCCGACGCGTCAAAATCTCTAACCATAAGCCGTTCCTCCTCTTTAACAAATTTCAGGCTTTTAAATCTATCTATATCAGTTGTTTTTTTAGTCTACTCTATTATGTTAGCACATTAATTTGAAGTAATGTTGAACGTATGATTAAGAATTTCTTAAATTCAGGTTCCGAAAACGAAAAAGCTCCGTTAAAAGCGTTAAACCGCCGTCAAACGGAGCCTTGTTTTTTCAGCTGTTCATTATCTTTTCGGCCGTATGCAGCGGTATATACACAGCCGAATCATAGAGATAGGCTTCAGCCCCGTTCTCATAGACACGTCCGCCTGTAAGCAGGGGACCTCCGCCCATATATGTAATATCCGTCTTTTCGCCGTTTACGTAAATATCAAAATATATTTTTGTCTATTTCCTTTCCTCCCGGTTCGCCGTAACTCACGTCTGTCTATTCCGGCAGGCCGGCTCCGCCTTTGACCGTAATATACAGGGCGTTTCCGTCAAAAGTCCACTCCGCGCCGGTCAAACCAAGTATATCCGTTATGGAAACATAGGCTGTATTATAGTCGTAAGCATACAGTCCTCTTGCTTCGGTCCCTCCGAATCTGTATACCGCGGGCAGAGTATTAAAGGCTATGCAGTCGTCCAGAGCCGCCGTAAGCAGCATTCTTTTTTTCAAGGCTGTCACCCGCCTTCTCATCCCTCGTAATTCTCAAAGGTTATGGATTCGATTATAACGTCGTCGGCGGGCTTATCGTTCTCGTCAACGGCCACCATCGCTATGGCGTCCACAACGTCCATTCCCTCGAATACCTGTCCGAAAACCGTATGGACATAATCAAGATGGGGCGTGCCGCCTCTTTCGTTGTAAATCTCTCGCGCCTCGTCGGAATATTTTATCTTTACAAGTGTTCCCGACTGGCTGTTATAGAGCACCGTAGAGTCGCCAAACTCGTCTATCAGGCTGTCTACATATTCCCAGTAGCCATCCTGGAGATTCGCAGTTTGGACGATGAAAAACTGGCTTCCGTTAGTATTAGGACCGGCGTTGGCCATGGAAAGAGCTCCCCTGAAATTATAAAGGTTGGGTGAAAATTCATCCTCAAAAGGCTCTCCAAATGCGCTTTCGCCGCCGGAGCCCGTGCCTGTAGGATCTCCCGCCTGTATCATAAAGTCGTTTATTACCCTGTGGAACGTAATGCCGTCATAATAGCCGTCCTTTGCCAGCGTTTTGAAATTTTCAACGGCCTTTGGAGCCTCGTCGGGGAAAAATCTGACCTTTATGTCTCCCATACTCGTATGAATAACGGCTATTTCTTCTCCCGCTTCCGGAGGATCGAGCTGCGGAAACGCGTCGCCTTCGGACGAAAGGTTTTCAATATATTCCTGATATGCCTTCTGCTCATCCGTAAGTTCCGTATCCGTCTGTTCTTCCGAGCCTTCCGTGTTCTCAGTAGTCTCCCCCGATGAAGAGCAGCCGGCAAGCGCCATCATCGCGCAGAACGACAATACGGCCGCTGTCTTAAGTATATTCATCTTCATTTTTCATCATCCTTTCTCATTCAACGGACATTCCCGCGGCTTTGTCGATCTCCTTTATTATGAGGTCAACGCCGTTGGATACGCCGTTTTTCTCCATGGCATGGATATATGATTCTCTGTTTTTGTAAAGGTCTCGTATCTCTATTTCTATTTTTTCTATTTCATCCTCGTTCAGGACTTTCGCAAATCCCTGTTTCTCAAAAGACTGAGCGTTAATTATCTGGTCTCCTCTGCTCGCCTTCGCAGAAAGCGGTATGAGCAGACACGGCTTCCTGAGCGCAAGAAATTCTGAAATTGAGTTGCTTCCCGCTCTGGATATGATGACGTCCGCTGCGGCGAAAATATCCTTCAAATCCTCGTTGACATACTCGAACTGCTTATATCCCTCAAGATTTTCAAGGCTTTTATCAAGATTGCCCTTTCCGCAGAGGTGTACTATCTGAAAATCCTTCAAAAGCGAAGGCAAAGCCGCTCTCAAGGCGTTGTTTATTTTAACCGCTCCAAGGCTGCCGCCCATGGAAAGTATGACGGGCTTTTCCGTATTAAAACCGCACAGCTCAAGTCCCCTTTCACGGCTGCTGTCAAAAAGCTCTCTTCTTATGGGCGAACCCGTATATACGCCCTTTCCATCCTTTATGAACTTTACCGTTTCCGGAAATGTCGTGCAAACTGTCTTAGCGTACGGAATGGCTATCTTGTTGGCAAGTCCCGGCGTCATATCCGACTCATGCGCTACAACGGGTATACCCAGCCGTCCGGCGGCGATAACGACCGGAACGGCGACAAAACCTCCCTTTGAAAAAACAACGTCAGGCTTTATTTTTTTAAGCGCCTTTTTTGCGTCCGAAATCCCTCCAAGCACCCTGAACGCGTCCTTTACATTCTCCATGGAAAGATATCTTCTCAGCTTGCCGCTTCTTATGGGATAATAGGGTATCCCTTCTCTTTCGATAAGCTCGTGCTCTATTCCCTTTTCCGTGCCTATATAGCTTATGTCCCAGCCTTCTTCTTTAAGCTTTGGCATAAGCGCGATATTAGGTGTAACATGTCCGGCGGTTCCTCCTCCGGTCAAAACTATCTTTTTCACTTTTATCCTCTCCGATCCTATAGTTCAGATATAGTTAATAATACCAGAAATCAGTCTGTCCTTCCACAAAAATAAATAAATTTTAAGTAAATCGTCAAAATCCAGGACCTGCGGCATATAGATTAAAAAAGGAGTGATGCTATGCTTACATACAACAACGAAAATAATAATCCGGAGGCTCTGCCTACGGATCGGAAAAGTCCAATACTTGACATGCTGACCGACGCTTTGGACGATGAATACAGTGATTACACGAAGTATATGGAACTGTCCGAAAAAATAGACGACACCAGGGACTCCGGCACCGTGAGGTCCATGGCCTATGACGAGTATAAACACCGCCGCCTTTTTGAGGAAATATACAAGGCTCTAACAGGGTCGGCGCCCGCCGAAAAAAATATGTCCGAAGAGACGGCCGGCGCCGGCCAGTCTCAAAGTCTTAGAGAGCTGCTTTCGGAAAGCCTGTTTGAAGAGCTGGACTCCGTGGAATTTTACCGCGATATTATGTCAAACGTGGAGACTCCTTCGGTCAGGGAAATTTTGTTTGAGATAATAACCGACGAGCAGTCCCACGCCCAGATAATCAACTATCTTTTATTCAAATACTGCCTCGAAAAACAACAGTAAAATTTTAGGCACGGCTCAGCCGTGCCCCAGACTGTCAAAAAACTAATCCATTGTGAGCGGAAGGGTTCGGGACACAAAGGGTGGCCCGAGTTTATCCCGCAGGCGGAATTCATTTCCGCCGAGGAAAATCCCGTATTTCTGCGCCCTGACAAAGTTCAGGGCTTTCCGCAGAAATAGGGATTTATTGCCTTAATTTAAACTCGAAAAAGTCCTAAAGGACTTTTTCGACACTCTAAAGGGTATACCGAAACAACGGTATACCCTGTTTTTATGCTTATTTTAAGTACAGCAGCACGGAAGAACCCTCAGCGATTTCCTCACCGGCCGCGGGAAACTGGCTCGTCACCTTCGAGCCTTCGCCAATGACTTTAGCCCCTATGGAGAAAGCCTCAAGCTCACTGACGGCGTCTTCCGGCGAAAAATTGGTCAAATCGGGCATGACTGCCGTTGGAGAATCATCCGTTTCTGGCTCCGCTCCCATATATTCGAGTATTTTTTCAGCCGTTCTTCCGAATACTGGGGCGGCGGTAGTCACTCCGTCCGCGTATTCCTCCGGTTTGTCTATGACAACGAGCATAGCCGCTTTGGGATCGTCCGCGGGGAAATACCCGATAAACGTGATGGTGTATTCGTCCTGAGCCCTGTCGCCCTGCTCTCCGGTTCCTGACTTTCCGGCTATCTCATATCCGGCGACAGCGGCTTTCTTTCCCGTGCCGTACTCCACAACGGACAGAAGATAATCGTTCATAATGGCGCAGGTATCCTCTGACATGACCGTTCTTATGGATTCGGGCTCGTTTTTGAATACCGTCAATCCGTCGCCGTCAATGACTGAATCGACACAGTATGGCCGCATTATTTGCCCTCCGTTGGCGATGGACGAGAAAGCGGTGAGCGCCTGAATGGGGGTGCAGTTGAAAGACTGGCCGATGGAACTTGTGGCAAGCTCAACCGGCCCGAGCCTGTCGGCGGAATACAAAAGGGTGGAAGCGCCGCTTTCAAACGGGAGATCGACGCCGGTTTTATATCCGAAGCCGAAATCCCTCTGATATTTATAAAAAAGCTCCGCGCCTTCCGCTCCGGCTATATCCATCATAGCGCAGTTGCAGGAGTAGGCGATGGACTCCTCAAGACTCAGCGTCCCATGCCCGGAGCGCCTTATGCAGTGTATCCGTCTGTCGGCTATGTCCCTGTATCCGGGGCAGTCAAATACGCTTTCCCCGGTCACAAGTCCCTCGTCAAGGGCGCCGCAGACAAGCAGGGGCTTGAATATGGAGCCCGGCTCGAAGGTGCTTGATATATTGTAATTGTTCCAAAGGCCGTTGAGTATTTTAGACTGATCTTCGCCGTCCAGAGAATCAAATTCGTTTGAGTCATAACTGACAGGTATGGAAGGCTCGTTGGGGTCGAATACGTTGGATGCGGCGCAGGCGAGCAGTGCTCCGCTGCAGGGATCCATTACAAGAACGGCCGCGGTCTCGGAGGGAAATTCCGCCATTGCCTCGGCCACGCCTTCCTCGGCGAACCGCTGGATATTCATATCTATGGTCGATATGACGGAGCAGCCGTTTTGGGGCGGGTAATATTTTGTTTCGGCGGTGCCGCCGTCATACTGCCTGACCATTCGTCCGTCTCTGCCGGAGAGAAAGGAATCATAGGAATTTTCCAGCCCAAAGCTGTTCATGCCGCGTTTAAAGCCGATCGCATGACAGGCTGAGACGCCGAAGGGATAAACACGATCCTCCTTTTGTTCCAGCCAAACTCCCGTAAGGGATGCATCCTGTATTTTCTCCGCCGTCGACAGCGGAACATCCTTTGCAACCGGAAGATAGTAAGTATCGTATTTAAGACTTCCGTCGCTGTTTTTTTCAAGATAAGAGTTAAGCTCGCTTTTTTGAATGTCAAGTATCTCGCTCAAAACGCCGACGGTGTTTTCCGATGCTTTGCCGTCCGTAGTTTCATCCGCTTCGGCAAGTATTATGGGCTCAAGTATGACGTCGTAAACGGGAACGCTCGCGGCAAGGACATTTCCGTTTGAATCGTATATGCTCCCTCTGACGGAAGGAACGGTTTTATCTATCATATTCTGGGACAGGGCGGATGCCGTGTATTCTTCCCCATGGACGGTTTTCAGCCATATTATCCTTAAAACAAGCAATATAAGCAGAATTGTAAAGACACAGCCCACAAGACTAAGTTTTTTATTCATAGTATCACTCCTATTTTAATTATTACAGCTGTAGTATTTTAAATATTACACAAGTAAGATTTATTGTCAACAGTTAAATTTTTCATTTGACAAACGGAAAAAGAGAATTATAATATTAATTATTACAAGCGTAGGAGATGAAGCTATGAACGATATGCCTAAAATATCGGAGGCCGAATATGAGATAATGAAGGCTGTATGGAAAAACGCGCCCATAAGCACCAACGAAGTCGTCGAGCTGTTTGAGGGAGGAAACTGGAGCCCAAAGACGGTGCAGACGCTTCTTGCAAGACTTGTGAAAAAAGGCGTTCTCGGATATGAAAAACGGGGAAGAGTATTTGTTTACTCGCCGCTTATAGACGAGGAGGAATACAGAAGGGAGGAAAGCTCATCATTTTTAAAGAAATTTTATAACGGAGCGCTGAATTCCATGGTGCTCAACTTTATCGACGGTGATAAGCTGAGTGCCGACGATATTGACGAACTTACAAGGATACTTGAGAAAGGAGCGAAGGGAGAGGAAAAATGAGAGGAGAGATTTTTTTCAGCCTTCTGGCCGTCACAGCTTTGCTTCTCGCTCTTTTGACCGTTAAAACAGCGCTGAGGAGTATAATGCCGACGGCATGGAGATACAGGCTTGGTTATCTTAACTTTTTTATACTGCTCCTCCCTGTGCTGCCATGCGTGGGAGCGGAAAGAGAATATTTTACCGAGTTTACGGCAAAAACCATTGAGACGTCACCAGCGGCTCCGGCTGCCATAACTGACGGAGGATATATCGCGGATCTTGCCATAAGCAGGACGGAAATTTTTGACGCGAGGATACTTCTTGCGCTTTGGGCCGCCGGAGCGGCGCTGATGGCTGTCTTCTTCCTGATGTCCTTTGTAAGACTCAGAAGGATATATAAAACTGCGGATAAACCAGGAGAAGGCACCGTAAGGATATTTGAGAAATGTAAAAAGGAACTTGATATTTCAAGCAATATAGGACTTTTAAAGGGCAGGTGCTCCTCGCCAATGGTGTTCGGGCTCTTCAGAACAACGGTGCTGATCCCTGACGGAAATACATCCGAAAGCGATCTGAGAAATATTTTTCTCCATGAACTGACCCACTATAAAAGGGGAGATTTGGCGGTAAATTACGCTGCCTGCGTTTTTAAAGCCGTTTACTGGTTCAATCCCGCGGTATGGCTGGCGTTCTCATTGTTCAAAGCCGATATGGAGGAAGCCTGCGACGAGGCGGTGATGGAGCATACCGGAGACGGCATAGGCTACGGACGGACAATCATAGGCTTTGCCGGAAAGAGAGGCCCTGCCTTTACAGCGGACATGGGAAGCGGAAAAAGAAGAATGATAAAAAGAGTAAGGGCTGCGGCATCGTTCAAAAGGGCGTCGGCGGCTCAAAGGATAAGGGGAGCGGCCGTATTCGCGCTGTCGTTTGCCCTTATAGCGGCTTCGCTTCCGGCCGTGTCGGTAAACGCAGTGGAACCGAAGGACAGCGGAGCGGAAGGAAATTATATAGCGGCGGATATGTCGGAATACTTTGACGGGCATGAGGGCAGCTTTGTGCTTTACGATTCGGCGGAAGATGTCTATACAATATATAACGAGAAGCTGAGCGGAGAAAGAGTGTCTCCGGATTCCACATATAAGATTTTCAGCGCCCTTGCCGCCCTTGAAAGCGGGACAATAAGTCCAACGGACAGCCATATGGCTTGGGACGGAGAGGAAAACTTCTTTGACAAATGGAACAGGGATCAGGACCTTGAAACGGCTATGAAAAATTCGGTCAACTGGTATTTTGACCGCCTGAATGAGGAAGACATGGAAAGCCTTAAAGCCGTTTTCAGCGCCTTTGACTATGGAAACGAAAAAACAAACGGGGAGAACTTCTGGATGGAGGGTTCGTTGAAAATATCGCCTAAGGAACAGGTTGACGCCCTGAAGGAGCTTTATTTCAACGAACATGGCTTTGACAGCGAAAATATAGAGGCGGTAAAGGATGTCATAAGGCTGTCGGACGGATTTTACGGAAAAACGGGAAGCGGAATGGTAAACGGAAGAAACGTGAACGGGTGGTTCGTTGGATTTGTCGAGGGAGAAGAAAACGTGTGGTTCTTCGCTCTGAATATCAGGGACGCTGCGGGAGCCGACGCCGCGAACGCCGCCATGGATATATTGAAAGACAAAGGATTGATAGCCGATGAAATATAAAAGAATAGTTTTGGCGCTGACGGCGCTCTGCTTTTTATGCGGATGCTCGGCGGCTGACGAAAAAGACGAAGAGACGGCTGAAACAGCCGCGGAAACATCCGAACCCGAAAGTCTTTCGGACAGGTGGGAAAATTTCCGTGGGAATATGCCAAATGATAAAAACATGGAGGACGATTTGAGAGATTCCGACTATATTTCCGAGCTTAAAAGATTTATGTCATCGGACGAGGGATTTTCCGTAAAATATGAGGAGCTTTCAAAAGCCACTGGTATAAACGATAATGAGCTTATAGAGAGGACAAACGGCGGGTGGACGGCAAGGGTAGTATATTTCGGGCCTGATATCATAAATATGGCCGTTACCGACGTCAGCGTGGCCAACAAATATGTTTTTCTTCAAATGACAAACGGCGTGGAAAAATATTTTATGACCGTATGCGACGGCGGTTACGAATTTCCCGTTGACCTGCTGCTTTTTAACGATAACGGCTTGCCGACGGCGGTCGTTGTTTCCAGATATGCCACATCCTATCCGGAGGGAGTCATACTTGAGGCGTATACCATCGTAAACGGGGAAATAGAGACGACCGAAATATTCGGCGAATATTCACCGGAAGGGATAAAAACTGAAAAGTTCGGCGGCGGAGTGCTGTTTGAGAGCGGATATGAGGACGGCACGGCCGTTGGTGACATACAAAGACTTGGAGTTTCCGCTGATCAGAACAGCGGGGATATCATATTGAGCCATGGCAAAAATACATTTATTTTCAGCTTTGACGGAGAAAAATATATAATGAACAGGAGTGAATAAAAATGATAAGAAAAAAAGCTGCGGCGCTTCTTGCGGCTGCGATCGCTTTTTCAATGCAAGTTCCGGCATTAGCGGAAAGCTATACGGACGTACCCGCCGGCCACTGGGCTGCAGCGGAGATAGAAAGAGCGGGAGAAATAGGATTTATGAGCGGTATGGGCGACGGAACCTTTGGTCTGGGAAGAAATATAAAAAGATCGGAGTTTGTGTCCATGCTTGTAAGAATGTTCGGCTGGCAGGAAGCCGCCGGAGAAGGCTTTGAAGACGTGGCGGCGGACAGCTGGTACTGCGGGGCTGTTATGACGGCTCAGGCCAACGGAGCCCTTGACACGGAAAGCGGATATTTCAGACCGGAGAAAAATATAACAAGGGAAGAAATGGCTGTTATGCTCGTAAAGGCGCTTGGCTTTGATTCGCTTGCCGCTGAGCTTCAGAACGAGTCGACTCCGTTCAGCGATGTTTATGAAAACAAGGGTTATATAAGGCTGGCGTATGAGTTCGGCATTATAAGCGGAAGAGGCGGCGGAGTGTTCGACCCGGACGGTACCGCCCTCAGAGAGGACGCCGCGTCCATGATGATACGCTGCTATGACAAATATAATTCTTTCCTCGATTTCATACATGGATTTTACGCTTTCTCATCCTATAGTCAGAGAGACTTGGCCGCCGATATGGACGCTGTATCCTTCGGATGGAGCAGAATGGAATATTCAAATGAGGAAGGAGTTGTCGTTAATACGACAGCCGGAAACGATAACGAATGGAGAGTCCCGGAAGGATATACCGATATAGTCGAGTATCTCAGGGACAACGGTGTTTTAATGAATCTTAACGTATATATGTCGGCCTCCGAATCCGATGATGCCGAAGAAATACTTTTGAACGAGGATAACAGGAGAGAGGCCGTTGAGACTATAATAGACGAGCTGACGGTAGATTACAGACAGCTTGGATATAATCCATACGATGGGGTTACGATAGATTTTGAGAATCTCAGGGGCAGCGAGATGAGAGAAGGATTTACGGCCTTCCTTGACGAGCTTAATTATGAGCTCGACGCCATTGGAAAGAGTCTTTATGTTGCGGTGCAGCCGGTCATAAGCGACGGAGCCTATTTTGACGGATACGATTTTACGGCCATAGGGCAGGTATGCGACAGGATGATCGTTATGGCCTATAACTATAACGCCAGCAGCATGACGGCGGAAGAAATGGAGAGCGGTTTCACGATAACGCCGGTAACTCCATTTAATGAGGTTTACTACGCGCTTAAAACAGTCATAGACAGCGGGACTGACAAGGACAAAATAGTTCTTGGCCTGAGTATGTCGAATATCGGCTGGACAACGGAAAACGGCGTTGTCATAAATGAAATCGGCAGCACATACAGCTATGACGACATATCGGATATGATAAGCTCCGGAGCGGAGACGCAATACTCAGAAAGATACAGGAATCCTTCGCTTACATACAGCGTCGGAACGGAAACGGAGACGGTATGGTATGAGAACGCCCAAAGCATTGAGGATAAAATCGAGCTTGCCAAAATGCTCGGCATAGACGGGATCTCCGTATGGAGACTTGGACTTATACCCGATTACGGCGGGGAGCTGAACATCTGGGGAACAATAGACGAACTCTCAAATTAAAAAATACAGGGCGCTTCAAATATGTCCGGAAGCGCCCTGTATGCCTTAATTTAAACTCGAAAAAGTCCTTTAGGACTTTTTCGACACTCTGAGACATCCGAAAACCGAATGTCTTATAATGCCAGTAAAACCGGAGGCAAAAATATTTATTTTTCAACATTCAGCTCAAAACGCTCAAAGAATCCGATCCATTCGCCCTTGTCGTTGCGAACGCCCTGCATATATACCCTTTGATTGCGGATGCTTACGTTTACGAATATTTCCTTGCCGTGCCTTTGTATTTCCTTATAGTATTCCTTTATGAGTTCGGCTGACTCAGGTCTGTGGCAGTCGAAAATGCTTTTTCCGATAAGCTCGCCGTAGCCTCTTTCGTCGCAGTAATAATACTTTGCGTTTTTATTCATATACCTTATTATGTAGTCGTTATCAACGAATACTATGGGATAAGGGTAAGAGTTTAATATTCCGGACATTATTTCCAGTTCCTGCATTATAAATATCCCCCCTTCGATGAATTTAAAAACCGTCCGGTTTTCCGGCAAAAATTGATGAAAGATAATTGATAACACAATAGTAAAAATTGAATCAAATTTTATGAAACCAGTATGGTTTCAGCATAGAAACGGGATAAAATTGTGCTTAAAGCCGTTTGCATTTACGCTTTAGCGTACAACTTAATTATATGGAATTTTATGATTACGGTCAATCAATATATTTCGGCGGTTATATGAAATTGTTATAGCTCATTTCAATCGGCAGGTAGCGAAACGGCGAGTGAAACATAAAATAAGCCTGTTTGGCCGAAAAAATGGTTTTATTTGCCCGAGGCAGGCATAAAATTAAGATATAAACGACATGGAGTGATGCTGATGGGTAACGGCTTTGGAGGAAACGGATCATGGTGGATCCTTATTTTGCTGCTCATGCTCGGATGCGGCGGGGAAACATCGGGAGAAGAACCATTCGGAGATCAGTTATGGCTGATTTTACTTATTTATCTTTTATGCGGCGGAGGCTCGTCTGGCCAGGCTCTATATGAGGCCCAGTAACACATTCACAGGAGGACTCTGTAAAAAAATGCTTAAGAATCCTCCTGTTTTTACGGCCAATGGCGAAAACGGTTAAAATTGTACGGAACAAATAAAAACAGGCGGAGTGAGGATATGGGAGATAACGACAGAGCGGAAATGCTGAGAAGCATAGAGAGACTTTCAAGGCTGATGGCCGAAGGACAGGGGCTGTACGGATGGAGGAGAACGCCCCAAAATACGGAAGCGGTAAACGAGCCGGAAAATGAAATAGAAGAAGCACAGCCGGACGAAAAAGCCGCGCGGACGGAAAGAGAAGAACTCAGGATAGTGAAGGCCGCCATACCGTTTATTGACCCCAAGCGCCGTGGAAGGCTTGCCCTGGCGGTCAAAATAATTGAAATGAGCGACGGGTTCAACTATGGAGAGGAAAACGGGACGGACGATGATGATCCCGTAAAGCGCAGAGAGAAAATGCTTGGAGCGATCAGGGAACAGATTCCTCAGGACTGGGCGGAAAAAATTGATCTCGCGCTGAGAATAATGGATGCCGGACGTTTTATATCCGAGCCGGCGCAAAAAACGAAGGGAGAACCATAAAGATCAAAATTAAAACGGCGAGCCGAAATGCCCTTGCGAGGGTGAGGCGCGCCGTTTTTGCAATATCATTTATGAAAATGTGGGACGGTCTTCCTTTGTGTACAGCTCCAGAAGAATACAAGCAGCAGTAAAAGCAGGCAAATACGGGGACGCATTGAAAGTTTTTTTCGTACGGGCGGGACGAATTCCAGCTCCGGAGCGAATGGCGGAATTATGATTTTCAACAGGCGCACCTCCGTTTTTAAAAAGCTCGTCATATGGATGGGGCAGAGATTTGTTGGTTCGCGCTGACATTTTTTCCTCCCGGTCGTCATCATTAAATAAATATGATAAATATATTTTTTTATTCCTTTTTGAAACAATTAAAAGCTCCAATAATCAAAAGTTTTTGTGTTCAAGCACAATATTTATTCGTTTTTATGTGTTGTAATTGACTTTGAAATATTCGTGTTATAAAATTACATTAATTTTTACTTTATCGATTTAAAATATGAAAATATTTTATGAACTATAAAATTTTAACGATGCGGAAGTGGATAAAATGCTTGAATTCAATAAAAAAACAAACCTTCTGGAGAGTATACCCCAGGAGTTCCCTCTTGAGGAAGTAAGCGATCCCAACCTTTTCAGAGACTTTTTCAGCTATGAGGACATACCGAAGGTGGCCTTCAACAGACGTCTTGTCCCCCTTGACGTTCCGGACGAAATATGGATAACGGACACCACGTTCAGGGACGGCCAGCAGTCAAGGGAGCCGTACACGGTAAAGGAAATGACGGACCTTTTTGATATGCTTCACAGGCTTTCCGGCCCAAACGGCGTCATAAGGATGAGCGAGTTTTTCCTTTATACGAAAAAGGACAGGGAGGCCGTGTATAAATGCCTTGAGAAGGGATATAAGTTCCCGGAGATAACAAGCTGGATAAGAGCGTCAAAAAAAGATTTCCAGCTCGTAAAAGACATTGGACTTAAGGAGACGGGAATACTCGTAAGCTGCTCGGATTACCACATTTTCAAGAAAATGCATATGACAAGAAGACAGGCCATCGACCATTATCTTGCCGTTGTCAGGGAGTGCATAGAGACGGGAGTAAGACCGAGATGCCATTTCGAGGATATAACAAGAGCGGACTTTTACGGTTTTGTAATACCGTTTGCCTCCGCACTTATGGATCTTATGGAGGACACGGGAGTACCTATAAAGATAAGAGCCTGCGACACCCTTGGATACGGAGTGACATATCCCGGAGCCGTGCTCCCCAGAAGCGTGCCCGGAATAATATACGGCCTTCATAACCATGCCGGAGTGCCGCATGAGCTCATCGAGTGGCACGGACACAACGATTTTTACAGAGCCGTAAACAATGCCTCTTACGCCTGGCTTTACGGAGCCAGCGGAGTTAACTGCTCGCTCTTAGGCATCGGAGAAAGAACCGGAAACACGCCGCTTGAGGCCATGATATTCGAATACGCTCAGCTGACAGGAAGCCTTAACGGAGCGGATACAAAGGCCATAACCGATATAGCGAGATATTATGAGGATGTCATCGGCTATGAGATACCTCCTATGACACCGTTTGTCGGAAAAAATTTCAACGTCACAAGAGCGGGTATACATGCCGACGGACTGCTCAAGGACGAGGAAATATACAATATTTTCGACACGGAAAAGTTTTTGGACAGACCGGTGAAAATAGCGATTTCAAATACTTCGGGCACATCGGGTATTGCTCATTGGATAAATTCGTTTTATAATTTTAAAGGTGACGACATGGTCGATAAAAAGGACAGGCTTGTGGAGATCGTCAAGGACTGGGTTGACGAGCAGTATAACGAGGGACGCGTCACCATGATAACCGATGGAGAACTTGAGGATATAGTTGAAAAAACAGCGGCTGAACTGGGCCAGAACAAATATTTAAGGAGGAAAAAGACGTTATGACAAACAGAGAAAAGATCGAGGCTGCGAAGGAAAAATTCGGAATACTTCTTGAGGAGCAGCTCGCGAGGGTCGAAAAAATGAAAAATGAGGCCGGTTTCGTGGACTATTCAAAGCTGGATAAAATAATCATCGGCGTTACCGGCGGAGACGGAATAGGACCGGCTATAACAAGGGAAGCGGAAAGGGTGCTTGAGTACCTGCTTAAGGACGAGATCGCTTCAGGAAAGGTTGAAATAAGGGACATTCCCGGCCTTACGATAGAGCACAGGGTAGAGTGCATGCAGGCCGTTCCCGATGACGTTATGGATGAACTCAAAAAATGCCACGTCATACTCAAGGGACCCACGACCACACCCAGAAAGGGAGATCCCTGGCCCAATATTGAAAGCGCTAACGTCGCTATGAGAAAGGAGCTTGACCTTTTTGCCAACGTGCGTCCCGTTAAGGTGCCTGAACAGGGTATAGACTGGGTATTCTACAGAGAGAATACAGAAGGCGCTTACGCTGTGGGAAGCAAGGGAGCTGTTGTTGACGAAGACCTTTCCGTAGACTTTACGGTTGTTACATCACAGGGCACTGAAAGGGTAATAAGAGCCGCCTTTGACTTTGCCGCGAAGAACGGAAGAACAAGGGTAACGGCTGTAACAAAGGCGAACATAATCAAGGCTACGGACGGAAAGTTCCTTGATATCTTCTACCGTGTAGCAAAGGAATATCCCGAGATCACCGCCGACGACTGGTATATTGATATCATGACAGCTAAGCTCGTTGACGAAAAGAGAAGAAGAGACTTCCAGGTAGTCGTTCTTCCTAACCTCTACGGCGATATAATCACGGACGAGGCCGCCGAGTTCCAGGGCGGAGTAGGTACGGCCGGAAGCTCGAATATCGGAAAGAGATACGCCATGTTTGAGGCTATCCACGGTTCGGCTCCGAGAATGGTCGCTGAGGGAAGAGACAAGTACGCTGACCCCTGCTCCATGATGAGGGCTTCTGTGCTTCTGCTCAGACATATCGGATTTAAAGACAAAGCCGACAAGTTCGAGAAAGCCCTTGACATCTGCACACAGACGGAAAGAAAGATCTATACAACCGGACGTGACACGGGAGCCACAGGCGAGGAAGTAACAAACTATATAATGGAAACAATAGAAAAACTCTGATAAACAGGAGACACAAACAAAAGGCCGTGAGATTTCATGGCCTTTTTATAGTTCAAAGGGCAAAGCCGACTTTTTTCAGCCGTAGTGGGAAATGTATTCACTTCCCCCTGTTTTTATGTTATCATATATTTGATTTTTGAAATTTTCTGTAAACGGCAAATATTTTAACGGAGAGACAAGCCTATGGAAAAAATAAAAGTAATGAGCGTTTTCGGGACAAGGCCCGAGGCGATAAAAATGGCGCCGCTCGTAAAGGCGCTGGAAAAAGAGGAGCAGACGGAAAGCATTGTGTGCGTTACGGCCCAGCACAGGGAAATGCTTGACCAAGTGCTGAGAGATTTCGATATAGCGCCGGATTATGATCTTAATATAATGAAGGCAGGACAGACCCTTGAGGACATAACCGTAAGGGCGCTTACCGGCATAGGAGAGGTAATAAGAAAAGTAAAGCCTGACATCGTCCTTGTGCATGGGGATACGACAACGACATTCGCTTCGTCGCTGGCCGCCTTTTACAATCAGACAAAAATAGGACATGTGGAGGCCGGACTGCGCACCTATGACAAATATCAGCCGTTCCCGGAGGAAATGAACAGAAAGCTCACAGGAGCCATGGCTGATCTGCACTTTTCGCCGACTCAAAGGGCGAAAGACAATCTGCTTAAGGAAAATGTGGATGAAAAGGGAATATTCATAACCGGAAACACAGCCATTGACGCCCTTAAGACGACCATCGACGACAGCTATGTGTTTACCGTGGACGAGCTCAACAATATCGATTACAAAAACAAAAAGGTTATAACGGTCACGGCTCACAGAAGGGAGAACCTCGGAGAGCCGCTGGAGAATATATGCAAGGCGTTAAGAAGGATAGCTGACGATTTTGAGGATGTGGAGATAGTTTACGCCGTCCATAAAAACCCCGCGGTATCGAACCCAGTACACAACATATTGGGAGGCCATGGCAGGATACATCTGCTTGACCCTCTTGATCTCAGAGATATGCATAATCTTATGAACCGTTCGTATATGGTAATGACCGACTCTGGCGGACTTCAGGAGGAAGTTCCGTCCATGGGCAAGCCTGTGCTTGTTCTCAGAAACGTCACCGAAAGGCCGGAGGGCGTGGAAGCCGGAACGCTCAAACTGGCGGGAACGGATCTTGAAACGGTTTATTCCATGGCGAGACAGCTTCTTATCGACAGGAACGAATATGAGAAAATGGCGGTTGCGAAAAACCCCTTCGGCGACGGAAACGCTTCCGAAAGGATAGTAAGAGCCATACTCTATGCCTTTGGCAGGATAAAAGAAAGACCGGCGGATTATATTACAAAGGGATAAGGTGCGGATTATGAAAATGATAGCTTCGGCCGACAATAACTGGGCCATAGGATATGACGGCGGACTTCTGGCGCATGTGCCGGGAGATATGAGATTTTTCAGGGAAAAGACCACGGGAAACGTGGTCATACTCGGAAGAAAGACACTTGAGACGTTTCCCGGAGGAAAGCCGCTTAAGGACAGGGAAAATATCATACTTACCTCCGACAAAAATTTCAGCGCCGAAGGGGCGGCCGTAGTCCATTCCGTGGACGAGCTTTTGGAATATGTGAAAAAATATGACAATGACTCGCTCTACGTTATAGGCGGCGCGAGGGTATACGCCGAGCTTTTGGATTACTGCGATACAGCCTACATAACAAGATTCTATACGAGCTTTGACAACGCTGACGCGTTTATTGAGAATTTTGACGCGTTGGAGGGATGGAAACTCGAAAAACAAAGCGCTATAATGGAGGAGAAGGGCATAAAGTACAGCTTTTGTACTTATGTGAAGGTCAAAGAAGGGAATAATTAAAATAACGTAAAAAAATCCTTGCGCAGACAGTTTGTTTATGGTACAATACATCGATGTAAGTAATTTTTTAAAAACTTATCCTTGCTCTGCTTGAATGCAGGGCCTAATGTCCAGAAGGAGGTGTATCAGGAATGAACAAATACGAATTAGCATTAGTTTTAAACCCTGACCTTGACGAGGAAGCAAGAACAGAGGCTTTCAACAGGGTTCAGGAACTCATCGAAAGATTCGGCGGAACAATCGAGAAGGTTGACGACTGGGGCAAGAGAAGACTCGCTTATGAGATCAAAAAGCACAACGAGGGATTCTACAGCTTCATCACATTTGACGCCGCTGCAACAGCTCCCATTGAAATCGAGAGCCGTGTTCGTATCATGGAAAACGTTTTACGTTATCTTATCATCCGTAAGGATGCTTAATTATCCCTGTCATCAATGAGAGGACGGTGCGATTATGAATAAGGTAATATTAATGGGACGACTCACCAGAGACCCGGAGGTCAGATATTCTCAGAGCGCTGAGCCGCTTGCTATAGCGAGATATACTCTGGCGATCAACAGGCGTTTCAAACGTCAGGGTGAGAGCGAGGCGGATTTTATTCCCTGTGTGGCCTTTGGCAAGCAGGGCGAATTTGCTGAAAGATATTTTAGAAAAGGTCAGATGGTAAGCGTAGTCGGAAGACTTCAGGTTCGTAATTGGGAAGACAGCGAAGGCAAAAAGCGCACAACGACAGAGGTCGTTGTGGAGGAACAGTATTTTGCGGAAAGCAAAGCGGCGTCCTCGGGCAGCGCTTCTGCTTCAACGGCAGGTTCTTCATCTCCCGCGCCCAGAAAATCGGATGACATGGGAGACGGATTTTACCCCATAGACGAAAGTATAGAAGACGATGATTTACCCTTTTAATTAATGATTTTTAAAAGGAGGTTTGTAAAATGATTCAGAAAAAACGCGGCCGCAGAAAAAAACGCGTTTGCGCTTCTTGTGCGGATAAAGTAACGGTTATCGATTACAAAGATATAAGCAAATTAAGAAGATACGTTTCTGAGAGAGGAAAGATCCTTCCCAGAAGAATCACAGGAAACTGTGCAAAGCATCAGAGAGCTTTAACAACAGCTATCAAAAGAGCAAGACATATTGCTCTTATGCCTTATACACAGGACTGATAAAGTGTATCAAAGGGCTCCGAATGGAAAATTCGGAGCCCTTGCGTGTCGAAAAAGTCCTTTGGGACTTTTTCGAGTTTAAATTAAGGCAATAAATC
>OGGQ01001697.1_pt1 | contig 27311 bp, 28 predicted proteins | sample 1571191 | NCBI WGS metagenome assembly OGGQ01 (sample SAMEA2582061, study PRJEB24529) | metagenome | biome: Human gut stool | place: China | collected 2011
GCACCCGCCTGTTTCGACAGGTTTGGCCTCCCCCGCAGGGGTCTGCGGGGGAGGCCGGGAAAGGAACGGGAGGCCCGGCGGAGGATTTTATAAGACCGGGTCCCGCGGTTGTCAACTTGTCTGGGAAAATACGGTGGTCAGCCACTGGTCGTAGGTGGGGATCCAGTCCCCCTGGGCGCCAAACCCATGGGGCATGCCGTCCAGCTGCAGCCGCTCCACCGAAACCCCCGCCGCCTCCGCCGCGTCGGCGTTGGCCAGGAACTGCCGGTAGAAGGGGTCCCGGGTGCCGTAGCAGTAGAAGGTGGGGGGCAGGCTGCCGCTGCGCAGCAGCTCCACGTCGGTGGTGCCCACGCTGAGGCGGCCGTAAAAGGCATAGATCATCCCGCAGGCCGCCCCGTCGGCGGAGACCTGGTCCAGGGCATCGGGCACGTAGTCCGGGTCCAGGGCCGTGCCGTTGACCGTGCCGTCAAAGTGGAGGAGCATCTCCCCGCTGAGGATGCCCCCGGCAGAAAATCCCATCACCGCGATGTCCGCCGGGTCAATGCCGTAGTCCTCTGCGTGGGCCCGGACAAACCGCACCGCCCGGGCCAGGTCCAATGCCCCTTCCTGCTGGGTATAGGGGCGCAGGCGGTAGTCCACCACGAAGCTCTGGTAGCCCCGGGCGCTGAGGGCCTGGGCCACCGCCACCCCCTCCGGCTGGTCGCTGCGGAACTGGAAGGCCCCGCCGGGGCAGATGAGCACCGCCCCTTTCACCGCCGTCCCCTCTGGCACCGGGAAGGTGGTTAAGTAGGGCCGGAAGTCCGGGTCATCCGAGTAGCTGCCGTTGTTGACGGTGTACTCCGTGACGGCGGGGGCGTTGCCCTCCTCCCAGAGGTAGAGGACCTGCTGGGTGTGGGGCGTCACCTGGGCGGTGGCCACGGTGTTTCCCGTACCCCCTTCAGGGGCAGGGCCCCCATCGCGCAGGGGCAGGGACTGGGCCCACTGGGTGATGGCCGCCTTCTCCGTCTCCGGGGTGAAGAGGAGGGCCGGCTCCCCCAGCAGAGCCCCGGGCTGGTGCTGGGAGAGGGCAGCGAGGAGGGAAGCCTCGTCGTTCCCCGTCCCCAAGACGAAAGGGTAGAGGGTCCGGGCCCCAAAGTCATAGGTGTCCAGGAAGGTCTCCACCGCCGCCGGCAGCGCATTGTCCGCTGCGGCAAAGCCCAGGAGGACAAACTCGTAGTCACTGGGGGTGAGGTCCCCCTCCTGGCCCATCTCCACCACGTCGCCCCCCAGGGTCTCTGCCAGCAGGGTGGCCGCCTGGGCCACGGGATCCCCCTCGGTCTCGGGGGCGTAGGCGATCAGAAGGGCGCTGTTCTGGGCTTCGGGGGCTGCCGCCTCTTGGCCCTCCGCCGGGGACTGGGTTTGGCCGCAGGCGGCCAGGCCCACTCCCGCCGTCAGGGCCAGCAAGAGGGAAAGGATGCGTCGTCCCATGGGTCAGGGCCTCCTCTCCGGCTCAGGCCAGGCCCAGCCCGGCCAGCCAGGTCTCCACGGCATCCCGATCCACGTGGGAGGAGAACCGCTGGCCTTCCTGCCAGTCCCCGGTGCCGGCCAGGTCCGCCAAGAGCTGGCCACTCTCTCCCAGGCCGGAGCTGGAGGAGGTGCAGAAGGGGATCACCGTCTTGCCGGTGAAGTCATTGGCTGCTACAAAGGTGTCCACCGGCCAGGCAGCGATGCCCCACCAGATGGGGTAGCCAACAAAGACCGTGTCGTACGCCTCCCAGTTGTCCACGGTGTCTGCCACCAGGGCCACGTCCCGGGCCTCGGGGTTGTCGTGCTCCTGCACCACCCGGCTGCTCTCATCGGTCCAGTTCAGGTCCTCGTCGGTGTAGGGGGCGGCGGGCTCCAGGGGGAACAGGTCCCCGCCGGTGAGGTCGGCGATGGTCTCTGCCGCCGTCTGGGTGTTTCCGGTGGCGGAGAAGTACACCACCAGGGTGCGGCCGGTGTCCACCGAAGCGGTGCCGGCGTTGGTGTCTTCCTGGGTCGTGGTGTCTTGGGGTTCCGTGGCGGGGGCGGTGGTGCCCTCCCCGTCGGAAGCGGTGGTCGTGTCGCTGCCGCAGGCGGCCAGGGACAGGGTCAGCAGGATGGCAGTGAACTTTTTCATGGGAAAATCTCCTTTCATCGGGTTACAGGGGGGATTCGTAACATTCCTGGAAGAGTTCCAGGATCTCTTGGTGGGTCATACGCCGGTAGCTGCCGGGGGAAATGCCGCAGGAATCGGCAATCTCCTTCAGCTGCTCCCGCTCCACCCCCAGCTGGCGGAGGGTGGTGGGCAGGCCCAGGTCTCGGATGAAGCCGGCCAAAGCCTCGATCCCCGCCAGGGCCAGGTCCTCATCGCTCCGCCCGTCCCGGGGCAGGCCCCAGACCTTCTGGGCAAACCGGAGGAACTTGGGCAGGCCGTCCTGATAGATGTGCCGGTAGTACACCGGGTGGAGGACCGCCAGCCCCTGGCCGTGGTTGCAGTCGGTGTAGGCTCCCAGCTGGTGCTCCATGTTGTGGCACTGGAAGTCCCCCTGCTTGCCCAGCTTCACCACCCGGTTTTCCGCCATGGTGGCGGCCCACATGAGGTTGGAGCGGGCGGTGTAATCCTGGGGGTTGGCCACGGCAGCCCGGAGGTTGCGGATCACGCTGACCATCAGGGCCTCGTTGAGGTCATCGGAGACGTTGTCCTCGTCGGGCCGGCTGAAGTAGATCTCCATCAGGTGGCTCAGGGTGTCAAACCCGCCGGAGATCATCTGAGCCTGGGGCACGGAGTAGGTGTAGGTGGGGTCCATCAGGGCGAAGTGGGGGTTGAGCTGGGGATAGTCCCGGCCGGTTTTGACCTTCTTCCCCGGGTGGGTGATCACCGCGCCGCCGTTGCACTCGCTGCCGGTGCCCGCCACGGTGACGATGACCCCCAGAGGGAGGGGTGCAAAGTCGATGACCCCGGGCCGGGCCCAGAAGTCCTCCCACACGTCCCCGGGGTACCGGGCGGCCAGGGCGATGGCCTTGGCGCAGTCCATCACCGAGCCGCCGCCCACCCCCAGGATCCAGTCCGCCCCCGTCTCCCGGGCCAGTTTGGCCCCCGCCAGCACCTGGTCGTAGGTGGGGTTGGAGGGGATGCCGGCAAAGTCCACCACGGTCTTGCCCGCCTGGCGGAGGAGACCGGCCACCTGGTCATAGATCCCGTTGCGCCGGATGGACCCGCCGCCATAGGCCAGCAGCACGGTGGAGGCATCCTGCACCAGGCAGGTCAGGTACTCCTGAACGCAGCCTTGGCCGAAATAGACCTTGGTGGCATTCTCAAAAATAAAGTTGTTCATCGCACACAGTCCTTTCCCAAGGGTTCCTTCGGCGCCGTTTGTTGCTGGAATGCGGGCCTTCCCTTGGTCTGCCTTCAGTATAAAAACCCCCAGGGGATTTGTGAAGTTTCCATTCGTTATGGAGCCCTTACCCAAAGGTTTACAGTGGTTTCCCCGGCCCCCAAAAGGGAAAGGCGGAGACCCCAAAGGGGTCCCCGCCGGGTGGAAACCAGGTTTGCGGATGGAGAGACAGGGCCTTCTGCCTCGAGGCGCAAGCGGCCGTCACGTCTGGTGGGTGCTTGGGCTGGTGTTGGCCTCCCAAAAGGCCACCGCCTGGTCCAGCCACCCCTCCGCCACGGTGCCGGTGCCCAGGCCGAAGCCATGACGTAAGCCGGGGTAGTGGTGGAACTCCGTGGGGATGCCCAGGACAGACAGGGCCTGGAGGCGGCGCTCCATGGTCCGCCAGTTGGCAATGCCGTCCCGCTCCCCCACGCAGGCGAAGGTGGGGGGATCGTTCTCCGTGTAGTCGCTGTGGCCGGTGTACTGCATGATCACCGCCCCGACCCGGGGCAGGTCGCCCCCGCCGAAGGCCGCCGGGCCATAGGACCCCAGCCAGGCCGCCATCCTCCCCCCGGCGGAGCCGCCCCAGAGAGAGTACCCCTCCAGGTCCACCTGGAGTTCCTGGGCGTGGTCAGAGACGAAGGTGATGGCCCGGGCCAGGTCCTCGCAGGCCGTCTGGGCCCCGGGGCGGTAGAGGAGGGCAAAGGCATTGTACCCTCGGCGGGAGAGCTCCAGGGCGTGGGGGAAGCTGTCCTGCATGGCCCCCACGTAGGCAAAGCCGCCGCCGGCGTTGCAGAAGGCCACCTTGCCCCCGGGGTCCCCCCGGAAGAAGAAGAGGCCGGTATCCGCCTTGTCCGGGTCGGCAGCCTTTTCCTCGGGGGTGTAGATGTCGTAGAACACCGTCTCCCCTGCTGCGGCCTGGGTGTGGAGGTGGTTGACAATGGCCACGGTCTCCTCCGGGTCGATGTTGTGGTACCAGGTCAGGCGGAGGCTCCCCAAGGTGTCCCCGCTCCAGTACCCCGTGTCCGCGGGGAAGAGGAGGCGGCCATAGTCCCCAAACACGGGGTCGTCCATCACGGTCTGGATGGGGGTGTCGGTGGTGTAAGGGCCTGTGGGCACGGCGGATCCCTCCTGTGGGGTGGTTTGGGGGGCGGCGGTGCCGCCGTCAGGCGCCGTTCCGCTGCACCCGGCCAGGAGCAGGCAGAGGGCAGCGGCGATGCATACCAGGGACTTCATCCCAATCACCTGTCTTTCGTTGGTTTTACCCCTATCATAGAAAAAACGAGACTTCCCGAGAAGTCTCGTTTTTTTATGCCCTAGTTACCCCTGGGTTTACAGCTCCTCCCGAGCCTTCACCGCCTTGGCCACTGCCCGGAGAAATTTGGCCACCGTGGGGGAGGGATCCGGGGCGTGGAGCAGGCCGAAGGGGATGGTGTACCCCCAATCCACCGGAAGGATCTTCAGCAAGGGGTGGACGTACCGCCAGTTCTCCACCGCCATGAGGACGCAGTTGTTGTTCTCACACTGGTTGAAGGCCCCCACGTCGTAAAAGTCAAAGTCCACGATATGGATCTGGGGGTGGTTCTTCCAGATATCGTCCCGGAGCAGATCCACGTAGTGGCTCCAGCCCCGGCGCATGAGCATGAGGTGCTCCCCGTAGAGGTCCTGGAGGGTGAGGCGGTCCTTCCCCGCCAGGGGGTGGTGGACGGAGACGGCACAGCAGATGGGCTCCCGGGTGAGCTCCAACCCGGCGCACTGGCGGAGGTGGAGCATGGTCTCATCGAAGATCCCCGCCACCACGTCGATGTTCTGGCCCAGGTTGCCCAAAATCTCCCGGGCGTTCTCCGGGGTGTTGTCGAAGGGGATGAGCTGGAACTTGGTGTCCGGGCAGTCCTCCTGGAGTTGGGGCCACAGGTCCACCAGCACCTGGGCGGGGGTCATGGGGGATGTGCCGATGCGGATGACCTGACCGGCCTCCTCCATGGCGTTCCTTGCCCGGGTGACGGAGTCTTTGCAGTACTGGATGATGTATTTGGCGTCCTGGTACAGGGACTGGCCCGCCTTGGTCAGCTGCAGCCCCCGGTGGGTGCGCAGGAAGAGGCGCAGGTCCAAGTCCCGCTCCAGGAGGTTGATCTGCTTGATCACTGCCGGGGGGGAGATGTAGAGCTTCTCCGCGGCCTTGTTGAAGCTGCCGGCCTCGGCCACGGTGAGGAAGGTTTCCAGCTGGGGGTTGTACATGGGGCGTCCCCTTCCCTTCTGCCGCCGGCGGAGCCGGGGTCGTTTTCTTGCCGTCTATTGTAGGGGCCGCGCCCCCGCCCTGTCAAGGGGCGGGGGCGGAGAAAACCGCAGGGGATCAAAACAGCTTGATGGCCGCGGCCCCCGCCAGCATCCCCAGAATGCCCACCACTTTCCGGACTGTGAGGGATTTCTGGGCGGCCCCTAGGAGGCCAAAGTGGTCAATGACCGCGCCCCCGGCGGTGGCCCCCACCAGGAGGATGATCACCGTCATGCCGGTGCCCAGGATGCCGGAGAGGTAGATGTTGGCCAGAACATAGACCGCCCCCAGCAGGCCGCCGGTCCAGGTCCACCAGGGGAACTTCCCCTGCCCCAGGGTGGGCGGCCCCTGCTTGACCCGGAGAACGGCGCACAGCACCACCAGCGCTGCCAGCCCCACCAGGAAGGACACCATGGAGGCCGTCAGGGGGGAGCCCACCACCTGGCCCAGGTGGCCGTTGATGGCCGTCTGGGTGGCGCTGAACATCCCTGCGGCCACCCCCACGATGCGCCACAGCCACAGTCTGCCGGCGGGGCGCTGGCCCTGGGCAGCAGCAGCCTGCCCCGACCAGGCCACCACCATGACCCCCGCCAGCACCAGCACCGCGCCCCCTGCCCGCAGGGGGGTGAGGGGGATCTGCTGGGCCCGGAAGAGGCCCAAACTGTCCACCAGCAGCCCCATGAGCAGCTGCCCCAGCACCGGGAGGATCACCGTCTCCGCACTGCCCAGCTTGGTGAGCAGGATGACGTTGGCCGTGAGGAAGACCACCCCGCACAGGCCGCCCAGCCAAACCCAGAAGGGCTCCCCTGTCAGCTGGTCCATGGGCAGGTGGAAGCCCTGCCCCGTCACCAGCAGCAGGCAGGCCAGAAAGACGGTGGAAATGATAAAGGACACCAGGGAGGAGTTGTAGGGGGTGCCCACCTTGTCCCGGAGTTTGTTGTTCACACTGGTCTGCACCGGCAGGGCCAGGCCCACCAGGATGCCAAGCAGGATGCTCATAGGATGTCTCTCCTTTGTTCTCTGTACTTCTAAGGGTCTGCGGGCGTGCCCCCTGCCCCCAGGCTGGGGAGGATGGGGGCCACGGCCTGGCGCCCATCCTCGGTCAGCAGGGGGTGGAGCACCGACCAGGCCTGGGTGCGGAAGGAGGATCCCTCCCCCTTGATCTCACAAAAGGGCAGCCAGTAGACGGCAGTGAGGAACACCGTGTCCACCACCCGGACGTACTCCCCAGGAAAGGCTTCCCGGCGGAACAGGCCTTGGGCGGCCAAGTTGGCCAGACCCTGGCAGAGCAGCTGGCTGTGGCGGCGGTACACCTCCCGCTGCTTGGCCCGGATCTTCTCCGACAGCTGGCCCAGCTGGGCGTGGCTGCGGAAGTAGAAGGCGTTGTTCTCCCGGGCCTGCTCCATGTCCCGCAGGCAGGCGTCCAGCTGGGCCAAGGTCTGGGGCGGGTCCTGGGGGAAGGTGGGGGTGGTGCCCTCCAAAAGGGCCTCTACGATCGCTTCCTTCCGCTTAAAATAGTAGGTAAGGTTGCCTTTGCTGATGCCCAGGGCGGCGGCGATCTCCCCCACGGAGACGGCGTTGTACCCCTTCTCCCGAAAGAGGGTCTGGGCGGTGTTCAAGATGTCTTGACGGGTGTCGCGTTTCATTGGGGTGTCTCCTTCTCCTGGGCCTTTTGCAGTGCTTTCAGCCGGCGGACCTCCCGGAAGCCCAGCAGGAGCACCACCACCGCCGCGCCCCCATCGGAGATGGGGCCGGCCCACAGCACCCCGTCCAGCCCCAGAAACTGCGGCAGCAGCAGGAGCATGGGGATGAGGAGTATGCCCTGGCGGACCAAGGTCATCCATAACCCCATCTGGGCCTTGCCGATGGCGGTGAAGAAGTTGGAGGTAATGGGCTGGAAGGCGTTGAGGAAACTCATCAGCAGGTAAATCCGGACATAATGGGTGGCAAACTGGTAGAACAGCGGATCCTCAGACCCGAAGAGCCCTGCAATCTGCTGGGGGAAGAGCTGGAGCACCAGGAAGGTGACCACCGCCACCACAGTGCCATAGAACAGGGCCTTCTGGTAGGCCTCCACCACCCGGCCGTAGTTTTTCCGGCCGTAGTTGAATCCCAGGATGGGCTGGCAGCCCAGGGCGATGCCGATGATGCAGCTGAAGAGCACTATGACCACCTTTCCCATGGACCCCGCCCCGGCGATGGTGACCTCGCTGCCATAGACCGACTGGGCCCCATAGGTGCGCAGCATGTTCATCAGGAGGATCTGGGAGGCCGTCATCAGCACATGGTTGCAGAAGATGGGGCCGCCCAGGGCCAGGATACTCTTCACCGCCGAGGCGGCGGGGCGGAAATCCCCCCGGCTGGGGTGGACCATCTGCAGCCGCCGGGCCAGGTAGCGCACCGCCAGGAGGGCGGACAGGATCTGCCCCAGCACGGTGGCCAGGGCGATGCCCTCCACCCCCATATCCAACCCGAAGAGGAGGATGGGGTCAAAGATCATGTTGAAAATGGCCCCGGAGAGCAGGACCGCACTGGAGTACCGGGGGCTGCCGTCAGCCCGGATCACATGGGCCATAGCCGTGGCAAAGATGCCGAAGGGCACCCCCAAGAGGAGGACGAAGGTATAGGGCCGGGCGTAGGGCATCATGGCCTCGGTGGCCCCGAAGAGGTAGAGCATGGGCTCCAAAAACACCAGGCCAAGGACGGCCATCAGCAGGCCCACCGCCACCGCCAAGACCACGGCGTTGCCCAGGTTTTTCCGGGCGCCGGCCTGGTCTCGCCGGCCCAGGAAGAGGCTGTACCCCGAGGCGCAGCCGATGCCGATGAGGCAGGCCAGGGCCGTGATCAGAGTAAACACGGGAAAGGCCACGTTGGCTGCGGCGATGGCCAGATCGCCGATCCCCCAGCCCATGAAGGTCTGGTCTACAATGTTGTTCATGGAGCTGACCACCTGGCTGCAAATGGCAGGCAGGGAGAAGGTCCAGATGAGTTTGTTCACCGGCGCGGTGTCCAGGGCCGGCGGGCGTGGGTTGGCTCCCATAGGGCATCCCTCTCTTTTCTCGCAGAATTAGTACGTTCGTACTATCCAAAGTTTAGCACAAACATCCTAATTCTGTCAAGCCCCGTTCGCCTGCTCCATCTGTTCCCTCACCAGGTCCAGAAAGCGGAGGGTGTCCCCGTCCGGGTGGAGGGCGTAGAGGATTCCATAGGGGATGGTAAAGTCCCAGTCCACGGGAAGGGTCACCAGGGAGGGGTGCACCTCGCTCCAGCACTCCAGGGTCATCAGGGGGTTGCGGGTCTGGACGCAGCGGTTGAACACCTCCATGTCGTAGAACTGGGGGGTGTCCTCGATGGTGATGGCGGGGTGCTGCTCCACAAAGTTCCGCACCTGGTCCACCGAGGTGGAGTCCCCCCGCTTGACCATCATCAGGGTGTACCCGTAGAGGTCCTGGACGGTGAGGCGCTCCTTCCGGGCCAGGGGGTGCTCCCGGGGCACCGCCACGCAGTGGCGGTAGGCCCCCAGGGGGAAGAAGTTGCACCGGTCCAGCCACTGGCGGGAGTCGCAGGCCCCCACCAGGAAGTCGAACTTCTCCCCCAGGGCGGCGATCTCCCCCAGGATGCCCTGGTGGTCGTCCTCGAAGGGGACGATGTGGAGCTTGAACCCCGGCAGGTTTTCACTCACCTGGTACCACAGGTCCATGAAGGGCTTGCAGGGGTTGAGGATGGAGGTGCCCACGCAGAAGGTGGTGGCGGCGGCTTCCGCCGCCAGGCGGGCCTCCTGGATGGCCCGCTGGGAATATTCCATGATGCCCTTGGCATGCTTATAGAGGACCTTCCCCGCCTCGGTGAGGGTGATGCCATGGTTGGTGCGAAACACCAACTGCAGGTCCAGATGCTTTTCCAGGGCGTTGATCTGCTTGATCACCGCCGTGGAGGAGAGGTACAGCTCCTCCGCCGCCTTGTTGAAGCTGCCGCAGTCAGCCACCTGGACAAAGGCGTCCAGCTGTGGGTTATACATGGTGTGCCCCCCTTGTCTGTTCTAACTTTTGGTTATAACCATGGTACAAAATCCATTCTTCCCTGTCAAGGGGGGCGGGGGTAAAATAGGGGCGTCCAAGGGATCCCCACCATAAGAAGGAGGCCATGTATGGCACAACTCATCGTCTACTACTCCCGCCGGGGGGAAAACTACGTCAGCGGCTCTATCCAGACCCTGGCGGTGGGCAACACCGAAGCGGTGGCCCGGCGGCTCCAGGCCCTCACAGGGGCCGACCTCTTCCAGTTGGAGCCCATGCAGCCCTACTCCGACGACTACAACGAATGCATCCAGCAAGCCCAGGACGACCAGCGGCGGGACGCCCGCCCCGCCCTGAAAGCCTGCCCGGAGACGCTGGACCCCTACGACACCATCTACCTGGGCTACCCCAACTACTGGGGCACCATGCCTATGTGCGTCTTTACCTTTTTGGAACGATTCGATTTCACCGGCAAGACCATCCTCCCCTTCTGCACCCACGAGGGCAGCGGCCTGGGCCACAGCGAGGCGGATATCCGCCGCCTGTGCCACGGGGCCAAGGTGGGGAAAGGCCTTGCCATCCACGGCACCGCCGTGTGCCGGGAGGAGCGGGCCCTGGAGGCCTGGATCAAAGGAGGAAACTAACATGGATCTGAACACCTTGAAAGAAAACAGCCTCTTCCCCGTGGGGGAGGAAAACACCGCCTTTGCGGCGTACTTTGACGGCACCAGCTACCTGAACATGCTCACCACCCAGCAGGTGCCCATCGGCAACGTCACCTTTGAGCCCGGCTGCCGGAACCACTGGCACATCCACAAGGCCACCCAGGGGGGCGGGCAGATCCTGCTGGTCACCGCCGGCCGGGGGTATTACCAGGAGTGGGGCAAACCCGCCCAGGAGCTCCACCCGGGAGACGTGGTGAACATTCCCCCCAACGTGAAGCACTGGCACGGGGCCGCCCCGGACAGCGCCTTCCAGCACCTGGCCGTGGAGGTCCCCGGTGAGGGCACCGGCAGCCAGTGGCTGGAGGCCGTGGACCCGGCGGAGTACGCCAAACTCAAATAAGGAAGGCAGCCGTGAACCGACCCTACATCTTCTGCCACATGCTCACCTCCCTGGACGGGAAGATCATGGGCAACTACATGGACCTGCCCGCCTGCGAGCCCGCCGGGGACCTCTTCTACGACATCGCCTTCGGGGAGGACCCCTTCTACCGCCACCAGGGGTGGCTGTCTGGCCGGGTGACCACCGACGACAACTTCACCCACTACCGCGCCCCCGCCCTGACCCCCGGCGCCCCCACGGTGCCGGAGGGGGACTTCGTAGCCCAGCAGGCCCCCATGTACTACGTCTCCGTGGACCCCAAAGGCAAGCTGGGGTGGGAGAGCGCCACCCTCACCTACGAGACCACCACCGCCCACGTCATTGAGGTCCTCACCGAGGAGGCCTCCAACGACTACAAGGCCTTCCTGCGGAAGCTGGGCATCTCCTACATCCTGGCGGGGAAGGACCGCCTGGACTACGCCCTGGCTCTGGAGAAGCTGAAAACCCGCTTCGGCATCCAGGTGCTGATGCTGGGGGGCGGGGGGGTGCTCAACTGGTCCTTCCTCCAGGCGGGGATGTGCGACGAGGTGAGCCTCGTCGTGGCCCCCGCCGCCGACGGCAACCCCAACACCCAATCCCTCTTCCTGGCCAAGGAGGGGCTGAGCACCGACGCCCCCCTCTCCTTCACCCTTCTGGGGGCGGAGACCAGCGAGGGCAGCACCCTCTGGCTGCGGTACCGGGTCAACTATGGGCCGGCCACCCAGGCCCCCTGACCCCCGCTTCCCATTCTAACCTGTAACATCCCCGAAGAAGATCACCCATCTTTCCCAAATGCAATAGGAGGAATCAACATGGAATACATCACCCTTGCCAACGGTGTCAAGATGCCCCTGCTGGGCTACGGCGTGTACCAGGTGGACCCCGCCGAGTGTGAACGCTGCGTCACCGACGCCATCGCCGTGGGCTACCGCTCCATCGACACCGCCCAGGCCTACCACAACGAGGAGGGCGTGGGCAACGCCGTCCGCAAGTCCGGCCTGCCCCGGGAGGACTTCTTCCTCACCACCAAGGTGTGGATCTCCAACGGCGGGTACGAGAAGGCCAAGGCCTCCATCGACGAATCCCTGGCCAAGCTGCAGACCGACTACATCGACCTGCTCCTCATCCACCAGCCCTTCAACGACTACTACGGCACCTGGCGGGCCATGGAGGAGGCCTACAAGGCCGGCAAGCTCCGGGCCATCGGCGTGTCCAACTTCTACCCCGACCGGCTCATCGACCTGTGCCAGTTTTCTGAGATCAAGCCCATGGTGAACCAGGTGGAGACCCACGCCCTCTTCCAGCAGGCCGCCGCCCATGAGGTGATGGCCAAATACGGCGTGGTTCACGAGTCCTGGGGCCCCTTCGCCGAGGGGCGGAAGGACTTCTTCACCAACCCCACCCTCCAGGCCATCGGCGCCAAGTACGGCAAGTCCGTGGCCCAGACCGCCCTGCGTTTTCTGATCCAGAGCGACGTGGTGGTCATCCCCAAGTCCACCCACAAGGAGCGGATGGTGGAGAACCTGGACGTCTTTGACTTCCAGCTCAGCCAGGAGGACATGGTGGCCATCCGGGCCCTGGATGACGGCCAGAGCGCCTTCTTCTCCCACTACGACCCGGCCACGGTGGAGTTCCTCACCAGCCTGGGCCGGTAACCAACCTCAAATCCCCTTCCCCTGCCCCATGTTGGGGCGTCAAGATTCTAAGATAAAGGAGATCCTTTCCCATGGCAGAAAAAGTCACCGCTGGCAGAGACCAGCTGGGGCAGTTCGCCCCCAAATTCGCCCAGCTCAACGACGACGTCCTCTTCGGCGAGGTGTGGGCCCGGGAGGCCGAGCTGTCCACCCGGGACCGGTGCATCGTCACCGTGACGGCCCTGATGGCCAGCGGGGTGCTGGACAGCTCCCTGCAGTTCCACATCCTCAACGCCAAGAACCACGGGGTCACCGCCCAGGAGATGGCGGAGATCCTCACCCACGCGGCCTTCTACGCCGGCTGGCCCAAGGCCTGGGCCGCCTTCCGGATGGCCAAGGAAGTCTACGAAGGATAAAGGAGAACACGATATGTTAGGCAACTTCACCTACTGCAACCCCACCAAACTCCACTTCGGCCCCAACGCTATGGACGCCCTGGCGGGGGAGCTGACCCACTACGGGCCCAAGGTCCAGCTGATCTACGGCGGCGGGTCCATCAAGAAAAACGGCATCTATGACCAGGTGGTGGCCATCCTGAAGGCCGCCGGCAAAGAGGTCTTCGAGGACCCCGGCGTCATGCCCAACCCTACGGTGGAAAAGCTCTACGAGGGCTGCAAGATCGCCCGGGAGAACGACGTGGACCTGCTGCTGGCTGTGGGCGGCGGCTCCTGCTGCGACTATGCCAAGGCGGTCTCCGTCTCCGCCTGGTGCGATGAGGACCCCTGGGAAAAGTACTACCTGCGGATGGAGGACCCGGACAACAAGCTCATCCCCGTGGGGTGCGTGCTCACCATGGTGGGTACGGGGTCGGAGATGAACGGCGGCTCGGTCATCACCAACCACGCCGCCAAGCTGAAGATCGGCCATGTGTTTGGCGAGGAGGTCTTCCCCAAGTTCTCCATCCTGAACCCGGAGTACACCTATACCCTCCCCCACTATCAGATGGTGGCGGGGATCTATGACATCATGAGCCACATCTGCGAGCAGTACTTCTCCGGGGAGGACGATTCCACCTCCGACTACCTCATGGAGGGCCTCATGCGCTCCCTGATCCACAGCAGCCGGGTGGCCGTGAAGGACCCCAAGGACTACGAGGCCCGGAGCAACCTCATGTGGATCGCCACCTGGGCCCTGAACACCCTGGTGGCCCAGGGGAAGGCCACCGACTGGATGGTCCACATGATCGGCCAGTCGGTGGGGGCCTACACCGACGCCACCCACGGCATGACCCTGTCGGCGGTGTCCCTGCCCTATTACCGGCACATCCTCCCCTATGGCCTGCACCAGTTCAAGAAGTTCGCCATCAACGTCTGGGGGGTGCGCCCCGAGGGCAAGAGCGACGAGGCCATCGCCCAGGCCGGCCTGGCGGCCATGGAGGCCTGGATGGTTGAGATGGGCCTGGTGCTCCACCTGGCGGAGCTGGGGGTCACCCCGGACATGGTGGAGGGCATCGCCAAGGGCTCCTTCGTGATGGAGGGGGGCTACAAAGTCCTCACCCACCAGGAGATCGTGGAGATCCTCCAGCAGAGCATGTAAGGCCGCCGGCCGGCACATGCCCCGCCCCTTCCCTGTTTGCATACAGAAAAGGCAGCCCAGTCTGGGCTGCCTTTTGGCAGGAAGGGGGAAACGGCTAGGGCTGCCCCTTCCCCACTGCCCCCCACAGCAGGAAGATCACGTCCCAGTGGGACAGGAGCCTGCCCTGCTCCCGCCGCCAGGCCTGGCCCATGGCGGTGGTGCGCAGGTACTTGGCCACGTTGGCCATCCCCTTGCGGACCTGGAACCCCCGCTTGCCGTGGCGCTGGGCGATGGTCTCAAACAGCTGGGGGAAGGGTGCCACCCCCTGCCGAAAGAGGTCCGCCGCATCCAGAAGGTAGGCGTAGCCCACATAGTTGGGGGGCACGCCCCATTGACGCAGCATCTGCTCGGCCCGGTCTCCCATGGACATCCCTCCGTCTTTTCGTTGGTAATTCGACTATAAATACTATTTTCCGGAATGTCAAGATGTTTTCCGATTTTTCATCGGTTCATGGTTTTCGGGAAAGTGGATAGGATAACGGAGAAACCAAAAGGACCAAAGAGGTGCCTTATGACGTTAGACTACTCCCTCATCGGAAAACGCATCGCCCGACGCCGGAAACAGTTGGGCCTGAAGCAGTCGGAAGTGGAAGAGCGCGCTGGGATCGGAGACAAGTACCTCTCCAACATCGAACGGGCCATCTCCATCCCCTCCACCGAGGTCATCATGCGCCTGGCCATCGCCCTGGAGACCACCCCGGACGAGTTTCTGGTGGGCGCCGTCCGCCACCCCGAGGAGGGCTGGCAGGACGTGGCCGAACTGCTGCGCCCCATGAACGAAAAACAGCTCACCCTGGCCCGCAGCCTTCTCACCTGGCTGGGGGAGCAGGACCTGCCCTGACCCTCTCCCATAAAAAACGCGCCCGTTGGGCGCGTTTTTTCGGTGTTTACGGTCACTCCTGCCCTGTGCTGCTGGCGGCGATCCCTGCTGCGCTGCCGGCGGCCACCACGGTGAAGAGGGCCACTTCCTGGGCCACAATGAGGGAGACGGTGGTGCTGACTGCCGCCGCCCCCAGAACCGCCTGGTTCTGGTCCAGGATGTAGCCGGCGGTGAGCATCACCCCATGCATGAGACGCTGGGCCTTTCCCACCCCCATGAGGCCATACCCCTTCTGCTGGGAGAGGAAGTGGTCAACTTCTACCACCTCTTCCGCCAGGGCCTCCACCTCTCCGGGGACCAGGGTCAGCAGGCCCAGGGTGCCCAGCTCGTGGCCGGTGCTGTACTTCCGGCCGCGGTCCTTCAGGGCACCGTAGAGGGCCAGGGTCCGGTCGCACTTCTCCTGGGCGCTCCCCTCCCCCAGGGCCAGCACGTGGCTGAGGGTTTGGGTGAACTGCCCCGTGCCAAAGGGGCGGTGCTTGAGCCTATCGTAGCAGGCCTCCGTCTCGGCAATGAGTTCCTCCACCGGGCGGGGCGAGAGGGCCAAAAGGGCCGCAAACACGCTGTCCTCCACCCCGGTGAGGAAGCAGTGCGCCTCCTTCATGCCGTTGTAGATGGCCCGGGTGCGGGCGGCAAACGCCCCGTACTGACGCTCTTCCACCTGGTCGGCCAGAAGCAGGGCGGCCAGGGGGAGGTACTGGGAGGGGCGGAAGTGGTCCTTCAAGGCATCGTAGAGGCGCAGCCCCTGGTCCAGTTTCTCCTGGGGGGCCGGCTCCAGGGACAGGAGGGTGATCATTGCCTCCTGGGCGATCCCCCGGAAGTTGGAAAAGAAGCCCGTGCGGGCCCTGAGCAGGTCCCGGCAGTCGTGGAGGCGGTCCACCTCTGCCGTCTGGTTTTTCTGGGTGAGGATGCCGGCACACACGGCGTGAAGGTAGGGATTCTCCCACGGGAAGGCCTTTCTCAGGGTGTCCCGGTTGGCAAGGAAGCGCTCACAGCGGCTGCGCAAAGCTTGGTCCATCATACATTCTCCTTTGGGAAAGGCGTGCTGCCGCCTTCCTGGTTTTCTCCGATAGTATACCCGAAAACCCTCGCCCTGTCTATGCCTTTCCTTGGGGGGCGCCCTGCCCCACCGCCGCTTTCATGGCCTTGACGTAGGCCCCTACATCGGCGGGGGCCCCCCGTCCGTGGGCCGCCATCTTCTTCACAATGGCCGAGCCCACAATGGCCCCGTCCGCCAGCGCGGCCATCTGCCGGGCCTGGTCGGGGGTGGCGATGCCAAAGCCGATGGCACAGGGCAGGTCCGTATTCTCTCGGATCACCTGGAGAATGGCGGCCAGGTCGGTGGTGATGGCCTGCCGCACCCCCGTGACCCCCAGGCTGGAGACCAGGTAGAGGAACCCCTCCGCCTCCCGGGCAATCTTGGCAATGCGGCCGGCGGAGGTGGGGGCGATCATGGAGATCAGGGCCACCCCGTGCTTCCGGCAGGCGGCCTGGAACTCCCCCTTCTCCTCATAGGGCAGGTCGGGGAGGATGATCCCATCCACCCCCACCGATTGGCAGCGGGCAAAGAAGGCCTCCGCCCCGTAGGTAAAGACCACGTTGGCGTAGGTCATGAACACCAGGGGGACCGTCACGTCCCGGCGGAGGTCCTGCACCAGGGCAAACACCTGGTCGGTGGTCACCCCGCCCCGAAGGGCCCGGAGGTTGGCCTCCTGGATCACCGGCCCCTCGGCGGTGGGGTCGGAGAAGGGAATGCCCAGCTCGATAAGGTCCGCCCCGTTGGCCGCCATAGCCCGGACGGTGGCAGCGGTGGTCTCCAGGTCAGGGTCCCCACAGGTGAGGAAGGGGATGAAGGCTTTCCCCTGGGCAAAGGCAGCTTGGATTCGATCATACATCTTGGAGGTCCTCCCCTCGATAGCGGGCGATGGCCGCGCAGTCCTTGTCCCCCCGCCCGGAGAGGGTGACAACGATGCTCTGTTCCTTCCCCATGGTGGGGGCCAGCTTCCGGGCATAGGCCACCGCGTGGGCCGACTCAATGGCGGGAATGATCCCCTCGGTGCGGGCCAGGTACTCGAAGGCCTCCACCGCCTCCTGGTCGGTGACGGGGACATACTGGGCCCTTCCCGTGTCGTGGAGATGGGCGTGCTCCGGGCCGATGCCCGGGTAGTCCAGCCCGGCGGACAGGGAGTACACCGGGGCGATCTGCCCGTACTGGTCCTGGCAGAAGTAGGACTTCATGCCGTGGAAAATGCCCAGCCGGCCGGTGGCGATGGTGGCGGCGGTCTCCGGGGTGTCCACCCCCCGTCCGGCGGCCTCACAGCCGATGAGGCGGACGGAGGGATCCCCAATAAAGTGGTAAAAACTTCCGATGGCGTTGGAACCGCCCCCCACGCAGGCCAGCACCGCGTCGGGCAGGCGGCCCTCCCTCTCCAGCATCTGCGCCTTGATCTCCCGGGAGATCACCGCCTGGAAATCCCGGACGATGGTGGGAAAGGGGTGGGGCCCCATGCAGGAGCCCAGGCAGTAGTGGGTGTCCTGGACCCGGGCGGTCCAGGCCCGCATGGCCTCGGACACCGCGTCCTTCAAGGTGGCCGTCCCGGTGGTGACGGGGACCACCTGGGCCCCCAGCAGCCGCATCCGGTAGACGTTGAGGGCCTGGCGGCGGGTGTCCTCCTCCCCCATGTAGACCACGCACGCCATCCCCAGCAGGGCCGCGGCGGTGGCGGTGGCCACCCCGTGCTGGCCGGCGCCGGTCTCGGCGATGAGGCGGGTTTTGCCCATCTTCTGGGCCAGCAGGGCCTGGCCCAGGACGTTGTTGATCTTGTGGGCCCCGGTGTGGTTTAAGTCCTCCCGCTTCAGGTAGACCTTGGCGCCCCCCAGGTCTCGGGTCATTCTCTCCGCATAGTACAGCCGGGAGGGGCGGCCGGCATAGTCGTTGAGCAAGGCGGTCAGTTCCTGTTGAAAGGCCGGGTCCTCCTTATAGAACTCGTAGGCCTCCTCCAACTGGAGCACGGCGTTCATCAGGGTCTCAGGAAGATACTGCCCTCCGTGGACCCCAAAGCGCCCCTTGGGATTGGTCATATCATCTCCTCCTCTCGCACCGCCCGGACGAAGGCTTCCATCTTCGCTGGGTCTTTTTTTCTATCGGTCTCAATGCCGGAGCTCACATCCACCCCGAAGGGATGGAGACGGCGAACTGCCTGGCCTACGTTCCCCGGGTGCAGCCCCCCCGCCAGGAAGTAGGGCCGGCGGATGCCCGCCAGCAGGGACCAGTCGAAGGTCTCCCCTGTGCCGCCCTCTCCTGCGTCCAGCAGGACCAGGTCGGCTCCGCTGGCTTCGGCGGCGGCCACGTCGGCCGCCGTGTCCACCCGAAAGGCCTGGAGGATGGGCTTGGGGGTGAGCGCCCGGAGGGTTTGCAGGTAGGCCTCCCCCTCCCCTCCATGGAGCTGGATGAGGTCGATGACCCCCTCGTTGGCCAGGGCGGCCGCCTCCTCCGGCGGGGCATTCACAAAAACCCCCACCGCTCGGATGGCAGGGTCCAGCCCCCGTTTCAAGTCCGCCGCCTGGGCTGGGGTGACATACCGTTTGCTCTTAGGCGCAAAGACAAACCCCACACAGGCGGGCTGCAGCGCGTTGGCGGCCTGGATGTCCTCGGGACGGGAGAGGCCGCAGAGTTTGATTTTGGTCATACGCTCCTCCTAAACTGGTTTAGCATAGCGCTCTTGTCCTTGGCCCGCATAAGGGCCTCCCCGATGAGGACCCCATCGGCCCCCATGGCCCGCACCGCCGCCACGTCCGCCGGGCGGTGTACCCCGCTTTCGGCCACATACAGCACCCCCGGGGGGACGCGGTCCCGCAGCCGGGCGGCGTTGTCCAGGTTCACGGAGAAGTCCCCCAGGTTCCGGTTGTTGCCCCCGATGATCCGGGCCCCGGCGGCCACGGCGGAGGCAACCTCCTTTTCATCGTGGGCCTCCACCAGGGCGGCCAGGCCCAGGTCATCGCAGAGGGCCAGGTAGTCCGCCAGGGTCCGGGTGTCCAGCAGGGCGCAGAGCAGCAGCACGCAGTCCGCCCCCATCAGGCGGGCCTGGTAGAGCTGGTAGGGGTCCACCGTAAAGTCTTTGCGGAGCATGGGGGCGGCCACTGCCTGGCGGATCTCCCGAAAGATCTGGTCCGACCCCAGAAACCACTTGGGCTCGGTGAGGCAGGAGATGGCCTCCGCCCCGGCGGCCTCGTAGGCCCGGGCGATGTCCAGGTAGGGGAAGTCCTTGGCGATGACCCCTTTGGAGGGGGAGGCCTTCTTCACCTCGCAGAGGAAGGAGAGGCCCTCTTTGGCCAGGGCGGCTTGGAACCCCTCCCCGCCTCCCTTTCCCAGGGCACGGCACTGGGCCTGGAGCACATCCAGACTATTGGCCTCCCGGTCCGCCGCCACCCGCTGGCGGGCGTGGGCGGCCAGCTGTTCCAGGATGGTCATGCCCCCACCCCCTCCCGGTTGCTCCCGGCGAGAAACCTCTCCAGGGTCTCCATGGCCTTGCCGGTGTCGATGCAGTGGGCGGCCAGGGCCACCCCTTCCTGCATGGTGTCTGCCTGGCCCCCCAGGTAGAGCGCTGCCCCAGCGTTGAGAAGGACGGCATTGCGCCGGTGCCCTTGCTCCCCCTGAAGGATGGCCCGGGTGATGGCGGCATTTTCCGCCGGGGTGCCGCCCCGGAGGTCCTCCCTGGCACACCGGGGGAAGCCGAACGCCTCCGGGGTTATGGTGTAGGACTTCACCCAGCCGTTCTGGATCTCACAGACCTGGGTGGGGGCGCTCAGAGAGATCTCGTCCAGCTTGTCCTGGCCGTAGACCACCATCCCCCGCTTCACCCCCAGGCTGATGAGCACCTGGGACAGAGGCTCCACCAGGTAGCCGTCGTACACTCCCAGCAGCTGTACTGTGGGCGTGCCGGGGTTGGTGAGGGGTCCTAAGATGTTGAACACCGTGCGGAAGCCCAGCTCCTTCCGGATGGGCCCCACGTACTTCATGGAGGTGTGGTACTTCTGGGCAAAGAAGAAGCACAGGCCCACCTCCTCCAACAGCTGCCGGCACAGGGCGGGGCTCTGGTGGATGTTCACCCCCAGGGCCTCCAGGCAGTCCGCCGTGCCGCACTGGGAGGAGGCCGCCCGGTTGCCGTGCTTGGCAACCTTCACGCCGCCTGCCGCCGCCACCAGGCCTGAGGTGGTGGAGATATTGAAGCTGTGGGCGTTGTCGCCGCCGGTGCCCACGATCTCAAAGACCTCCATGCCTGTTTCCACTTTCGTGGCGTGAGCCCGCATGGCGGCGGCACAGCCGGCGATCTCGTCGGTGGTCTCCGCCCGGGCACTCTTGGTGGAGAGGGCCGCCAGGAACGCGGCGTTCTGGGTGGGAGTCGTCTGGCCGCTCATGATCTCGTTCATGACGGCGTAGGCCTCGTCGTAGGTCAGGTCCTCCTTGTTGACGATCTTCACAATGGCTTCCTTGATCATACCTTATCCCTCCAAGAAATTTTTCAAGATTTGACCGCCCATGGGCGTGAGAATGGACTCCGGGTGAAACTGCAGTCCGTACACCGGGCGGTCCTTAACCTGCACCGCCATGACCTCCCCGTCGCCGGTGCGGGCGGTGACGGTCAGGCAGTCCGGCAGGGTGTCCTCCGCCGCGGCCAGGGAGTGGTACCGGGCCGCCTGGATGGTCTCGGGCAGGCCCCGGAACAGGGGACAATCCAGATCCAGCTTCACCTGGGAGGGCTTGCCGTGCATGAGTTCTTTTGCATAGGACACCACGCCCCCAAAGGCCTCGCAGATGGCTTGGTGACCCAGGCACACCCCCAGGATGGGCAGCTCGCCCGCCAGCGCCCGGACGGCCTCCTCGCACACCCCAGCGTCCGCCGGCCAGCCGGGGCCGGGGGAGAGGATCAGGTGACTGGGGTGCATCCGGCGGATGTCCTCCACCGTCACGGCATCGTTGCGCACCACCTGAATATCCGGGTTCAGGCTCCCCACCAGCTGGTACAGGTTGTAGGAAAAACTGTCATAGTTGTCGATGAGCAGAATCATAGGTCCCTCTCTTTCTGAGCCAGCTCCAGGGCCCGGACCACCGCCTGGGCTTTGTTGATGCACTCCTGATACTCCTTCTCGGGCACCGAGTCGGCCACGATGCCCGCCCCGGACCGGATGAACACCTTTCCGTTCTTGGCAAAGGCCAGGCGGATGGCGATGCAGGTGTCCAGGTTTCCGGTAAAGTCCAGATAGCCGATGGCCCCGCCGTAGACGCCCCGCCTGTTGTCCTCCAGCTGGTCGATGATCTCCGCCGCCCGCAGCTTGGGGGCGCCGGACAGGGTGCCCGCCGGAAGGATGGCGTCGATGGCATCCACCGCGTCGCAGTCCTCCCGCAGCTCTCCCCGGAGGGTGGAGCCGATGTGCATCACATGGGAGAACCGCTCCACGGACAGATACTTCTCCACCTGCACGGTGCCGAAGCGGCTGATCTTCCCGATGTCGTTGCGGCCCAGGTCCACCAGCATGTTGTGCTCGGAGAGCTCCTTTTCATCGGAGAGAAGGGCCTCTTCCAGAGCCTTGTCCTCCTCCGGCGTGGCGCCTCTGGGCCGGGTGCCCGCCAGGGGGAAGGTGTGGAGCACCCCGTCCTCCAGCTTCACCAGGGTCTCCGGCGAGGCCCCGGCCAGCTCCATGTCGTCGCTGGTGAAGTAGAACAGGTAGGGGGAGGGGTTGACGGTCCGCAGCACCCGGTACACGTCCAGCAGGGAGCCCTCAAATCCCGCCTCCAGGCGGTTGGACAGCACCACTTGGAAGATGTCCCCCTCCCGGATATGGCGTTTGGCCGTCTCCACCATGGAGCAGTACTGCTCCTGGCTGAACAGGGGCTCCACCGCCGTGGTGAGCCGGGCCGGCCGCCGGGGAGCCGGGATGCCGTGGCGGAGCAGCTCCGCCATCCGGTCCAGCTGGGCGCAGGCGGCGGGATAGGAATTGTCCAGATCGGCGGCGTCCGCGTTGGTGATGAGAATGAGCTTCTGCCGGAAGTTATCGAAGGCGATGACGCTGCGGAAGAGCATCAAGTCCATGTCCTTGAACTTCTCCTGATCCGCGCCTGTCAGGCGGAGCGAGGGCTCGGCGTACTTCATGTAGTCGTAGGAGAAATACCCCACCAGGCCGCCGGTGAAGGGGGGCAGGCCGGGGATGCGGGGGCTTTTGTGCTCCGCCAGGAGCTGACGCAGGGCCTCTCCCGGGGGCTGGATGCGGGTGGAGCGCTGCGCGCCGTCCCGGAGCTGCACCACGCCGTCCTTGCAGGTGACTTCCAGATCCGGCGCAAAGCCCAGGAAGGACCAGCGGCCCCAGCCCTCGCTGTCCGCGGCGGACTCCAGGAGAAAGCAGTGGTTGTCCTGGGCTCGGAGGATCCGCAGTGCCTGGATGGGGGTGAGGAAATCGGACAGCAGCTCCCGGGTCACCGGGATCTCCCGGTAGTCGCCGGCAGCCAGGGCCCGCGCCTCCTTCAGGGTTGGGTAGTACATGAAAGGACCTCCTTTTCCGGGACGAAACAGAAAAACGCCCGTCCCTGACAATTCCTGTCAAGGACGGGCGTATCATACGCTCGCGGTGCCACCTTGCTTCACGGCTGTTGTCTGCCGTGCCCTTAGCGGGATACCAACATATCCCCGGCAACTGACGTATGCCCACACGTCGCGGAATACTCGGCGTATGCAGCCTTTCCCCGCGCCCTCAGCGGTCCATTTGCCAAGCTGTTTCTCACCCGACTCTCAGCGCCGCGGGCTCTCTGTAAAGGCATACCTGACGTTATCTCCGCTTCAACGGTTTATTTGATGAATTTGCTTTATCATACACAATGACCGCCCGGTTGTCAAGCCCTTTCTCCATGCTGGGGACACCCGGTACCGGGTTAAGCACACCGAGCCAATCTCCATTACACCAGTGATCTTCGGCGTCCGGCAGAGCCTGGCGGAGGAATTGGGATTTGCAGGCAACTGGGACCCTGAAAAGGAGGCGTTTCCAGAGCTCCAGGCATATCTGCTTTCCGACAAGGCGCAGGATCAGATCCGGCGCATAGGGCACCGCACCGTCTACTGCCTGGGCTGTTCCGGCAGCATGGAGGGGGAAGGACTGGATCTGACGCGGGTCTGTTCCAGCGCCCGAAAGATCACGGATATGCAGACACGGATGGACGACCCGGCCCTGACGGAGATAGGCCCCGCATCTACACCTGTCTGCGGGAGGGAACAGCCGGAAGAGATCTCCGCCGCTCACTGGTTTCTCATTTGGCGCCTGGATACTGCGGGCCCCGGTCCGAAGGCATTTGAAAAGCTGGACCATATGGAGTCCTCATCCGCAGATCTGTTTGACCAGTTTTTGAAAACCGGCATGGGGGACAAGCCCATCATCGCCGCCTATGAGAACCAAATGCTGAAGTTTGCGGCGGAGGTTCCGGAGAACTGGGAACAGCCGAAAGTCGACGTCATCATGATCTGCCCCACGCCTATGGTCTGGTCCTCCCACATCTATATTGTCCTGGATGGGGGCGGAGAGGCGGCTATGCGGATCGCATGGCCGCCTTTCAAGCGCTCCGCCGGGCTATGCCGTATCGCCGTCACATCCGCTCTGCCGCGTCCAGCGCCAGAGCGGACCGCTCACACTCATCGGAGCGCATGGTCAGCTGGACGCACAGCGGACTGCCCTTCATGTGCTCGCTGGCGTAGACCAGGCCATTGCTGCGCTCATTCAACAGGGGGTCGTCGATCTGGGCCGGGTCACCCAGAAGGACGACCTTTGTGCCCCGGCCCACACGGGTGATGATCCCCTTCACCTGCCGGGGCGTCAGATTCTGAGCCTCATCGATGATCAGCCAGGTGTCGGTGATGGAGCGGCCCCGCATGAAGTTCATGGCTTCTGTCGTGATGATGCCGGTGTCAAAGAGGTAGTGGATGCGGCTGTGCAGTTCCTCTTCACCGATCTTCTCCTTTTTCTGTTCCAGATCCAGCAGGATCTCCAGATTGTCCACAATGGGCCGCATGAGGGGGGAGATCTTCTCCTGCTCGCTGCCCGGCAGGAATCCAATGTCCTGGTCAAACTGGGCGTTGGGGCGGCAGACCAGGAGCTTGCGGTAGGCCCGGGGCTCCTGCTCCATCACCTGTTCCAGGCCGGCGGCCAGGGCGTAGAAGGTTTTTGCCGTCCCGGCGGGGCCCATGATGATGACCAGAGGCGCCTCCTCCGCACCCAGCAGCAGTGCCTCCTGCATGAACAGCTGGCCCACGCTGCGGGGCTTGACGCCGAAGGGCTTGCGGCCGCTGAACTGGAGAGGTGTGACCCTGCCGCAGGAGAACCGCCCCAGCATGGTCTTCTTCGCCTCTGTGTCGGAGCGCAGGAGAACGAATTGATTTTCCGTCAGGGAGGCAGGGCGCTGTGTTCCATCGCTGTCCACGGTATACAGCGTCTCGGCCGATATGCCTTCCTTCTTGAAGGCGGAGAGCAACGCATCCGGCACATAGAGCTCCGCCCTGCCGGTGTAGAGCCCTGTCCCAGAGGGAATCTGATCGGTGGTAAAGTCCTCCGCCGGAACGTCCATCATCTGGGCCTGGATGCGGGTCACGATGTCCCGGGTCACCAGGATCGCGGGAACGCCGTCATCGATCAGGCCCTTGCAGACCTTCAAAACGCGGCTGCTTGAGCTGGCGGGATCCATGCCGTGGGGCAGCTCCACATCCACATGGTTGACCTCCAGCCGCAGGGTACCGCCCGACGGCAGCGCCACGCCCTCCACCAGATTGCCCTGGAGGCGGAGCCGCTCAAGGAACCGAATGACCTGTCTGGCATTGGTGCCCTGCTCCCCCTCCGGCCGTTTCAGACAGTCCAGCTCCTCCAGCACGGCCAGCGGCAAAATGACGTGATTCTCCTGGAAGGACTCCAGAGCATACGGGGCCTGGATCAGAACGCTGGTGTCCAATACAAAGGTTTTCTGCACGATGGATCCGCCTTTCTGTGATGTTGTTTCGCCTCCGCACGATGACACAGCGGCTCACCGCCATGGGGCGTTGGGATCGGTCACCGGTCCAAGCATTCCAAAGCCGGTGTGCTGGACGTTCGGTCCGCGAGACCGCGGGAGGATGAGAACGCTTGCTCCTTTCTCCGGTCCCCGGGGGCCCCGCCTTTTTGGCGTTGAGAGACCGCAAGGGACCTTCCCTGCAAAAAGGCGCCGGCTCACGCAAAAGGGCGCAAGCCGGCGTTTATGGATGGGTCAACGTATCAATATGGACAGTGGTGAAGTCCGATCCCATGGAACCGCTCCTCATCGTGATGAGTCTTTTCACAATTGGAGTATACAGAAGGAGGGGATGCGAAGCCACCATCTTCACGTAAACTTTTCGTCAAATATCCGTGAGGCTTCTCCATAGGGGCCCTCTGCTGTGTGCGGCACTGGGCCCCGTCGGCCAGGCAGGTGCGACTGACAAAGGCCGGTGCCCGGTATCCGGCGGACCGGCTTTGCTCCAGCAGGACGCGGCCCTCTCGGGAGAGCAGGGAGAAGCTGAATAACACGACCGGATCACCGGCCCCCGTCTGCACCAGTCCCTTCGGCAGCTCGGCGGCCTTGCGCAGACACTCCTGCCGCCGGGATCACCCCGAAGCGCCAAAGTGATCGATTCTCTGACGGCTGGCAGTCATCGCCGCAGAGCTGCGCAGGAGCGCTTTTTAAGCATCCGGAAGTTGTGATAACGGTGCCCGTGGTGGGAAGAGCATAAAGCGAAGAACACGGGGATCAGAGGGAAAGGCGGAGCGTGAAGAAAGACTCGGCATCTCAGCGTTCCAACCGTTCCGATTTGTTTGGCCCTGTTTCCGGGCGGGAAAATGGAGCTTTCCGAAAAAAGCGTCCCTTTTTCAGATCAGTAATGACGATCCAAACTCCGTTGGTTTCAAAAAATCTGGTTTCATAACTCCCCAGAAGGCTTGGACGACTGGTTCATCATGCCTTGCAGAAAACATTTTTGTGTTTTATAATGAAGATGAAATATCGGAAGGAGTGCGCATCATGAATTGTCCGTTTTGCGGCGAAATCATGGAGGGAGGTACCTTTTGTGACCGAGGAGGCAGTTACTTCCTTCCTGCTGGAGAAACTCGGCCTACACTGTGGACCAAGCGTATATTAGAGAAGAAACACGCAGTCTTATTGCCGCCCGAGGCCTTTGGAGCACCCTTTGAGCCGCAGCCCGCCGCCTTCTGGTGCAGGAAATGCAAAAAATTACTCGTTGACTATACAGAACTCCCGCCTGTAGAAGAATAGGGAAGAAACGCATAAATTTCAGCGTTTTCGCCTCACATAAGATTGAAAGTACGCAAATACTCAGGAGTATAAAAACTATCCAGCAAGAACGATAACAATCAGTGGAACACAGGATCGCATACAAAGCACAGCTCCCTTTGCCAAAGCGATAGAGGGAGCCGTGTTTTTGCATATATTCACCAAAGGTTTTCAATTTTGCTTGAAATCACTACCTTCCTTGAAAAGGGAGAAAAAAGCCGTTGACTTGCACGTTTTGGAAGCATATGCTATACTTGTTTCTGTATCGGACCGGATGGGAGCTTCTGGAAACGCGCCCGCCGGAAAAATGACCGCAGGAGAGGAGGGACCGCCCATGGAGCACATCACCAGCCGGACCAATCCGCTGTGCACCCACCTCCGGAAGCTGGCGGCCTCCGCTTCTTATCGCCGCAGCTGCGGGGAGTTCCTCTGCGACAGCCCCAAGCTGCTGGGGGAGGCCCTGCTCTGGGGGGCGGACCTCCGCACCGTGGTGTGCACGGACCCGTCCGCCCTGCCGGCGCTGCCGGAGGCGGTGCGCCGCGTCCAGGTGCCGCCGGACCTGATGAAGTCCATCTCACCGGCCCAGACGCCCCAGGGCGTCCTCTCCGTCTGCGGCCTGCCGGACCGGCCCCTTCCTGAGACGCTGGAGGGACGCCGGTACGCGGTGCTGGACGGGGTCCAGGACCCGGGGAACGTGGGGACCATCCTGCGGACGGCGGACGCCTTCCGCGCCGACGGGCTGTTTCTGGTGAACGCCTGCGCGGACCTGTACAACCCCAAGACCGTCCGGGCCTCCATGGGGGCGGTGTTCCGCTGCCCGGTGTGGGCCTGTACGCTGCCTGAACTGCGGGCCCTGCTGAAGAAGAGCGGCCTGCCCCTGTACGGCGCCGCCCTCCGGGCGGACACGGTGGATGCGCGGCAGGCGGATCTTGCCCGCTGCGCCGTGGCCATCGGCAGCGAGGGCAAGGGCCTTTCGGCGGAGACGCTGGCGGCCTGTGACCTGACGGTGAAGATCCCCATGAGCGACCACTGTGAGTCCCTGAACGCCGCCGCGGCCGCCGCGGTGGTGCTCTGGGAGATGGGCC
>OGGQ01001698.1_pt1 | contig 27288 bp, 30 predicted proteins | sample 1571191 | NCBI WGS metagenome assembly OGGQ01 (sample SAMEA2582061, study PRJEB24529) | metagenome | biome: Human gut stool | place: China | collected 2011
TACACTCTTTCCCTACACGACGCTCTTCCGATCTCGGGGATTCAGCAGCAGGAACGCCAGCTGTGGCAGCAGTTCTGCCGGCAGCAATTTTCGGCGGGGGCCATGCGCTGAAGGGTGCTGGAGATTTCCTGCAGCACTTCCAGGGTATCCTGGCAGCACTCCAGTTCTGTGTATCCGCTGCCATTGTAGATGCTCATGGGAACATCCACATAGCGGGCGCAGGTGCAGATGGTCTGGATCTGGGGGGCGCAGGGGCGGCAGCAGGAGCAGCAATTTCTTTGGCAATGATTTCTCATACTCTCACCATCCCATTTGAATTGGCGCTTCCCTGAGGGGAGCGCTCACCCTATTGTATGCGCCACGGGTGTCCGGCGTCCCTGATGCGGTTTGACAGAAGGCATGGGAACATGATACTATTTCTACATAATGCCTTTTGGCAAATTTCCCCCGGTTTTCCGGGAAAAGGGGATCAAACAACATGAAACACCAAAACGCATGGCTCTTCAATCTGATGCTCATCGGCACCGCCTTTTTGTGGGGCGTGTCTTTTTTATGGGTGAAAGATGCATTGAACGCCGGGTTGGACAGCAGCTTTTTCCTGTTTCTTCGGTATTTGCTGGCGTCGCTGATCTGGCTGCCTTTCTGCGGCAAGGAAGTGAAGAAACTCACCTTCCGCCAAGTGCTCATGGGCCTTACGGTGGGCTTTTTTCTCTATGCCGCCATGTTGGTGCAGACCATTGCTCTGGGCATGACCACGCCCTCTAACAGCGCCTTTATCACCACATCCTATGTGGTGCTCACTCCCTTTGTGGTGTGGGCCCTCTTGCGGCAGAAGCCCCAAAAGAAGATCTATGCCTGCGCCGCCTTGTGCTTCCTGGGGCTTTATGTGCTCACCAGAGTGCCGGGAGAGAGTTTCTCCCTTTCTTTTGGCGATGGGCTTACCCTGGTATCGGCTCTGCTGTTTGCCTTGCAGATGACCTTCCTGTATCGGTTCAGCAGCCAGTTGCCTTCCAAAGTGCTCACCTTTCTGCCCCAGGCCACCACCTGTGTGCTTTCCTTTATTACGGCCCTTGTCACGGGAAAAGTCACTTTTGAGGGCGTGGATGTGAAAGCCGCTTTGATCCCCACCTTGCTGGTGGTGTTTCTGGCTACATTGGCCGCAGGCTATTTCCAGACCGTGGGGCAGAAAAATGTGGAGCCCTCCCGGTGCGCCATCATCTTTTCCCTGGAGTCGGTGTTTGCCTGTATCGCCTCGGTGGTCATGGGCTATGAACCGCTGACCACAAACCTGGTGGCCGGGGGACTGATCATCGTCACTTCCATCATCATTTCCGAACTGCCCTCCAAAGAGGATCGCCGCCAGGCGCGCCTTGTGAAGCAGATGCGTCAGGAAGAGAAATAAGAATGCAGCACCCCTCGCTCTTTTTCGTTGACAAAAAAGGGCGGGGGGTGTAAACTATCGTGGACAGAGATCAACCGGTGCGCCGGGGGAATTTTCCCGGCGAGAATAGGTAAGTTGGGTGCAATTCCCACGCGGGACCGCCGCTGTAATGGCCGAGCCCTTTTCCAGAATGTCACTGTGGTTACACACGGGAAGGCGGAAAGGGCAAAGACGCCTGAGCCAGAAGACCTGCCTGTTGATACATAGCCGGGCCGCTTTGCGGTGCGCGGCAAATTACACAGCTAACGGAATCCTTGGCTGGCGTAACAAGGGCGGTGCTTTGGCACTTTGGTCTTTTTATGCCTTTTCCCCAGGGAAAAGGCATTTTTTTGTGCCGGAGACCGCCGAGAAAAAAAGGAGGAATTGTCATGCGCAAACGAGAAAAACTGGCTCTGAGTCTCTCTTTGTTCATGGCCCTGGGTGCCGGTGTAACACGGCAGGCAGGCGCGATGCACATTATGGAGGGATTCCTGCCCCCCAGCCACTGTGTGGCCTGGGGCGTCATTTGTCTGCCCTTTTTGGTCTGGGGCGTCATCCGCATCAAAAACATCACCCGGGATCACCGGAAGGCCCTCTTGCTTCTGGCCATGTGCGGGGCTTATGCCTTTGTGCTGTCGGCTCTCAAGATCCCCAGCGTCACCGGCTCTTCCAGCCATCCCACCGGCACCGGTCTGGGGGCCATGCTCTTCGGGCCTTCGGTGATGGCGGTGCTGGGCATCATTGTGCTGCTGTTTCAGGCGCTGCTTCTGGCCCACGGCGGCCTGACCACCCTGGGGGCCAACACCTTCAGCATGGCCATCGCCGGGCCCTTCCTCACCTATGGGGTGTGGAAACTGTGCCAGAAAATGGGCATGAAGCGGGAAATTTCGGTGTTCCTGGGCGCTATGTTGGGGGATCTGTTCACCTATTGCATCACCAGCTTCCAGCTGGGCATTTCTCATCCTGGCACAGGCGGAGTGTGGAGCTCCACCATGGAGTTTATGGGCATCTTTGCCCTGACCCAGGTGCCGCTGGCCATCATTGAGGGCATCGTCACCGTGGTGGTCGTCATGGGGCTGGATCATTATGCCCAGCCGGAACTGCGGGATCTGGCCTGGAGAAGATGTGAGGAGGGTGCAAGATGAAAAAGAGTGTGATCGCAGTACTTTTGCTTCTGCTGTGCGCCCTCATCGCCGTCTTTCCTTTGGTGATGGTGAAAAACAGTGAGTTCGGCGGCGCCGACGGCGCGGCGGAAGAAGCGGTGCAGAAGGTGGACCCGGACTATGAGCCTTGGGCCGAAAGCATTCTGGAGCCGCCTGGCGGAGAGACCGAGAGCCTGCTCTTCTGTCTCCAGGCCGGTCTGGGCGCCGGGGTGCTGGGCTTTGGCTTCGGCTGGCTGGCCGCCCGGAAAAAATACCGGAATGATGAAGCATCTCAATAAGCGACCCCTTCCAAGCCCTGCCCTGCGGCAGGGCTTGGAGTGCGTGAAAGGGGGAAAGCATTCATGGTGAAGAAGGTGCTTTGGGGCCTTCTGGCCTTTGTGCTGACGCTGGCTTTCACCTGGGGCAGTCTGCCGGGGAGATATGCCCTGGCCATGGGGATTGCAGCGGCGTTGCTGGCGTTTTTCCTTTTGGGACATGGCGGGCACAGTCACCATGGAGTGGTGTCCTTCGATCAGCTGGCCCAGCGTTCCCCTTTGGGCAAGGTGCATCCCGGGATCAAGATCCTGTTTTCCCTGGGAGCTCTTTTTCTCTGTGCCGGGGCCAAAAGTCCCTGGCCGCCGCTGCTGGCAGGTCTGATCCTAGGCGGGGTCACTGTATGGAAGGGAAAAGTGCCCCTCAGACGGTATTTTTCCTTTCTGGCGCTGCCTTTGTCTTTCATCGCTTTGAGTGCCCTGGTGATGATTTTTCACCTTTCCCCGGTTCCGGTAGGGCTTCTGGACATCCCTCTGGGGCCGGTATGGCTTTCGACCACGGCAGCGGGACGGCAGGATGCCGTTTTGACCTTCTGCCGGGCCATGGGTGGGGTGAGCTGTCTGTATTTCCTCAGCCTGTCCACCCCTTTGCCGGAGGTCATCCACTGCCTGGAAAAAATCCATGTGCCCCAGGTGGTGCTGGAGTTGATGTTCTTGATCTACCGTTTCCTCTTCCTCTTGTGGGAGGAGGGACAGCGGCGCAATCAGGCCGCCCAGGCCCGTATGGGGCAGGGCCGCTTTGGAAGAAGGGTGCAGAGCTTTGCTCTGGTAGCCCAGGGCCTTCTAGGGGGCGCCATTTTGCGGGCCGAGCGGAGCTGGCAGGCCATGGAGAGCCGGGGATATGACGGCACTTTCTGTTTTCTTCAGGAGAAAAAGCCTGTGCGGTTCCGTCATGGCCTGTGGGCCGCTTTGGGTCTTGCAGCCCTGGGGATCACGGTCTTTTGGCCGGGGAGGTAACATGGAACAGATCATATTGCAGCTGGAGGATCTTTGCTATTCCTACGGCGGGGATGCCCCTGCCTTGGAAGGGCTTTCTCTCAAGGTCAGAGCCGGAGAGCGTATTGCTGTACTGGGAGGCAACGGAGCAGGAAAATCCACCCTGTTCCTTTGCTGCAACGGAGTGCTCCATCCTCAAAAGGGACAGGTGATCTATGAGGGACAGCCCATGGACTGCCGTAAGCGCCGGGACCGGCTGGCTCTGGGGCAGGGAGTGGGCATCGTTTTCCAGCAGCCGGATGAACAGATCATCGCCCCTACGGTGCTGGGAGATGTGGCTTTCGGACCATTGAATTTGGGATTTTCCCAGGAAGAAGCCAGGCAGCAGGCCAGGGAAGCACTTTGCCAGCTGGGTTTGGAAGGGTTTGAGGAAAGAGCACCCCAATATCTCAGCGGCGGAGAAAAAAAGAGAGTGACTATTGCCGGAGTGCTGGCCATGGAGCCAAAAGTGTTGCTGCTGGATGAGCCGGCCGCCGCTTTGGACCCCCAGGGAGCCTGGGAACTGGAAGGGCTGCTGGAGAAGCTGCACCAGAAGGGCCTGACCCTGATGGTGGCCACCCATGATGTGGACTTTGCCTATGGATGGGCCGACCGGTGTCTGGTGATGGAAAAAGGCCGGCTTCTGGCCGACCTGCCCCCCTGGGAACTTTTTAAGCAAGAAGAACTTTTGGAAAAAGCCCATTTGCGGCCGCCCTTTTTGTTTCGGGCAGCTCGGGCCTTGGGGATGGAGGAGCATCCGCCCCGCACCATAGAGGAATTGGAACAACGGATCAAAGGAGAAAAACAATGGAACAGACCGCACTGCTGATCGTCAGCTTTGGCACCAGCGTGGAGGAGACACGGAAAAAGACCATCGGTGCTTTGGAGGAAGAACTGAAACAGGCCTTCCCTCATCTCCCGGCCCACCGGGCCTATACCAGCCCCACCATCCGCCGCATCCTGGCGAAGAGGGGCGAGCAGGTGCCATCCCCTCAGGAAGCCATGGAGCAGCTGGCCGCCCAGGGTGTACGGACCCTGTATATCCAGCCCACCCATTTGATCTGCGGGGAGGAATACCATGCCCTTTCCCGGCAGGTGGCCGAAAAAGCGGCACTGTTTGAAAGGGTAGTCCTGGGCCGTCCGTTGCTCTATGACATGGACGATTGCCGCCGGGCGGCAGAAGCGCTGCTGGAGGACTTTTCCACGGAAGAGGGAGAGGCTTTGGTGTTCATGGGCCATGGCACCGAGCATCCGGCCAACGCCGTCTATCCGGCCATCGGCTATATTTTCCACCTGCTGGGCCGGACGGATGTGTTTGTGGGCACCGTGGAGGGTTGGCCCCAGGGAGAGGATGTGCTGGAGCAGGTGCAAAAGGCCGGATTCCGCCGTGTGCTGCTGGCTCCCATGATGCTGGTGGCTGGGGATCATGCCCGCAACGACATGGCCGGGGAAGAAGACAGCTGGAAGGCTTTGTTTGAAAAGGCCGGGCTTTCGGTGCGCTGTGCTCTGCGTGGAATGGGTGAAATTCCCTCCGTCCGGCAAATCTATGTGGATCATTGCCGAAAACTTCTTGAGACCGAGGGGCAGGCATAGTACAATAGAAATTGCCGAAAAAAGGAGGGGAGCGCCATGGGTCTTGAACTATACCGTCAGGAAGGAACGAAAAAGCTGCGCTGCGGCTATACCACCGGCACCTGTGCTGCCTTGGCGGCCCAGGCGGCGGCCCGGGCGCTGCTGCTCCATGAGCGGCCGGAGAAAGCCACTTTGCTCACCCCCAAAGGGGTGGAGGTTTCCGCCCCGGTGGAAGAACTGGAAGTGGGAGAAGGCTTTGCCCGCTGCGCCGTGCGGAAGGACGCCGGAGACGATATCGATGTCACCGACGGCATCCTGATCTTCGCCCAGGTGCGTCCCATTCCCCAAGGGATTCAGGTGGATGGCGGAAAGGGCGTGGGACGGGTGACAAAGCCCGGCTTGAACCAGCCGGTGGGACAAGCTGCCATCAACCAGGTGCCCCGGCAGATGATCACCCAGGCCCTTTCCCAGGTGCTGGAGGAAGGGGATTGTGCGTGCGGCCTGGAAGCCATCATTTCCATTCCCCAGGGAGAGGAACTGGCTGCCAAGACTTTCAACCCCAACCTGGGCATTGTGGGAGGACTTTCGGTGCTGGGCACCAGCGGCATTGTGGAGCCCCAGAGCCTGGAGGCTTTGCAGAAGAGCATCGAAGTGGAGATCAAAATGCACCGGGCCCAGGGGGAGAAACAGCTGATCCTCACCCCGGGAAATTACGGGGAAGCATTTATCCGTACTTATGCCCCTCTTCCCCCGTGGCCCCAGGTGAAATGCGCCAACTTCATCGGCGCCAGCCTGGACTATTGCGCCCAGTATGGCTATGAAAAGGTGCTGCTGGTGGGGCATCTGGGAAAATTCGTCAAACTGGCTGGTGGGGTGATGGACACCCATTCCCGTCTGGCCGATTGCCGCATGGAGATCCTGGCCGCTCACGCTGCGCTGGCCGGGGGAGAACCCTCCCTCATCGGGCAGATCATGGAAGCGGCCACCACCGATGGCGCCCTGGAGCTGTTGCAGAAAGCGGGTTTGTGGGAAAAAGTCCGGCAGACCCTGCTCCACAAGATCCAATACCATCTGGAAAGACGGGCGGCGGGGAACTTTTCGGTGGGCGCTGTGATTTACAATAACATCCAGGGCTTTTTGGGAGAGACTTCTCAAGTGAAAGGCCTTTTGGGTTTGATGGAGGAAAAAGAATGAAAAAAGGTACCTTTTACGGAGTGGGCGTCGGCCCGGGAGATCCGGAGCTTCTGACCCTCAAGGCCATCCGGGCCATGGAGCACTGCCCGGTGATCGCCGCTCCTGAGACCCGGGGAGAAAAGACGCTGGCCCTGGACATTGCCCGGGGAGCAGTGGATCTTTCGAGTAAAACCATCCTCACTTTGGAATTTCTCATGACCCGGGACAAACAAAAGCTGGAAGAGAGCCACAGGGCCCAGGCCCGGGCCGTGATGGAATACCTGGATCAGGGACAGGATGTGGCCATGCTCAATCTGGGGGATGTGTCCATTTATTCCACCTTCAGCTATCTGCTGGAGATCATCAAAGAGGCGGGGTATGAGACAGAAGTGATCCCCGGCGTGCCCAGCTTCTGCGCCGTGGCGGCCCTTTTGCAGCAGAGCCTTACCGTCATGCGCCAGCCGCTGCACATCATTCCCGGCGGCCACGGCAATCTGGAAGAGCACCTGTCCCTGCCGGGAACCAAGGTGCTGATGAAATCGGGAAAAAGCCTGCCGGAGGTGCGGGAGACCCTGGACAAGCTGGGGCTTTCCCACAAGGCCTCCCTGGTGCAGAACTGCGGCCTTCCCGATGAGAAGGTCTGCCGGGATCTGGCGGAGGGCATTCCCGAAGCCGGTTATTTCACCACCATTGTAATAAAGGAGTGAGGAAGATGATCTCCATTGTAGGGGCGGGCTCCGGCGCCGCCGATCTGATCACCGTGCGGGGAGCCCGTCTGCTGGGCCAGGCCGATGTGATCGTCTATGCAGGCAGTCTGGTCAATCCCCAGCTGCTTTCCTATGCCAAAGAAGGCTGCGAGATCCACAACAGCGCCAAAATGACCCTGGAAGAAGTGGTGGATGTGATGGCCAAAGCCCATTTTCTAGGGCAGAATGTGGTGCGGCTCCACACCGGAGACCCCTCCATCTATGGGGCCATCCGGGAGCAGATGGACGCCTTGCGGCAAAAGAACATCCCCTTTGAGGTGGTGCCTGGCGTGTCCAGTTTCTGCGGGGCCGCCGCCGCTTTGCAGGCGGAATATACTCTGCCCGGGGTGAGCCAGACGGTGATCATCACCAGAGCCGCCGGGCGTACGCCGGTGCCGGAAAAGGAGAACATCCGCTCTCTGGCTGCTCACCGGGCCACCATGGCTATTTTTCTGTCGGCGGGGCTGCTCCCGCAGCTGACAGAGGACCTGGTGGAGGGGGGATACCCGCCGGAAACCCCGGCGGCCATCGTCTACAAGGCCACCTGGCCCGATGAGAAGGTGTGCATCTGCCAGGTGAGTACCCTGGCGGAGACCGCCCAGAAAGAGGGCATCAACAAGACCGCTTTGATCCTGGTGGGTGATTTCCTGGGGCAGCAATATGACCGCTCTCTGCTCTATCATCCCAATTTCACCACCGGTTTCCGGGAAGGCAAAAAGCAGTGAAAGGGGCCATCATCGCCTTCACCCAGCGGGGAATGGACACCGGAGAGCGTTTGAAAAAGGGGCTGGAGGAAAAGGGCATCTGCTGCACTCTGGCCCGGGGCGGGAAGGAAAACCCTCTGCACCAATGGACAAAGGAGCATTTTGCAGACTGCGGCCTGTTGGTCTATGTGGGGGCGGCGGGCATCGCTGTGCGGGCGGTGGCGCCGTTTGTGCAGGATAAGACCCGGGACCCGGCGGTGCTCTGTTGTGACGAAGGGGGACGCTATGCCATCCCTCTGCTGTCCGGGCACATCGGCGGCTGCAACCGCATCGCTTTGTGGGCCGGGGAGATACTGGGAGCTCAGCCCATCCTCACCACTGCCACCGATGGCCGGGGGCTTTTTGCCGTAGATACCTGGGCCACCCAGCAGGGACTTTCCATCCTCAATCCCAAAGCTATCAAAACAGTGTCCTCCCGGCTTCTGGATGGGAAGGAAGTGGTCCTGTGGAGCGATTTTCCCTGGAAGGGAAATCTGCCCCAAGGGGTGGTGCAGGGAGAAAAGGAGCCCTGCCACATCCGCATCACCGGCCAGAAGGGAGATTGGGGTGAGGCGCTGGTTCTTTGCCCGTCCGTGGTAATTGCGGGAATCGGCTGCCGCAAGGGCACGCCGGAGGAGTGTATCCACAAGGCTGTGGACAATGCTTTTTGCCAGGCGGGACTCTATCCCCAAAGCCTTCGGAAAGTGGCCAGTATTGATTTGAAAAAAGAGGAGCCGGGGCTTGTGGCCTTTTGCCAAAGCCGAGGGATTCCTTTTGTCACATATTCCTCGGAAGAACTTGCGGCCTTGGAAGGGGACTTTACCCCTTCGGCCTTTGTGCAGAAGGTCACCGGGGTCAATAATGTGTGTGAGCGGGCGGCTTTGATGGAAGGCGGCAGCCTGATCCTGCACAAACAGGCCGGGGAGGGCGTCACGGTGGCCCTCAGCCTGGGAGAATGTATTTTGGATTTTGCAAAGGGGGAAGAGCCATGAAAAAGCTCTATATCGTAGGTTTAGGGCCGGGAGACGGGGAGTTCATCACCCCCCAGGCCCGCAAGGCCCTGGAAGATAGCCAGGTGATCTGCGGCTATACCGTTTATATTGATCTGATCGCCGAAAGCTGCCAGGGCAAGGAAATTCTGACCACACCCATGACCCGCGAGCTGGAGCGGTGCCGCATGGCTCTGGAACGGGCGGCGGCCGGACAGACCACCGCCATGGTGTGCAGCGGAGACGCTGGGGTTTATGGCATGGCTGGGCCAATTCTGGAGCTGAGCCCGGAATATCCCCAGGTGGAAATCGAAGTGGTGCCGGGCATCACCGCCGCTCTCAGCGGTGGGGCAGTGCTGGGCGCACCCCTCACCCACGACTTTGCCATTATTTCCCTCAGCGATCTGCTCACCCCTTGGGAGACCATTGAAAAGCGGCTCCACTGTGCTTCGGAGGCCGATTTTGTTCTGTGCATCTACAATCCCCGTAGCAAGAAGCGGGCCGACCATCTGATGAAGGCCTGCGACATCGTCATGGAGCACCGGGACGAAAACACGGTGTGTGGCACTGTGCGCAACATCGGCCGGGAGGGCCAGGAGCACAAGCTGATGACCCTGCGCCAGCTGCGGGATGAGCCGGTGGATATGTTCACTACGGTGTTTATCGGAAATTCTGCCACCCGGGCCTTGGGAGATAAAATGGTCACCCCCCGGGGCTATGAAAACAAAAAAAGATGAAAAAGCTGTTGATCTTTGCAGGCACCACCGAGGGGCGGCTGCTGGCCCAGACCATGGCGGAAAAGGATTTTTTGGTCACAGCATCGGTGGCCACAGGCTATGGCCGGGAAGTGCTGCCCCAGGGGGAGAATCTGACCGTTCTTACCGGGAGACTGGACGAAAGGGCCATGGAAGGATTGCTGGAAAAGGAAGGGTTCTGCCAGGTGGTGGATGCCACCCATCCCTATGCCCAGGATGTGACCCGGAACATCCGCCAGGCCTGTGAAAAGGTGGGGACGCCCTATCTTCGTCTGTTGCGGCCGGGAAGCCTTTTGCCCTCTGACGCCCTGCAGGCAAATGATACCAAAGAAGCGGCCCGGCTGCTGGAAAATATGCCGGGGAATGTGCTGCTCACAACCGGAAGCAAGGAACTGAGCGTGTTTGCATCGGTCACCGGGTTTGACAGCCGGTTTTTCGCCCGGATGCTTCCCATGGGAACGGCTGTGGAAGAAGCGGCGGCCCTGGGTTTGCCCCGAGGGCATATCATTGCTATGCAGGGGCCTTTTACCAAAGAGCTGAATGTGGCCCTCATTCACCAGTATCATATTGATATTCTGGTGACCAAGGACGGGGGAACACCGGGAGGATTTGCGGAAAAATGCCAGGCAGCTCAGGAAGGGGGCGCCCGGCTGCTGCTCATCGGCCGTCCGCCGGAAGAAGCGGGGAGCATGAGCTATGAGCAGGTGGTAAAACGGCTGGAAGAGCTGGGAGAGGAGGAAAAGCGATGAAAATCACTGTGCTGGGCGGCGGCCTGGGCAACCCGGATACCCTGACCCTGGGAGCCTGGAAGGCTTTGCAGAATGCCCAGGTGCTGGTGGGGGCCCGCCGGGTGCTTGAGAGCTTGCCCAAGGAGTTGACCGGGGAACAATATCCGGAGATCGCCCCCCAGAAGATCGTCTCTCGGCTGAAACAGGCCATGGAAGAGGGGAAAACCCAGGCTTGCGTGGTGCTCAGCGGGGATGTGGGCTTTTACAGCGGCGCCCGGAAGCTGCTGCCTCTGCTGGACTTTGGTTCGGTGGAGGTGCTGCCCGGCCTTTCCTCTCCCCAGTACCTGGCCTCCCGCTTGGGGATGCCCTGGCAGGATTATCACCTGGTCAGCGCCCACGGTATGGGGGAAGATCAGGTGGACCCTGTGGGGGAGGTGCGCTGCCACAAAGAGACCTTTTTCCTCACCGGAGGCCAGTTTACCCCTCAAAGCATCTGCCGCCGTCTCACCGAAGAAGGGCTGGGACATTTGCCGGTGACGGTGGGGGAAAACTTGTCCTACCCGGAAGAAACCATCACCCGGGGGAAGGCGGAAGAGCTGGCGGAGAAAGAGTTTGAATCCCTTTCGGTGATGCTGGTGGAAAATCCCCAGCCTGCGCCCCTTTGCCTCACCGGCGGCCTGCCGGACGACTGCTTCCTGCGGGGCAAAGCACCCATGACAAAGCAGGAAGTTCGGGCGGTGTCATTGGCTTTCCTTTCTCCTGGGGAAAGGGATACCCTGTGGGATGTGGGAGCGGGAACCGGCTCGGTGTCGGTGGAATTGGCCCGCCTGGCCCGAAAGGGAAGAGTGTACGCCGTGGAATGTGGGGAGGAAGCTTTTTCCCTGCTGGAAGAGAACAAGCGCCGGTTTGGGCTTTCTAATCTGTTTCCGGTGCAGGGCATGGCTCCGGAAGCTCTGGAAGCCCTCCCGCCTCCTCAAGGGGTGTTCATCGGCGGCTCCAAAGGGAATCTGGGGGCTATCCTCCAGGCCGCTTGCAAGAAAAATCCCCATGTCCGGGTGGTCATCAATGCCATTGCATTGGAAACGGTGCACCAGGCTTTGGAAGAGCTGACAAAGCAGGGCTTTACCAACATCCGCATCAGTCAGGTGGCAGTGAGCCGGGGAAAGGAAGTGGGCCGGTATCATATGATGACCGCCCTCAATCCGGTGTATGTGCTGGGAGGTGAAGGCAGTGGCCTATAACATTCCCCGCCTGGTGCTGGCCGCCCCGGGCAGCGGCGCGGGCAAAACTACCATGGCCTGTGCCCTTTTGCAGGTCATGATGAATCGGGGTCTTTCTCCGGCTGCCTTCAAATGCGGCCCCGATTACATCGACCCCATGTTCCACAGCCAGGTCATTGGGGCCAAGGCCCACAACATGGATCTGTATTTTGTGCCGGAAGACCGGGCGCGATTTCTTTTCCAGGAAGGAATTCAGGGCTGCGGTGTGGCGCTCATCGAAGGGGCTATGGGCTTTTACGATGGAGTGGCGGGGAAAAGCACCCAGGCCAGCGCCTATCATGTGGCCCAGGTGCTGAAGGCTCCGGTGGTGCTGGTGGCCCAGACGGGAGGCTCTTCCCTCACGCTGGCCGCCACCCTCAAAGGGCTGCTGGAGTTCCGGGAGGAAAGCGGCTGCCAGGGAATCCTGCTCAACCGGTGCAGCAAAGGTCACTACGCCTTGCTGAAACCCATACTGGAAGAAGAGCTGGGGGTGCCGGTGCTGGGCTATCTGCCCCCTATGCCGGAGTGCGCCCTGGAAAGCCGTCACCTGGGACTGGTGACGGCGGAAGAGGTGGCAGGGCTTCGGGAGAAGCTGGCGGCTCTGGCCGCTCAGGCGGAAGAGACCATCGACATCCCTAGGCTGCTGGAGCTGATGGCCAGCGCACCGCCTTTGGAGGAGGAAGTGCTGACCCTTCCGGCTCGCTCCATCACTCAGCCGGTGATCGCCCTGGCCAGGGACAAGGCATTCTGCTTTTATTATCAGGAGAACCTGGAGCTTTTGGAGAAGCTGGGGGCCAAATTGGTCTATTTCAGTCCCTTGGAGGACGAAGGACCACCGAAAGAGGCCGACGCTTTGTACTTGGGCGGAGGGTATCCGGAGCTTTACGCCCGGCAGCTCAGTCAGAACCAGGCTTGCCGGGAAAATGTGAAACAGGTTGCTTCCAGGGGAATGCCGGTGCTGGCCGAGTGCGGCGGCTTCCTCTATCTGCAAAAGAGTTTGCAGGATGAGGAAGGAAGCAGCTGGCCCATGGCCGGAGTGCTGCCTGGGGAGGGCTTTCCCACAGGCAAGCTGGGCCGGTTCGGTTATGTGGAGGTGACTTCCTGGCGGACCGGGCTGATGTGCCGCAGGGAAGACAAGATCCGGGGCCACGAATTCCATTATTGGGACAGCACCCAGCCAGGGGAGGATGCTTTTGCAAAAAAGCCTCTTTCTACCCGTACCTGGGAGTGTATTCATGTGAGCCATACCCTGTGGGCCGGATTTCCCCATCTGTATTTTTACAGCAATCTGGGCTTTGCCGCCCGGTTCGTGGCAGCAGCCGCAGAATATCAAAAACAAAAAAGGGATGATAAGCAATGACTTTGGAGCAAGTGTGCGCCGGCATCCAGGGTGCTGACGAAGAAGCCCGGCAGGAATGTCTGAAAAAATGGAGCACCATTGCAAAACCCCTGGGCAGTCTGGGAATGCTGGAAGAAAATGTTGTGCGCATCGCCGCCCTCACCGGTGACGCCCAGTACCGCATCGACAAGCGGGCTGTGGCGGTGCTCTGTGCCGACAACGGCGTGGTGGCCCAGGGAGTTACCCAGACCGACAGCAGCATCACCGCCCTGGTGGCCAAAAATCTGACCGAAGGCCAAAGCTGCGTCTGTCATATGGCTCATATGAACCGGTGCGATGTGGTGCCGGTGGATATCGGCATCAACCGGGATGTGGAAGCGCCCGGTCTGTGGCATAGAAAGGTGGCCTACGGCACCAAGGATCTGTCGCTGGAGCCGGCCATGACCCGGGAGCAGGCTGTGGAAGCCATCCTCATCGGGGTAGAGGTGGTGCGGGAGCTGAAAGAGCAGGGCTATAAAATCATCGCCACCGGAGAGATGGGCATCGGCAACACCACCACCTCCAGCGCCGTTACCGCCAGCATGCTTTCCCTTCCGGTGGAGACCGTCACCGGCCGGGGAGCCGGTCTGAGCACCGAGGGGCTGATGCGGAAAAAAGCGGTGATCCAGAAGGCTCTGGATCTTCACAAGCCCGATCCCAGTGATCCGGTGGATGTGATCTCCAAAGTGGGTGGCTTTGACATTGCCGGTATGACCGGACTGTATCTGGGTGGCGCTTTGTACCGGGTGCCCATCATCGTGGATGGTCTGATTTCCGCCGTAGCTGCCCTGTGTGCCCAGGGTCTGGCGCCCCTTTGCACCTGCGCCATGGTGGCAAGCCATGTCTCCGCCGAGCCTGCCGGTCAGGCTTTGCTGGACAAGTTGGGCCTTTCCTCCATGATCAATGCGGGAATGCGCATGGGCGAAGGCACCGGGGCCGTGGCTGCTCTTCCCCTTCTGGACATGGCCTATGATATCTATTTTGGCATGGGCACCTTCTCCGACATCCAGATGGAAGCTTATGTGCCCCAGAAATAAGGAAGCGGAGGGCCGTTTTCTCCTGGTGGTGGGAGGCAGCGCCAGCGGCAAAAGCCAGTTTGCCGAAACCTTAGCGGTCTCCGCCCCAGGGAAACGGTACTATATCGCCACCATGGAGCCTTTTGGAAAAGAGGCCCAGTGGCGCATCGCCCGTCACCGGCTCCTGCGGGAAAACAAGGGCTTTGAGACGGTGGAGCGGTTCCGGGAGCTGGGGAGTCTGGTGTTGCCCCAGTGTGGAACGGCGCTGTTGGAGTGCGTCACGAACCTTCTGGCAAACGAGATCTTTTCCCCGGAAGGCGTAGGAGAGCAAGGGGCCGTGGAAGCCATTTTGCAGGGGATCATGTCCCTGCGCCGCCAGTGCGATCTTCTGGTGGCCGTCAGCGGCGAGGTGGGCATGGAGCCATTGAGCCAATATGCCCCGGAGACCCGCCGGTATATGGGCCTTTTGGGAAAACTCAACCGGGAGATGGCAAAGCAGGCCGACGAGGTGTGGGAAGTGACCTGCGGCGTGCCCATCTGCCACAAAGGAGGAACAAGATGAAAACCTTTTGGCAGACCATTTGGGTGGCCCTGTCCATGTATTCACGCCTGCCGGTGCCTCGAGCGGAGTGGAACAGCAAAAATATGCGCTATGCTCTGTGCGCCCTGCCTCTGGTAGGGGTGTTTTCCGGCATCTCTCTGTGGTTGTGGGATTGGCTGTGCCGGGCGCTGGAGCCCGGGGAGATGCTGCTGGGGGCCGGAGTGGTCCTTCTCCCAATCCTGGTCACTGGGGGCATCCATATGGATGGTTTCTGCGACACCTGTGACGCCCTGGCCAGCCACGGAGACCGGGAAAAGAAGCTGGCCATTATGAAAGATTCCAACGCCGGAGCCTTTGCCGTTCTGGGCTGCGCCTGCTATCTGCTCTTTTATTTTGCCCTGGCGTCCCAGTGGCAGACCGGAGGAACATGGGCTTTTCTCATGGGCCTTGCCATGGTGCTGGAGCGTGCTCTGGCCGGGCTCTCCCTTTGCCTGATGCCCTGCGCCAGAAACAGTGGCCTGGCCCGAATCTTTGCCGACGGCGCCGCCAAGAAAAACACTGGCATCTTTTTGGCTTTTGTGGCGATTCTGTCCTTTTGTGGACTGATTTTTGTGGGAAAGATAGTGGGAGGCCTGATGGGGATTGCAGCTTTCCTGCTGTGGCTCTGGTATGGCGCCTGGGCCAAAAAGGAGCTGGGGGGCATTACAGGAGACCTCCAGGGCTATTTTGTCCAGCTGTGTGAAATGGGCCAGCTGGCGGTGCTGGTGTTTGCCACACTGGCCCTTTGAGAAGGGAGAAAAAACATGATCCTGGTCGTCGGCGGCTATGCCGCAGGAAAAAAGGAATATGTCCGGAGTCTGGGTTATCAAGAAGAGGACTTCACCACCGATCCCCAGGAAGAAAAGCCAGTGGTTTACGGTCTGGAGACCCTGGCTGCCCAGGCCGGAGAAGGGTGGGAGAGCCTTGTGCCCGGCCTTATGGAAAAAGAGGTGGTCATCTGCCAGGAAGTGGGAAGCGGCGTCATCCCTCTGGAAAAGGAAGCCCGGCAGATGCGGGAATACACCGGCAGGCTCTGTACCGCTTTGGCAGAAAAAGCAGACCGGGTGGTGCGCCTTTTCTGCGGCATTCCCACCATCATCAAGGAGTGAGAAAGATGGAAGTCATTCTGCGCCGCCACGCCATGACGGCGGGCAACAGCAAAAAGCAATACATCGGCTCCACCGACCAGCCGCTCAGCCCGGAAGGGGAAAAGAGTGCCCGGTTGTGCACCGGAGCTGGGGATGAAACCGTTTCCAAGGTCTATTCCAGCCCCATGCGCCGCTGCCTTTTGACCAGCCGGATTTTTTATCCCAAGGCCCGGGTGGAGATCTGCCCCCTTCTGCGGGAGATGGATTTCGGCCTGTTTGAGGAAAAAAACTATGAAGATCTAGGGGCCGATCCCCTGTATCAGCAATGGCTGGATTCCAACTGCCAGGACCCCTGTCCTGAGGGGGAGAGCATGGAGGAGTTTGCAAAAAGGGTGTGCCAGGGCTTTGAAGAAGTGATGGATAAGGCCTTTTCCCAGGGAGAAACCCAGGTGGTTATTTTGGCCCACGGCGGCACCCTTATGGCTCTGATGGGCCGCTATGCTCTGCCGCAGCGGGGGTATTTCCAGTGGCAGACCCCCAACTGCGGCGGCTACAAGGCCCAGTGGGATGAAAAAAACCGCCATCTGGTGGACTGGAGCCCGCTGACTCTGGAGGAACGGAAATGAGGCCCTTTTTCTTTGCGCTGCCCCTGGGGGCTTTGCTGGATCTGCTGCTGGGAGACCCACGGTGGGCGCTGCCCCATCCGGTGGTGCTCATGGGCAGGGCCATTGCTTTCCTGGAAAAGATCTTCCGCCGGATTTTGCCCAAAACCCCTGGGGGAGAGCTGATGGGTGGCGCATTGCTGGCCCTTTGTCTGCCACTGGGATCATGGGGGATTTCCTTTTTGCTTTTGTGGGTGCTGGGGCTGATTCACCCCATCCTGGCCTTTTTGGCAGAGAGCTTTATGTGCTATCAGATCCTGGCCGGGCGCAGCCTGTGGGATGAGAGCATGCTGGTTTACAAAGAGCTGAAAAAAGGGGATCTGGAGGGGGCCCGGCGCATGGTGGGACGCATCGTGGGCCGGGATACCCAGGCTCTTTCGGCAGAGGGCGTCACCCGGGCGGCGGTGGAGACGGTGGCGGAAAACACAGGCGATGGCGTCATCGCTCCTTTGTTTTTCCTCATGCTGGGCGGGGCCCCTCTGGGCTTTTTCTATAAAGCGGTGAACACCATGGACAGCATGGTGGGATACAAAAACGACAGATATCTGTATTTTGGCCGCATCCCTGCCAGGCTGGACGATGTGATGAACTTTTTGCCGGCCCGGCTGGCCGGGGCCTTGATGGTGCTGTCCGCCTTTCTGCTGCCGGGATACCGAGGGAAAAATGCCTTTTCCATCTGGCGGCGGGATAAGCGGAACCACAAAAGCCCCAATTCCGCCCAGACCGAAGCGGCCGCCGCTGGGGCCTTGGGTGTGGAGCTGGCGGGTAGCGCTTATTATTTTGGTAAATTAGTGGAAAAGCCCACCATTGGAGACACTCTGCGGCCTATTGAGCCGGAGGACATTCCACGGGTGGGAAAACTCATGTTCTGCACCAGCTTTTGCTGTCTGCTTTTGTGTCTTGGCGGACGGCTGATTTTGTGGGGAGGGATTTTGTGAAACTGATCCATGGAGGAGATGTGGAAGGATTCCGGGAGGAATTTGGCCGGGAGCCTTTGGATTTTTCGGCCAACATCAGCCCCTTGGGGCTGCCGGAAGGGGTGCGCCAGGGGGTGATCCATAGCCTGAGCCAGGCCACCCAGTATCCTGACCCGCTTTGCCGCAAATTGCGCCGGGCCATTGGGGAAAAAGAGGGGATTGATCCGGAATACATCCAGTGCGGCAATGGAGCCGCCGACCTGATCTTCCGGCTGGTGCTGGCCAAGCGCCCCCGGCGCGCATTGGTCACCGCCCCCACCTTTGCCGAATATGAGCAGGCCCTCACCGCCTTTGGCTGTGAGGTGGAGCGGTATCTGCTGACCAAAGAGGAGGGCTTTGCCCTGACGCCCCGATTTCTGGAAGCCTTGGAAGGGAAGCTGGATATGGTCTTTCTCTGCAATCCCAACAACCCCACCGGAAACCTGATTGCCCCTTCGTTGCTCCGGCAGATCTGGGAAAAGTGCCGGGAAAAGAGCATTTTGCTGGTGGTGGACGAGTGCTTCCTTTCCTTTTTGCCCCGTCCCTGGGAGCACACCCTGAAAAAAGAGGTGCAGGAGGGAGCACCTCTGCTTTTGCTGCGGGCCTTCACCAAGCTGTATGCCATGGCGGGCATCCGCCTGGGATATTGCCTGTGCGGCGACCGGCAGCTGCTTTCCCAGATGGCCGGAGCGGGACAGCCCTGGGGCGTGTCGGTGCTGGCCCAGGAGGCCGGTCTGGCGGCCTTGCAGGAAGATCAGTATGTGGAGAATGTGCGGGCTCTCATCGGACAGGAGCGGCCCTGGTTGTGGCAGCAGCTGGAACAGGCCGGGGTCCATGTGGTGGGCGGCAGCGTCAACTATCTGTTCTTCCGCAGCGATGTGCCCCAGTTGGGAGAAAAAATGCGGCGGCTGGGCGTGATGATCCGCTCCTGTGCCAATTATCCCGGCCTGAGCGAGGGATGGTACCGGGTGGCAGTGCGCACCCGAGAAGAAAATCAGCGTCTGGTGGAGTGCATCCGCCAGGCGGGAGAGGGGGATCGGTAATATGAAAAAAGCCAAGTCCATCATGATCCAAGGCACCATGTCCAACGCCGGCAAAAGTCTGCTGTGCGCCGGGCTTTGCCGGGTCTTTCACCAGGATGGCTACAAGGTGGCCCCCTTCAAAAGCCAGAACATGGCCCTCAACAGCTTCATTACCAAAGAGGGGCTGGAAATGGGCCGGGCCCAGGTGGTGCAGGCCGAAGCGGCGGGGGTGGAGCCCGATGTGCGGATGAACCCCATTCTGCTCAAGCCCACCAGCGATGTGGGAAGTCAGGTGATCCTTCGGGGCCAGGTGCTTTCCACCATGCCGGCCCGGGAGTATTTTGCCTATAAGCACAAGCTGATCCCCTCTATTTTGGAGGCCTATGACTCCTTGGCCGCTGAAAACGATATCATCGTGCTGGAAGGAGCAGGAAGCCCGGCTGAGATCAACCTGAAACAGCAGGACATCGTCAACATGGGCATGGCCCGCATGGCGGGCGCACCGGTGCTGCTGGCCGGGGACATCGACCGGGGCGGCGTGTTTGCCAGCCTGTATGGCACGGTGGCGTTGCTGGAAGAAGAGGAGCGGCAACGAATCCGGGGCCTGATTGTCAACAAATTCCGGGGGGATGTGGAAATTTTGCGTCCCGGCCTTTCTATGCTGGAAAATTTGACCCGGGTGCCGGTGGTGGGCGTTGTGCCCTATCTGTCGGTGGACATCGAGGAAGAGGACAGCCTGGCCGCCCGTTTGGACAATGAAACGCCTGCCTTGGTGGATATCGCCGTCATCCGTCTGCCCCGGCTTTCCAACTTCACCGATTTTGCCGCCCTGGAGCGGACCCAGGGGGTTGGCGTGCGGTATGTGTCCCGCCCTTCTCAGCTGGGCGAGCCCGATCTTATCATTTTGCCTGGCACCAAAAACACCATGGGCGATCTGCGCTGGCTGCGGGAAAGCGGCCTGGAAGGGGCCATTCTCAAAAAGGAAAGCCAGGGCGTGCCCATTCTGGGCATCTGCGGCGGCTATCAGATGCTGGGGCAGGTTCTGCGGGACCCCCTGGGTGTGGAAGAGGGAGGCAGCCTGCGGGGCCTGGGTCTTCTGCCCATCGAAACCGATTTTCTGCCCCAGAAGACTCGCACCCAGACCCAGGGGCGCATCACAAAGGCCCAGGGCTTTTTTGCTCCTTTGGAAGGCTGCGTATTCCAAGGCTACGAGATCCATATGGGGGAGACCCGCCATATGTCCGGCGACCCGGCCGCAGCCCTCACGGGAGAGGGATGGGAGAAGCAGGATGGAGCCTCCCAGGGAAATGTGCTGGGAACTTATGTTCATGGTATTCTGGACGGGGGCGAGCTTGCGCAGAAGCTGGTTTCCCTGCTCTTTGAGCGCAAGGGCCTGGACCCCCAGCAGGTGGAGCAGATGGATTACAAAGCTTACAAAGAGCAGCAATATGACATTCTGGCCGATGCCATCCGGCGCAGTTTGGATATGGACAAGGTGTATCAGATATTGGAAGAAGGAGCCAAGGAGGAACGGCCATGACAGGAAAATTGGAAACACAGAACCCGGCTGGTATCGAAAAGCGTAGCTTTGAGATCATCGCCCAGGAGCTGGGCGACCGGCATTTTTCTCCGGAGCAGGAACCGGTGATCAAGCGGGTGATTCACACCACAGCGGATTTTGATTATGCCGATTCTTTGTACTTTTCCCCGGAAGCGGTGGAGAAGGGGATTGCAGCCATCCGGGAAGGGGCGCACATCGTCACCGACACCAACATGGTTTACAGCGGCGTGAGCAAAAAGACCCTGGAAGGTTTTGGCGGTGAGGCTCATTGTTTCATGGCCGATGCCGATGTGGCCAAAGAGGCCAAGGAACGGGGTGTCACCCGGGCGGTGGTGTGCATGGAGCGGGCTGCTTTGATCAAGGCCCCTCTGATCATCGCCGTGGGCAACGCTCCCACTGCCTTGCTGCGTCTGTGTCAGTTGATAGAAGAGGGGAAGATCGCCCCCCGTCTGATCATCGGTGTGCCGGTGGGCTTTGTCAATGTGGTGGAGAGCAAGGAGAAAGTGATCGCTTCCAAAGCCCCCTGCATTGTGGCCCGGGGACGGAAAGGGGGCAGCAATGTGGCAGCGGCCATTTGCAATGCCCTGCTGTATCAGGCATCCGGACGGGTACTGTAAAAAGAAAAAGGAAAAAACAGGTTCGGGTTTTCACTCCCGGGCCTGTTTTTTTATGATATGAGCAAAGATAAAAACACAAAAGTTGGATTTTTATACGGATTGCCACTGTTTTTCTGTGCTTTGATATGTTACAATAAATATAAATATTTTTGAAAAAAATAAAATTGCCTTAAAATTTGCTGTTCTGTCGAAATAATTCAGAGGAATGGCGAAAAGTAAAAGGCGCAAAAAGGAGGGATGGAGAAGGAAATATGCATTTTGTATTCACAAATGGAAAAGAAAAAGGGGGGATGGGTCGTAACATGCCAAACAAGTTGGAAATCAGAAGAAATGCTCTGCGAAAGATTCGGGAAAAGTTTCTGGAATCTTTTAGCGCCGTAATACCTATTGGTTTGATCGTACTGCTGCTTCATTTTACCATCGCCCCCATGCCCGGGGGGATGTTCGGCTCCTTTTTGGTGGGGTTGATCCTGTTGATTGTGGGAATGTGCCTGTTTTCCCTGGGGGCCGATCTGTCCATGATGCCCATGGGGGAGCGAATCGGCGCACAGCTGACCCGCTCCAAAAACCTGAAATTGTTGATTGTTACTGCGCTGGTGATGGGGGTGCTCATCACGGTGGCCGAGCCCGATCTCCAGGTGCTGGCCCGGCAGGTGCCGGCTGTGCCGGATAAGCCGCTGATCTTTCTGGTGGCAGCAGGGGTGGGCTTGTTTTTGGTGGCCGCATTGCTGCGCATTATTTTTCAAAAAAGTCTGCGTTTGATTTTGATGGTCTGCTACGGCTTGGTGTTTTTCCTGGCCATTTGGGTGCAGCCGGGGTTTCTGCCGGTTGCTTTTGACGCTGGCGGCGTCACCACCGGCCCCATTACGGTGCCCTTTATCCTGGCGTTAGGCATCGGTGTGGCTGCGGTCCGAGGCGGACGCAGCGCCCATGACGACAGCTTCGGACTGGTGGCCTTGTGCTCCATCGGCCCGATTTTGTCGGTGCTGCTGCTCAGCCAGTTCTATGACGCCGCGGGCGGGGCCTATGGCGCCACGGTGCCGGAGACACCCCATAGCCTGGGCGAGATTGTTTCTCAATACATCCAGGCATTTCCTCATTATGCAAAGGAAGTGCTTATCGCCCTCCTGCCCATTCTGGGGGCATTTGTTTTGTTCCAGGTGCTCTTTCTCCACTTGCCTCGACGGCAGATGATCCGAGTGGGCGTGGGTGCCGCCTATACCTATGTGGGGCTGGTTCTCTTTCTCACAGGAGCCAATATCGGTTTTTTGTCCGCAGGGAATTTCCTGGGAGGCGCCATCGCCGCCCTTTCCTATCGGTGGGTTCTGGTTCCCATCGGCATGGTGATGGGATTTTTCGTGGTGGCCGCCGAGCCTGCGGTGCATGTGCTCAACAAGCAGGTGGAAGAGATCTCCGGCGGTACCATTTCCCGCAGCGCCATGCTCATCAGCCTGATGTGCGGCGTGGCCGTTTCCTTGGGTCTGGCCATGGCTCGGGTGATCTGGGGCGTGAGCATCTGGTATTTCCTGTTGCCCGGCTATCTGGTGGCTTTGATGCTCACTTTATTTGTACCCAAGATCTTTACCGCTGTGGCCTTTGACTCTGGCGGTGTGGCCTCCGGGCCGATGACGGCCACATTCCTGCTGCCCTTTGCCATGGGGGCCTGCCAGGCCATGGGGGGCAATGTGCTCTCCGACGCCTTCGGCATCGTGGCCATGGTAGCCATGACCCCCTTGCTGGCCATCCAGATCCTGGGCCTGTGGTCGGTATATCGCCAGAAGAAGCAGCCCAGAGAGGAATTTGCTTTGGACGAAACCGAACTCATCGAAATGGAGGGATAACTGTGGCGAAAAAGCAAGAAGAAAGCCGGCGAATCCTCCTGTTTGTGGCGGTGGCTGCCCGGGGGCAGGGAGAAAAGATCGCTACCTTTTGTGCCTCCTGCGGCGGAAAGGTGCGCCTGGTGGCCCTGGGACGAGGCACCGCTAGTCAGGATATCCTCAACTACCTGGGCCTGGGGGACAGCAAAAAGGATGTGGTGCTGTGCACCGCCTCCCGCCCAGTGGCCCAGCGGATGCTAGAGGGAATGAAAGAGAAGTTTTCCATGGATAGACCCGGCGAAGGCATTGCCTTTACCATCCCGGTATCCAGTGTGGTAGGCCGGGTGAGTTTTGAACTGCTGCTGGGAGGAAAGGGAGAGCAATGAGAGAAAACGAATTGATTGTAGCCATTGTGGAGCGGGGCTATGCCGATGATGTGATGAAGGCGGCCCGGTCGGCCGGGGCCCGGGGAGGCACCATTCTCCATGCCCGAGGAGCCGGGGATGAGGCACGGGACCGGTTTTATGGCGTGACCATCCAGTCGGAAAAGGAAATGGTATTGCTGCTGGTGGAAAAAGAGCACAAAGCGGGCATTATGAAGGCCATTTGTGCCCAGGCCGGGCTCAATCAGGATGCCCGGGGTCTGGTTTTTTCCCTGCCGGTGGAGGATGCTGTGGGGATGGCGCCCGAGGACAGCCTGCCCGATTTTTCGCAGCAATAGCTCAAAAAGGCTTCTGGCATTTTGCCAGAAGCCTTTTTCGTTATTGATTCAGAGCCTTTTCCAATGCAGGGCGAAGAAGAAGCAGGGTTTTGCCGATGGGAGCGGCCAGACGGCCGGTGCGGGCCATTTCCAGCAATATTTCATAGGAAACACGGCACACCGCCACCGTTTCTCCCTTTTGCAGTCGCACCTCTTTCGGGTGCACGGAGGTGCGCAGCAGGAAGGAGTCCATCTGCCGTCCTTTGGTCCGGGTGGAGCACAAAAAGCGCAGTTGTCCCGGATGGGCCAGGATGCCTGTCTCTTCCTTCAGCTCCCGCAAAGCGGCTGTGAGGCTTTCTTCCCCCCACTGCACACCGCCGCCGGGATTTTCCCAGCAAAGGGGATATTCCTTTTTCTCCGGGCTGCGTAAAGTGAGAAGAAATTGGTTTTCCTCATCCACGATCCACACGCCTACCGCTTTGTGGAATGTGCCGGGGGGAAGGGGCTCGCTCCGGGGATGGGGACTGGGAAGGGGAGCGCCGGTTTGTTCATCGTAAAGCTGCCAGAATTCCATAAATCCTCCGAGAAAAGAAAGGGGCGGCTGAGCCGCCCCTTTTTGCATATCAATGGAATGAAAATCGTTATTTTGCCATTTCTTCCAGATAGACGCCCACAGCCTTGCCGTAAGGCACCTTCTGACCGCACTGATTCATGGCTCTTTCGATGACGCCCAGCACGGCCACTTCGTCATTGATGTCGATATTGCCCATGTGGCCCAGGCGGAACATTTTGCCTGCATAGGCGCCCAGACCGCCGGCAACGATGATGCCCTCTTCCAGCAGAGTGGCGCGGAACTTGGCATCGTCCATGCCTTCGGGATAGAGCAGGTTGCTCAGGGTCACAGCGCGGCAGCCTTCCTTGGCCAGAGGCACAAGACCGATGGACTCCAGAGCTTTCTGCATGGCCCGGGCATTCTTCAGGTGGCGCTCATAGCGGGCTTTCATGCCCTCTTCCTTGATGATGCGCACCGATTCCTTCATGGCCCACACCAGGTTGATGGCCGGGGTGGCGAAGTATTTGGAGGTGTCGTCCATGATGGGCACCCACTTGTCAAAGTCGCAGTAATACTCGGGAATGACGCCCAGAGTGGCTCTTCTTTCCATGGCCTTTTTGTTGGCCCACAGCAGAAGCAGGCCGGGGCAGACGCCAAAGGCCTTCTGGGAAGCGGTGAAGAGCACATCGATGTTCATCTCTGCCAGGTTCTCATATTCACCGGCGGTGGCGGCCACGCCGTCCACGATGTAGATGGTCTCAGGGAAGTCCCGCATCACTTCGCCGATGGCGGCGATGTCGGCAGCGGCGCCGGTGGCGGTGTCCACATGGGTGACTGTCATGGCAGCGTAATGCTTTTCGCTCAGCTTTTTGCGGATCTCTTCCGGAGAGACCACGCTGCCCCATTCGGCCTTCAGCACATCGGCGTTGAGCCCTTTGTGCTCACAGATGTCGATGAAACGGTCGCCAAAGAAGCCGTTGGAGACGATGAGCACATTGTCCCCCCGGCGGGTCATGTTGGAGATGGCCATTTCCATAGCCAGTGTGCCGGTGCCGGCCACCACAAAGGTTTTGCCGTCGCAGCCGAACAGCTGGCCCAGATCGTCAATGACGCTCTTGAAATCCTTCACAAAACGAGGATCGCCGAAGGCCTGGATCTCACGGCCCATTTCCTCCTGGATGGAGCGTACCACCGGCGTGGGGCCGGGGATCATCACCATGGTTTTCTCTTTCATTATCAAAAGCACCCCTTTTCAAAACGATGGAAGCGGATTTCACAAAGTGAAATGATATTTCGATTCCATTTTTCTGCTTTTATTGTAGCATCCCCATGGGGGAAAGTCAAAGGAGGATGCGACGAAAATCAGTTGAGGATTCCGTGCAAATAGTCTATAATTTCATTGTGTAAAATGAAAAACGGGGGCAGGACCATGGAAAAGAAGCTGGCCAAAGTGAATCAATCGGTGGAAAAGGCATTGCAGCTGGTGGAGGTGCTGGCTTCTTCCCGGGAGCCCATGCGCCTGGGAGATCTGGCGGCGGCCTGCGGTCTTCCGGCCAGCACCGCACTGCGCTTGGTGAACACCCTGCTGCTCCACGGCTATGCCAACCAGGACCCGGTGACGCTGCGCTATTCTCTCACGCTGAAATTCGCCCAGATTGGCAGCCAGGTCTCTTCCCAAATGGATATCCGCAACCTGGCCCATCCCTGGCTGCTGGAGCTTTCCAGCCGGTGCGGGGAAAGCTGCTGCCTGGCCATTGAGGAAAACCGGCAGGTGGTTTATGTGGATGTGGTGGAAGGGCCCGATGGAATGCTGAAAATCATGCAGCGCATCGGGAAACGGGCTCCCTTGTATTGTACCGGTGTGGGGAAGATCTTTCTGCTCAACGACGATGCCGCCTCCCTGGAGCAGTATATCGCAGAAAATGGTCTGGAACCCCTGACTTCCCATACCATCACCACCCGGGAAGGGCTGCTTTCTGAGCTGGAGAAGATCGGGCGCCAGGGATATGCCCTGGACGATGAGGAGTGCGAGCAGGGGGCCCGGTGCGTGGCCGCCGGGGTGCGGGATTACACGGGAAAAGTGGTGGCTGGCATCAGCGTTTCCGGCCCGCTGCACCGGATGGAGCCGGAGCACATCCGCCGGATTATTCCCCAGGTTCAGCGCACCGCCCAGCGCCTGTCCCAGCTGCTGGCCTATGAAGAATGAAGAATAAAAAAAGAGCGTGCCACTTGGCACGCTCTTTTGCTGTATTCAGAGTTGAGTACGGCCTTCCAAAGCCCGGGTGAGGGTCACTTCGTCGGCATATTCCAGATGCCCGCCCACAGGCACGCCGTAGGCCAGACGGGTCACTGCTACCCCAAAGGGTTTGAGCAGCCGGGAAAGATACATGGCCGTGGCTTCCCCTTCGGTGTCCGGGTTTGTGGCCATGATGACCTCCCGGATGTCCTCGTCGGCCACCCGCTGCAACAGTTCCTTGATGCGCAGCTGATCGGGGCCGATGCCGTTGAGGGGGGAGATCACCCCGTGAAGCACATGGTAAAGACCCTTGTATTCCCGAGTACGCTCCAGGGCCACCACATCCTTGGGATCGGTGACCACGCAGATCAGCCCTTTGTCCCGCATGGGATCGGAGCAGATGGAGCAGATTTCACCATCGGTGAGGTTCTGGCACACCTTGCAGGTGTGGACCGTCTGTTTGGCATCCAGAATGGCTTTGGCGAATTCCTCCGCTTGGTCTTTTGGCAGGTCCAGCACAAAAAAGGCCAGCCGCTGGGCGCTTTTGCCGCCGATTCCCGGCAGGCGGGCGAATTGCTCTACCAGCGCCTCCAGCGGCGCGGGAAAATACTCCATGATATTGCTCCTTCGTGCTCTGCGGGGCCATGTATGGCCCCGCAGCTATTGATATAGGTTCGGAGCTCGCAAAGCTCCGTTTGCCTGCGGGCAGAAATGCTTCGGGCACTTGAAAATTTTAATCATCCATCGTCAGGACAGGTGCCTGACGATGGATACTCTGCACCGTGTAAGTGTGCGACCGTCTCCCGCAAGCGAGTGCGCGCAGCGAGGTGGCAGGGAGGTTAGGAGAGGAACCTGTTCCCCTCCTATTATCCGAGTTCCATGGCAAACAGCGCGGCGGCACCGCCGGTGTGGACAAAGGCGATGTGCTCAGCAGCATTAAAATAGCCCTCCTTGACCAGCATCAGGAATTTGGCCCACGCCTTGCCGGTGTACACCGGGTCCAGCAAAATGCCCTCCTGCCTGGCCAGCTCTTCGATATACGGCGTATCCTCCGCGTTGGGAACAGCATAGCCCGCGCCTACGTGATAGAGCATTTGGAAACGGCTGTTCATATCGGTGGGGACGGGTTGTCCCACAAGCCCGGCGGCCTCTTTCACAAACTCCGGCACAATGTCCTCAAAGGGGTCGGTGTCCACGCCGAGTCCCGTGGCCTTAGCATGGGGCAAAAACAGGGAGGTACCCAGCACCAGACCGGCGGTGGTGCCGCC
>OGGQ01001700.1_pt1 | contig 27279 bp, 16 predicted proteins | sample 1571191 | NCBI WGS metagenome assembly OGGQ01 (sample SAMEA2582061, study PRJEB24529) | metagenome | biome: Human gut stool | place: China | collected 2011
GTAGTTTGCAGCGTTAGAACCGTTGCGCGCTTCACGGAGCGAGAGCGCGTCCCTATGGGGATTATACTCTGCCCTTCTATGCGCGGGACGTTTATGACAGCTATGAATAGTAACATTTTTAGGAGGTACCTTGCGGCGAGAAATAGTGGTTGCCATTTCGCTGTCGAAAAGATATAATGAATACACCAGTCAGCGCTCCGTTTGGAGCGGTCTAAATATTTATATTCTATGATGTTGTATCAGCAACCGGCAGTTCTGCCATATGCCCATCCGTCCAATGATATGGCAGAGAATATAACTCCTGCCGGAAGGAAACAGAGCAATCCCATGCAGGATGAAAGGCAAGCTATGGATAAATACCAGGGATATATCGCCCAGATCAGAGAAGAACAGGCTATGCGCATGGAGAATCTGAAAAAGTACTTCCCATTTTTTCAGATTGCCGACAACAGCCTGGAACAGTTTCAGAACGGAAAATACAGCCGGATCGACATGGGCTATACGCTTATGGCGATCCTTCGCATGTTTATAGAAGAGAATAATTTTAATGACACAGGGGTTTCCTACAGGGATTATCACGCATTTCTGGAAAGCTTCCTCGCCAAAGAGTTCGGCCTGCGGCTGGACCGTGAGGAGAGCGCGCAGATTGCGGCCTACATTTTCGACAAGATCAAGAACGATGGTAAGCCTTTTACCTATACATATTATGACCCGGAGATTAAGAAAGAGAAGGCGGCCAGGGTATGGCTGATTAAGAGCAATTTTTTTGAGGGCAGCATCTATTATTACATAACCGAGACCGGTATAGAATTCTATCTCAACACCAAGGAATTCAAAGAAGAGAGCAAGATCAGCATCCAGCAGCTTTTATTGGAGAAGATGATCAAATCCCGCAATTTCAGAGGCGGCCGGGAGGTAGTGCGCAGAATCTGCAATGAGGTGAACAAGCTGAAGATGGAAAAGCGCAGCGTGCTCAATGTCCTAAGCCACGACCTAAAAGAAGGTATCCGCCTGTACGATGAATTTTTCCAGAACAGCGTCCGCTGGTTTGATGAGGAACACGATCTGTTTATGAAGAACGCGGCCCTGATCGGAGGCGCCATGAATATGCTCTCACCGCTGGAGCAGGTGAAAAACCGGGAAGAGATATTCCTATTGGACGGAGAACTGAAAACTGCTATCGCAAGGCACTCGGAGCTTTTGGCCGAATGTATGGACCTGAAGAAAAAAGCCGATGCGTTTGTGGAACAGGGTAAGCTCAATTCCATCCGCAGCGTGTTCTATTTCAAGCAGTATATGGAGCTGTTGATGGACCGGGACAGCTCATCGGGTTTGGAAAACCTGGTATCACCGCTGCTTTTGCCCCATGTGAAGAAGATCTTTGACTTGAACCGGATCGATGATCTGTTTCTTCTGCATCCTGGCCTGGAGGAGGAGACGGAGGAACTTAAAGAGGCCCGGGAGGCCGACTATGTCTATGACGATGAGCTGGAGGAGGCCAGGATATCCGGCAATTTCAGCAGACTGTTAAAATTGCTGTTTGAGATGTTTAAAAAAGAGGGCGAATTTGAGCTGAAAGACTGGAACCGGTATCTGGAAGAGAGATTCGGAAAACGGATCTTTGTGAACGGTGACTATTATTCTTTTCTGGTTCAGCTGTGCCAGAAACAGGAGTACCATATAAAACAGGCCGCAGAAAAGCCGTCCACAGCCTTTGAAGGGCTTTTGGCCGCCTATTATCTGGAACAGAGCGGCACAGGGGACATGACGGACTTCAGGTTGACCATGCTGCCGGAGGATGAGCTGGAACTCCCTTCCGCATTTACAGTAACCAATATCAGATTTGAGAAAGCGCCCTGAAGTGCGCGTAGGTCATCAACCTTCGGCTGGTGACATTAGAAAGAGGAAGTGCACTGAAGTGCGCGTAGGTCATCAACCTTCGGTTGGTGACATTAGAAAGGATGGAATGAGATGCAGAATCAGGCGATGGAGACAGCCATAGAGATTTTTGCCAAGCTGGTGAACCAGGAAGAGGTGGCGGAGCAGGGGGTCAATTCCAAGCTCTATGATGCCTGGAATCAGAACGGGGAGGTTTATGAGCTGGTGATGCAGCTTACCAGGTCGCTTAACCTGGAGCTTTATGATTATAATAACGGCCTTTACCTAAGCCCTGGCGGGAATAACGCGGTGTTCGGTTTTACCAATGAGGAGCTTCGGGCCGCTTTTGGGATCAGGGTAAACCGTCAGCTGTTTCTGTGCTATTTCATCATTTACAATATCATCACCAAGTTCTATACAGATTCCGCAACCTACACCTATCAGGATTATGTGAAGATACATGAGATAGTGGAAAACGTTACCCTGTCCTTCCACCGTGTATTTCAGCAGATACAGACGGTGGTGTTCACGGAGGTGGAGGAATACAGCTTTAAGGAAATCGCTCTTTTATGGGAGCAGATGCCGGATGTGAGCACGGAGGCCGGGTCGGGGGTTCGGGCTGAGATGGGAAGCCGCACCGGCCTGGTGAAGAAAGTGTTCAACTTTCTGGAGGAACAGAGGCTGTTCACCGCAGTGGAGGAGATGTACTATCCCACCGCGAGGTTTAAAGCGCTGATCGAGCGATACTTTGTGGAACATCAGAGCAGGATCTACGAGGTCATGATGGGAGGAGAAGACGATGCCGCATATTAACCGTGTCAGGGTCAACAACATTAAGTACAACAACGGCACTCAGTTCTATGACGATTTCTGCATGAACTTTCAGGGGAAAAACGCCCTGTACGATCTGGCCAACGGCGGCGGAAAGAGCGTTCTTCTGCTTCTGCTTCTGCAGAATCTGATACCGAACTGTACGTTGGACGATAAGCAGCCGGTGGAAAAGCTGTTCAGAGGCGGCAATGCGAGTTCCGTCATTCACTCTCTGATTGAGTGGAGGCTGGACCGTCCGGACAGCAAACGGACGGGCTATAAATATATGACCACCGGTTTCTGCGCCAGAAAGGGGCGGGAACGTGCGGCGGACAGGCATGAGGGGGAAGAAGCCGGCGCGGTGAGCGGACAGGTTTCGGCTCAGTCCATTGAGTATTTCAACTACTGCATCTTTTACTCCGAGTATGGGGAGCATGACATCCGCAATCTGCCGCTGACCGACGGCAGAGAGCGCATCACGTACTCCGGCCTTAGGTCCCTGCTAAAGCAGCTGTCGGATAAAAACAGCAACCGCTATATGGTCATGGTCTTTGACCGGAAGAACGAATATCAGAGATTTATCGCCGGCTACGGCCTGTATGAGAGCCAATGGAATATCATCCGCGGTATCAATAAGACAGAGGGACATGTCCGCACCTATTTTGAAACGGCTTACCGTACCACCAGGAAAGTGGTGGAAGATCTGCTGATTGAAGAGATCATACAGAAAGCCTACCAGGTCAAGATCGGGCAGGAAAATGAGGACGAGCGCCTGGCAGCTACGCTACTGGACATCCGTGACAAGATGATGGAGCTCTCCAGAAAGAAACGACAGATTGCGGGGTATGACCGTCAGATTGCGCTGCTGGAGAAATTTTCTGAAAAGCTCTCCGCGTTTCTTGAAATCTACAGAGAGCAGGAGGTGCTCGCGGAGGAGACCGGCAGCTTTTACTTCTCCCTTGCCAGGGAAATTGAGACGCTTAAAAAAGCTTTGGAAGAATTATCGGCGCAGGAGGAGGATCTGCAAAGCCGCCGCGTGCAGATGCATCGCAGGGCGGAGACTTTAAAGCTTATGGAGGCGGAGCACAAACTGGAACTGTGCGTGGAGAACCTTGAGCGGACGGCCAGGCAGTGCGGTCTGGCTTTGCAGGAAAAGGAAGAGCTCGAACGCTCACTGACCGGGAAAGAGACGGCGAACTATTATCTGGAATATGCATCGGACAGGGAAGCGTGCGCCCGCATCCGCGAAGAGATAGAGATACAGAAAAAAGGCAGCGAGGAGCAGTACCGCCGTCTGGAGGAACTGGTATCCCAGAAAAAAGTTCTCAATGAGCGCAGGCAGAAAATGCTTGACTCCCGCGTGGAAGAGAGTGGGCAAAGGCTGAAGGAGGCTGAAAAGTGCCATGCAGCATCCGATGAAAAGGAGCGGGAAGCGGACCGTGAGTTGGCGGTGCTGAACTCCCGCCAGGAGGAAAATAAAGAGAAGACGGAGAAGCTTTTGGCCGCTTTGGAGGAGCTGAAGGACAGAGCCCCCGTGCTTGTGATGGAACAGCTGAAAGCGCAGATATCACAGGAGACGCAGGTGTTAGAGGAGCTGCTCCGGCATCGCCAATCGATGGCATCTGAATCGGAGGAAATGAGAAAAAAGGCTGTGAAACTGGCTCTGGAGGATAAGAATCTGGAGCATCTTCTGGAGGATAGTAAGAAGCGGAAGGAAGAGCTGGAATCGAAATGCGATGCCCACCGCCTATTAAAGGAGCAGGCGGATATGCGCGGCCGTGCATATGGAGAGGAACAGCCGGAGCGCCTCCTGGAACTGATATCCCATCGCAGAGAGGAACTGGTGATACAGAAAAGCGACAGCGAGCGGGAGCTTTCCAGGCTGCGTCAGGTCTGCCGGCAGCTGGAGGCGGGCGTGCTGTTTGCGGTTACGGATGAAACCTCGGAGCTTTTGGATTACCTGGAGAGAAAATATCAGGACGGAACATCGGGTGCGGACATGCTTTCCAGGATGCCCCAGGAGGCCAGAAGGAATCTGCTGGAGCGCTTTTCGTTCCTGCCCTATTGTATTGTTGTTTCCCATGGTGTATACGATAAAATCAAGGCTGATCCCAAACCGGACTGTTGGAAGAAACTGACCTGGACGGTTCCCGTGATCGACCGGATGCTGCTGGATAATCCGAATGCGGCGGCACAGGACGGCATCCTGTTTGCGGGCCGCGATATCTCCTGGTTTATTGAAAAGGATACGCTGGAAAAGGAGCTTCACAGAGTCAGGACCGCTATCGGCAGTCTGGAGAGCCGCATCCCCTCATTAAGTGAACAGGAGAAGACCTGCGCCGGTGACTGCGCGCTGGTGTCTGAATATCTGGAATCCGCCCGCGGATATGGTCTGTGGGTACGGGAACTGGAGGAGCTTAAAGCGCGTGGCGCGGACCTCGGGAAAGCGTTGGATGCGCAGGCGGCTGAAAAAGAGCGAACGGCGCGCCGCCTGGAAGAGCTGGAAGAGGAGCAGAGCGCGCTTGCAGGACAGCTTGGGGAACAGGAAGAACTGCTGTCCGTATTAAAGCGAATGGATGCCTGCTGGGACGAGTTTGGAGTGCAGAAAAAGGCAGCTGAAGGGTTTGAACGAAGACAGGCTGAGCTGACCGCTTTACAGGAGAGCTGCCGCAGGGATATCCTCCTGCAGCAGGCTGTGATGGAGGAGTGCAGGGCGGATATCCGTCAGGCACAGGAGGAACTGCGCCTGCTGGCTGAACAGTGGTCCAAAGAGTATGCGCCCTATGACAGACCCGGCCTGCCTGTGCCGGAGGTCATCGAGGAGGATTTGGACGTCAAGCTTTCCGCCACCTTAAAGGCGTTTGAACAGGAGAACAGCCAGACTGCTGAAAAGAACGGGATACTCATGGTGCTGGAAGGCAAGATGAGCGGCTCTCTGAATGAGATGAAAAAGCGAAAGGCGGATTTGGGCGCGCTGGAGCTTCTGTATGAGGAACGCAGGCTTAAAAGAACCGCGGAAGAAGCGCTGTCAGAACAGCGGGATGCGATTGAGAGGGCCGGCAGGGAGCTTATGAAGCGGACAGAACAGAAGAACTGCCTGGAACAGGAGAAGTCAGGGCATGAGTCGGAGATCAGGCTGATGGCTTCACAGATTGCCGAGACCTATGGAAGTGTGCAGCGGATTTCGGAGGAAATTCTGGATTTCGGCATTGCGATAGCAGAGGCGCAGCAGCTGAAAAGAGCGATGGACGCTGAGCTTTCCCACCTGCGGGGAGAGCTGTCCGGCAAGCAGCAGCGCAGCCTATCCTTGGAGCGGCTTAAGGATAGCGTGAACCTGCTGATTGAAACCTATGCGGTGAATGTAAAAGAGCCGGAAGAGGGGGGAGTGTCATCTTATATTGCCGATTATGCAGAAGCTTTGGCAGGCCTGAAAGATCGATGGAACCGGTGGACCGCGGTGAAAGAGAGGGCCGGTAAGGTATTTGAGAAGGCTAAGCAGGAATGTGAAGAAGGGTTAAAGCAGGCAGATGCGCTACCGTTTGCCCTGCAGCTGCGCGAACAGATCCATGTGCCGAAGGATTCGTATCAGACGGAGCATCAGATCCGCAGCCTGGAAGAGGCCTGCAGCATGACGAGGCTCGAAAAAGAGCGAATTGAGAGCGGGCTTAAGGACATTGAGAAGATCAGGGAAAGTTTCGAAAACCAGTGCCTGCAGCGCTGTAACAATGTGAAGATGGAGCTGGATAAATTTCCGAAGCTCTCCAGCATTATCATCGACGGCGAGCTGACGCAGATCGTCAAATTGCATGTGCCCTATGTGAAGGAAGAGCAGCAGGGTTACTTTATCTCCGAATATCTGGAGAAGGTCATGACGAACATGGACCGCTATGACAGCGAAGAGGAGAAAAAGCGCTATGTGATCCAGGAGCTTTCCCTGAAGCGGCTGTTCTCGGTGATTGTCAGGGACATGAACGGCATCGGCCTGGAGCTGTATAAAAGGGAACGCATCAAGGAGCAGAGCCGCCACCTGCGTTATGAGGATGCGGTGGGGAGCACCGGGCAGTCCCAGGGCATCTATATCCAGTTTTTGATCGCTGTCATCAATTACATCGCCAGCATCAACTCCTGGCATGGGGATCCGGAGGATCTGACCAAGGTGATCTTTATCGATAACCCCTTCGGCGCCGCCAAGGATACCTATATCTGGGAGCCCATCTTCGCTATGCTGCTGGCCAATCAGGTGCAGCTGATCGTGCCCACCCGCGGAGCGACACCGGCCATAACCGGTAAATTTGATGTGAACTATATCCTGGGGCAAAAAGTGGTGGGCGGCCGTCAGCAGACCGTGGTGGTGGATTACCGCAGCCAAATTGAGGCGGATGCGGCGGAATACATTGCGGCGGAGTATAAGCAGGAGACGCTGCCCCTCTAAAAGCCGTTTGCCTGCAGTACTTCTTCGATTTTTACCCGTGCATCCCCCAGTCCGCCGGCACCCAGCACGTGACAGTACTGCTTGGTGCCGAGAGGTATGATATATCCGCTGCCCTCTGTTTCCTCTGATCCGAAGTAGATTTCATCGAAATCCAGGACGCATCCCTTTGCGCCCTCTTCGGACAGAACGGAAATGGTATGCATCTGTTCATATTGAACCAGAAAATAGTATGCTGCGCCCTCGAATGAACTGTTATCCTGATCAAACAGGCACAGATTAAAAGGGGCGCCGTCATCGCATGCATCCAGCAGCAGGGCCCAGATACGGCTGATCAGCTCCGGGTTTTCGACAGAGATATCACAGGACTCCGTGTGATAGGAGATGCGGCTGGGCACCGGCAGGAGGTACTTAAAGTTGAGAGATTCCGGGATGGCCGGTTCGGTTTCACCGGACTCTTCGCCGGCAAAGCGTTTTACGGGCTGACCGTCGGTCTGCTTGGCTGGCGTTTCGGCCTCAAAAGAGGCCCCGCCGGCACCGACGAAAGTATTCTGCAGCGCATCCTGCGGTCTGCAGGAGGTGAGCGTTACCAGGATCAGTATATAGGGAATGAAAAGACAGGTGTAACAGCGGCTGTGCTTGTTTGGCAGTTTCATTTTTTAAGTCCCTCCTCGACATGTGCTCACTTTAAACATATTATATCAATCAAGCGAGGACAGAACAATGCAAATTTTCTGTTACTTTACAGCGGCCGTAAACGTCCCGCGCATAGCGGGGGCAGAGAATTGTAACAATTTTCTATGATAAACGGGCGGCGGCATCATCGGGCAATTGACATAATGAAATTCCGATGCTAGTATGATTATAACAGTTCAGACGGCGCATCTTCTTGACCGAAAAAACCGGTCAAGAAGCATCGGATGTCCATCCGATGTGAAAAATAGCACAAAAACAGTCTTATGAGCAAGCTCAACGCCTGCTTTTGCGCTATTTTTCCCGCCGTCTGAACTGTTACGTATGATTATAAATTGGAATTGTCCGGGGGAATAAATATGGCGGTAACCAGGAGAGATGTGGCAAAGGCGGCCGGAGTATCGACGGCAACGGTATCAAATGTATTGAATAATTCTGACAAGGTGAAGGCGGAAACCGCAGAGCATGTCAGACAAGTTATAAAGCAGCTGAATTACAGTCCCAATATGGTCGCCAGAAGCCTGTCCACAAAGCGGACTATGCAGGTGGGAATCATACTGGAGGATATATCCAATCCGTTTTTCGCTGAGCTGGCGGAGGATTTTGAACGGGCTGCGGATGAGCAAAATTACTTTGTAAACATCTGCATGGGGCTTAGCAAGCTGGATGCGTATTTCGAAAACTTTATATCCCGGGGATTGGAGGGCATATTTGTGACTGCCCTTCCCCATAAATTCGATACGCAGAAGCTCTACCGGCTGGTGGATAACGGCATTAAGGTGGTGGCCAGCGGCAATGTGCAGATCGACACGAAGAGGATCTCCTCCCTTGAGAACGATTATGAGGACGGCATGTGGAAGATCATGGAGTACCTATATAAGCTGGGACACCGGGAGATCGCTTACCTAAGCGGTTTGGGAAGAAAGCTCGAAAGTGACTGCAGATGCAGGTTCTATTTAAATAACGTGAAACGTCTGGGCCTGGATTATGAGGATCATCTGCTGATTGATGGGAAATTCCCATATACGACGACCATGCTGGACGGCTATCAGCGGGCGCGGCAGCTGGTCGAGTCGGGTAAAAAATTTACCGCGGCCGTATGCGGCAATGATATGATGGCCATTGGTGCCATGAGGGCTTTCAAAGAATGCGGACTTAGGATACCCGAGGATGTTTCCGTGGTCGGTATTGACGGAACGGACTTGGCCAGATACAGTTCTCCATCCCTGACCACGCTGGAAGCGGATAAGAAGCTGGGAAGAAAGGCATTTGAGCTCTTGTATGCCAACATGATCCAGGGGAATGTAGGCTATTTCAGAAATGGCGGGAAGCTCCTTGTGCGTGAGTCCACAGCTGCGCGCAGCTGATTGTGGGGCAGAAAGATGGAGACAAAACTATGAGTAATTTGCGAAAGCAGCAGCATGCACTTTTATTGCCGCTGCTTTCTTTTGGATAATCCGACTTGTTTTCCATTTGCATTTCAAAAGCACACACATGCTTTTTCTCTGAAAATACTATTGAACTCCTTTTGTGCGGCCCGCCAGGGACGGAGAATCCTGTGGACAGGATTGGTTTTCAGCATAATGTTATAATTTTACCCGGGTAAAATTATAACATTTCAACAATTGACAGGTTTACCCGCAAATGATATCATTAATACATAAATGAATATAATAAAAACAATGCATATATATAAAATATGCATAATAAAAAACGCAAAAATAATTTACCCGAAACAACAATATTCGTATAGGAGAGAAGAATATGGAGAAAAAGGACAGCATTCTGGTGATGACCTGCGAGTACCTGCAATCCCCTCTGGGAATACAGAATGAACATCCCAGATTCGCATGGAGGTTGGAAGGGACTCTGGCAAACACCATGCAGAAATCATACCGGGTTTCGGTAAAGGACGAATCCGGAGACCTGATCTGGGACAGCGGGATGCGGATGTCGGGAAAGAACAGCGGTATACTCTATGAAGGCCCGGCATTAGAAAGCCGGAAACGCTATCTGTGGGATCTGGAGGTTTCGGTTCTCACAGACGGAGGAGAGACAGCGCTCTCATCATCCGACAGCTTTGAGACCGGAATCCTTTGCCAAAAAGAGTGGACAGGAGAATGGATACGGCCATGTGAGGAGCGCAGGGGAGAGGCTCCTCTGATCCGAAGGACCTTCACGCTTGAGGAACTGCCGCAAAAGGCGAGGCTCTATGTGTGCGGACTCGGTTACTGCGAGACAACCATAAATGGCATAAAGGTCGGGGACAGCAGTCTTGATCCTGGCTGGACGGATTATAACAAAACAGCGCTATACCGCGTTTATGATGTGGGTAGCTATCTCAAAACGGGAGAAAATGTTCTGGGATTTGAACTGGGAGAAGGCTGGCAGGGACTGGAACATGAATTCTTCAGAATTGCCGCAGGAACGTGGCCATCCTGGAATTCACGGCCGAAGGTGCTGTGCAATCTGTATCTGGATGAGAAGATCATAGCTACAAAGGCCGACGGAAACTGGCGGGCGGCTTTCGGCCCTGTGACAGAAAACAATATCTATGATGGGGAAACCTATGATGCATCAAGGGAGAAAACAGGATGGAACGAGCCCGGCTATTTCCCCGATGAAACCTGGAAGGAAGTTGTGGGAGCGGATGCGCCGAAGGGAGTGCTGCGAAGCCAGATCATGCCGTCCATCGGTGAAAGACTCCGCAGAGCACCCGTGCATGTGGCTTATACCGGTGAAAATGACAGTTATAACATGACCATTGATTATGGACAGAATATGGCGGGCTGGGTGGAGATTGAAGCGGAAGGCCGCCCCGGCACCAGCGTCATCATAAGATACGCGGAAACATTAAATCCGGACGGCACGGTAAACCAGAGAAACTTACGCGGCGCCAAAGCAAAGGATGAGTACATAATCGGACAGGAAGGAAAGCATACCTGGCATCCGCGTTTCACCTATCATGGTTTCCGCTATGTGTCCATTGAAATGGAGCCCGGGACACTGGTATACCGGGCGGATGCCGTGCAGATCAGCACCAGAAATCAGAGAGCGGCTTCCTTTAGCTGTTCCGATGAACTTGTGAACCGCATTTACGAAACGGTGATGAGGACAGAGGAAAATAACATACACAGCGTGCCTACGGACTGTCCGCAGAGAGATGAGCGCCTGGGTTGGGTCAATGATATGACGGCGCGGTATGAAAACGCGATTTATAATTTTGACTGTGTGCTTGCATATGAAAAATGGATGCAGGATCTGTTGGATTCACAGGCGGAGGATGGCGCCATACCTGATACAGCCCCCTATTACTTCGGCGGACGCCCTGGATCCCACATCACCAGTGTTTTCGTGCTGCTGCCTTGGTGCCTGTACTCCTTTACAAATGACAGGCAGATACTGGAGAGATACTACGAACCCATGAAAAAATACGTGCGGTTCAAACTGAAGGAGAGGACGGAGAAAGGGCTTCTGCCCGACTGTTACTTCGGTGAATGGGCTCCGCCCATGACGGAAGCTGTCTGGGGCTGGGGCGAAAACGCGGTTCCAAGGGATATTCCGCAGCCTCTGGTCACCACTTCCTATCTGTATTACGATTGCGCGGTCATGAGTAGAATGGGCAGGGAGCTTGGCATGGAAGCGGATGCGGATTTCTTTGATGAACGGTGCGGGGAACTGCAAAAGGCTATCAATGAAGAGTATTACCGGGAAGAAGGCTTTTACGGAACCGGAGCCCAGGGCGCGGATGTAATGCCGCTGTTTCTCGGCATTGTGCCGGAGGGCGAAAAGAACCGGGTAATGCGCCATCTGCTGACTGACATTGTTAAGAAAAGAGGAAACCATCTGGCTACAGGCAATCAGATGACGAAACTCATTTATGACCTGTTCGTGCAGGAGGGCATGGCGGATCTGGCGCTTACACTGATGACACAGACCACGTATCCGAGCATTGGATACATGCTGGAACAGGGAGCTACCACCATATGGGAACGCTGGGAGAACCTGGCCGTAAACCATATGAATTCCCATGACCATCCCATGCTTGGGGCCTTTGCAGTATGGCTGCTAAAGGGTCTGGCGGGAATAAAGCCTGTGCCGGGAGAAGTGCAGCGGTATGAGATCAGGCCTTTGGTGCCTAAAAAACTGGAGGAGGTGACTGCGAGCCGGCAGCTGCCGGGAGGCAGGCTTGGGATCAGCTGGAAAAAGGCGGAGGAAGAGCTTCAAGTGTCACTTCGGATCCCCTGGAATACAAGCGTGCGCTTTTATATCCCCGAAGGATACCGGGCGGATATAGAAGATGCGGCGGTCCTGGAAAGCGGAAATTATGAGTTTCACCTGTGGAAAGCATAAGGCGCGCAGGAGTACACAGGGGATTAATGCCGGAAGGCCGGCAGGATTTTGAGGAGGGACACCGATGTGTGTACATGTCATCAGCCTTCGGCTGGTGACATAGGAGAGGAAGCACACTGAAGTGTGCGTAGGTCATCAGCCTTTGGCTGTTGACATTAGGAGAGGAAGCACACGGATGTGTGCGCAGGTCATCAGCCTTCGGCTGGTGACATTAGTAAAGAAGGGAGAGTAAAATGAAGAAATTTGGAAAAAGAATGATGAGTTTGCTGATTTGCATGGCCATGATGACGGCTCTTATATCCGGCTGCGGAAAAAAAGACGCGGGAAATACCACCGATGCCGGCAGCCAGACTTCTGCTGCCGGCACAACGCAGGCAGCTTCCCAGGGCGGGGAAGACGCTTCCAAAGAAGCGGCGTTCCCGCTGGCGGAGCCTGTGACCATGAGCCTGGGCCTTTATCAGGTGCCGGGAACGGATGTGACGAAGACACTCACTCTTACCGAAATGGAAAAGAAGACAAATATCAAATGGGATTACCATCCGTTCGGCGAGGATATTAAGGATAAGCTTCCTCTGGAGTTCGGCAGCGGTGAGTATAAGGACGTATATTTAAGAGTGGGCCTTTCAGCGATGGATATTGCCAAATATGCGGGACAGGGCGTTGTGATTCCTTTGAACGACCTGATTGAGCAGTATATGCCGAATCTGAAGGCGGCCCTGGACGAGAAAAATCTCTGGAATTATCTGATATCCGAAGATGGGCAGATCTATTCCCTGCCCCAGATCGGAGATAAGGAAGCGGGTATGCTGATGTTTGTCAACAAGCCCTGGATGGAGCAGCTGAATATTGAAGAGCCTAAGACGGCAGAGGATTTCCTGAATATGCTTAGGACCTTCAAAAACAGCGATGCCAACGGAAACGGCAAGGCGGATGAACTTCCACTGGTTCTGTGTAAGGATATGCTGGGATTCCTGCCGCAGTATTTCGGGATTGCCAGCGATGTGATCAGCGGTTCCGCCACGTCTTTTGAGAATGGAAAGGCTGAGTTTTACCCGGCTACCGAAAAGTACAAAGAATATCTCAGCATTCTCCGCACGATGGTGGAGGAAGGCCTTGTAAATTCGGACTATGAGACGATCGGCTGGCAGGATCAGGAAGCCATGACCATGACATCCGACAATGTGGGCGCATTTCTGCACTGGGGCGGCTATCTGGGCGTAGGATCTGAACGGGATGAGGATTTCCCGGGCCTGACCCCTCTTAATGAGAGCAATATGGTGGTATCTTCAGGGTTCCAGGGAGGCGGATTGGTGATTACGGACAAATGTGAACATCCGGAGCTTGTGGCGCAGTGGGCGGACTACTTTTATTCAGAAGAAGGCGGAAGGCTGTTATGGATGGGCCTGGAGGGCGAATCCTATAAGCTTAGCGATGACGGCCAGACATATTCCTGGGTTACGGACGGCCCTTGGGGAGATAACCAGACCACAATTTTGGAATCGGCAACTCTGATGGGACAGATGGCGGATCCGGTGCTCATCCCCCCGATCTACAATGCGGGCAATCAGAATCCGGATGAAAGCTTCCTATGGAAACAGCGCCGTGTGGCGATCGACAGTTCCAATCCCCTGCCGGTGCTGACCTGGACGGATGCGGAGTCCAAGGAAAGAAGCACCTATCTGGCGGACATCCAGCCCTACGTGGATCAGTATCGCGCCGCGGTGGCCACCGGTGATCAGGATCTGGATACGACCTGGGATGAATACATCAATACGCTGAACCAAATGCAGCTTAAGCGTCTGGTGGAAATCGACCAGGCTGCCTATGACAGGTTCTTAAGCAGAGATAAATAGTGATTACAGCTGCTGAAAAGTTACCGCCTGTATCAGGCCAGGAGACGATGAGGACTGCCCCTGGCCTGATACAGGCCGCTTTTCCGGCAGATTCATAAATCTTTGCTCATAACCGCACAGTGAGAAGCGGTTAAAAGCGGAAAGTGAGGGAACGATGTCCCGGAAAGAAGTTTTTCTCAAGAAATGCAGGAAGCAGTGGAAGAAAAACTGGCTGCTGTATCTGATGTCGCTGCCCGTCATGGCCTATTATATCTGCTTTTCCTATATACCGATGGCCGGTGTGCAGCTGGCCTTTAAGGAGTTTCGGATCAAGGACGGGATCTGGGGCAGCCCATGGGTGGGATTTGAACATTTTGAACGGTTCTTTTCCAGCTACAATTTCAAACAGCTTCTGGCCAATACTCTGACAATCAGCATCTATACGCTGATTTTGGGGATCGTGATGCCGGTAATATTTGCGCTGATGCTCAATTATGTGCGCAAGGAGCGGATGAAAAAGACCATTCAGATGCTGACCTACCTGCCTTATTTTATCTCCACAGTGGTGATGGTGGGCATGCTCGAAATCTTCCTGGGAGACAGAGGCATGGTGAATTCGGTGCTGGGAAAACTTGGCGCCGAACCCATAGGATTTCTGACGACGCCCAGCATGTTTGCAGATGTGTATGCGTGGAGCGGCACCTGGCAGGGGCTCGGCTTTTCTTCCGTCATGTTTGTATCCGCGCTGGCGGGGGTGGATTATGAGCTTCACGAGGCGGCGATTGTGGACGGCGCGTCCAAATGGAGGAGAATTTGGCATATAGATCTGGTGGCGATACGCTCGCTGATCATGCTGGTTTTGATTCTCAACCTGGGCAGTGTGATCAATGTGGGCTATGAGAAGGTGCTTCTGATGCAGAATCCGTTAAACATGGCGGCGTCCGATGTCATATCAACCTATGTATACCGGCTCGGTGTGCTGCAGCAGGACTATGGATATTCCACGGCGGTGGGGCTGTTCAACTCGCTGATCAGCGTGGCCCTGATACTGGCGTCCAACACCATAGCGAAGAAAACCTGCAACTATAGTCTGTGGTGATGCGGGAGGAAGAGAAGAATGCGGAATAGAAAATTTAACTCGGATACGGTATTTAATATTGTCCATAAACTGTTTATGGGTCTGATTCTGATCCTGTTCGCCTGGCCCATATGGTTTATCATCATCTCCTCCGTCAGCGATCCCTATGCCATAACTAACGGGGAAGTATGGCTGATCCCGAAAGGCTTCCAGCTGGAGGGGTTCCGCAAGATCTTTGAGAATAAAGAACTGTTTGTCGCCTACCGCAACAGCATCGTATATACGGTGGGCGGCACCGCGATCAATATAGTGCTGACAGTCTGCGCGGCGTTCACGCTGTCGAGGATGGATTTCTGGCCCAGAAAGTTCCTCACCGTCATGTACATATTCACAATGTATTTCGGCGGGGGCATGATCCCTTACTACCTTCAGATCAGGGATCTGGGGCTGATGAATTCGCCGTGGGTCATGGTGATCCCCAATGCGATCAACATATTTAACGTGCTGATACTGCGCAGTTGCTTTATGTACGGGATCCCGAAGGAGCTGGAGGAGGCGGCCAGCCTTGACGGGGCGGGCGCGCCGCAGCTGCTGATGAAGATATACCTGCCTCTGTCCAAGGCGACTCTGGCGGTGCTGGTTTTGTATTATGCTGTCGGGCACTGGAACGATTATGTGAGCGCGCTGCTGTTTCTGACAGACCGCGAGATCCTGCCGCTGCAGTCCATTCTAAGAGAGATCCTGGTGATGTCCGACTACATGTCCAGAGGGTCCATGAATGCGGCGGCCGTGGCGGAAATGATGCGGACCGGCGGCATTATCAAATACGGGGTAATCATTATATCCACGATCCCCGTGATGATCATGTATCCTTTTGTTCAGAAGTATTTTGTAAAAGGAGTTATGGTGGGGGCGGTTAAAGGATGAGTGCGCCCGGAGGAAGCACACTGAAGTGTGCGCAGGTCATCAGCCTTTGGCTGGTGACATGAGAAAGGAGAAGTGCTATGAAAACAGTCAAAGACAAACAGATACTGGTAGGTGCGGATTTCGCGGGATTTCCGCTGAAAGAAGTGGTGGTGGAGCATTTAAAGAAAAAGGGCTGGGAAGTTACAGATATCGGTGTTAAGAGCGCGGATGAAGAGGATCCAGAGATGTTCCACCGTATCGGCTTAAAGGCAGGCGCGAAGATTGCCGAAAAAGAATTTGAGAGAGCGCTGCTGTTCTGCGGGACCGGTATGGGGATTCATATCGCCGCCAGCAAATGCCCCGGTGTACATGCGGGCGTGGTGGAAAGCGTGCCGGCTGCGCTGCGGGCGATTACCGGCAACGGCGTAAATGTGCTTGCCATGGGGGCGTTTTATGTAGCGCCGCAGATGGCTAAGGATATCGTTGATGCCTACCTGGGTGCGGAACTCGGCAGCGGATATGAATGGTGGCCTAATTTCTATGAGTTTCACAAGCTGGCAATCGATGAGCTCAACGCGTTTGATTACGAAGAGTTCAAGAAAAACGGGTTTGAGGTGAAACGGCTGGGAGATTATCCGCTGGATCTGATGGATAAGCCGGATGATGTCAAATAAGCTGGGGACTGGAGCCCGTAAAAGAAATGGAATGGTTTTAATATAGTGTTAAAAAAGGTACCGCGGATTAGGCGGAGCTCATAAGGAAATAAATAAAATTTTTCGGTAGGACCGACGTGGTGGAAATCACGCCGGTTTTTCCGTGCTTGCAGGAAGATTTTCATTGATGAGTCTCCTTGACAGTAAATCAGGTATAAAATCCATAATGTTTAAGCTACAAAAGAAATATTATAAGTATGAAATAAGGCGGGGAAATACAAATAAATTGATGGATATTACGATATATGATAAGATAAATTCGGCAATATGGAAAAGTAAAAGTATCCTGTAATTGCTGCGGGGATGCTTCTCTGATAGGCGCAATCGCCTGTGTTGCAAAACAAATCTTTAGTATGTCCTTGCCGGTTGTTTCCTGATGGAGATAATAATCTGAAGAAAGTCTGGAGGTAAAAAATATGGAAGTTCAGTACGAAAGTAATATGTTCTCGGCAGGCTCCTCCTGGATCTGGCTGCAGGGAGAGCATGCCGCCAATACCTATGCGCAGTTTAAGCATATCTGCCGGACAAATGCCTCCGGCGCGGTCAGACTTTCTGTCAGTGTGGACGGACAGTACAGTATCCATCTGAACGGTGTTTGGATTCCTTCTTCACAGTACGGTGATTATCCATTTTATAAGTCGGTACAGACTGTGGAAGTGAATCTGGAGCAGGGTGAAAACGTTCTGGAGATCGCTGTATGGTATCAGGGCGAGGATACCTCAGTCAGCCGTGCGGAGATGCCGGGCCTTCGGTTTGAGATAAGCTGTGAAGGGGAATTTCTCTGCGGCAGCGGCACAGATACCCTGGCAAGAAGAATGCCGGGGTTTGAGACGGAAGGGGTGGAAAACATCACTGGTCAGCTGGGAAAGGGGTTTTGGTTTTCCGGCAGGGACGGCGGTCCATGGGAAAAAGCGGCCGAAGTCCAAAAGGAAGTTGTGTGTGTGCCCCGTCCGATATCCGAACTGAAGACAGAAGATCCCTGCGGAGTAAGGATAATATCCCAGGGTGTCTTTGAGGCAGGTGAGGATGAGAAGCCCGGGCTTCGCATGCAGCATGCCGGGCTGTTCTTCCGGGAGTTTGACGGGATCACAAAAGGCGCGGCTTTCCCCTGCCTTCCCTCTTTGCAGGGTATCCGCCTGATAAGCGAAGAAAAGGACGGTCTGTATCTGGTGCTGGATTTGGGACGGATCAGAGAGGGCTGCCTGAAGCTGGATCTGACCTGCCCTCAAAAAACTAAGGTGGAAGTGGGATTCGGTGAACATCTGGAGGATCTGCGGGTACGTTCGGCGGTGGGCGGCAGATGTTTTGCGGTCCGGTATACGTCCGGTCCTGTGCGTGAACCGTTCATTTACCGGTTCCGGCGGCTGGGCTGCCGGTACCTGCAGATATTTATTTACGGCAGTGAGGCGGTGCTTTACTATGCCGGTCTTCTGCCTGTCAGTTACCCGGTCGATTTAAGTCCGGATTTTCGGTGTGCCGATCACCTTCATAATCAGATCTACCGAGTGGGCAGAGATACTCTGCGCAACTGCATGCATGAGCATTATGAGGACTGCCCCTGGCGGGAACAGGCGCTTTATGCCTTTGATGCCCGTAACCAGATGCTGGCGGGGTATTACGCTTTCGGTGAGTTTACATATGCGCGGGAAAACCTGCGTCTTCTGGCGCTGTCACAGCGTGAAGACAGTCTGCTGGAGCTGTGTTCACCCGCCAGAGTGGACATAACGATACCGGTTTTCAGCCTTGCATTTATATGGGCGGTGGAAGAATATTACCGCTATAGCGGGGATGCTGCTTTTACAGAAGAGATGGCCCCTGTGATCGGGCGGATCCTGCATCGCATGAGCCGTCAGATGTCCGGCGGACTGGCCATGGCGTTTTCTGAACCCGGATATTGGAATTTCTATGATTGGCAGCCAATGCTGGACGGACAGCCTTTAAGGCGGGACGGTTTATCTGCGCCGTCCGCCGATGCGGTTCTGCAGCTTTGTTATCTGCTGGCCCTTCAAAGGGCGGCAGCCATGTATGATCCCAAACGGTATCAACAGGAAATCGCATCGGTGACGGCGGGTCTGGAATCCTACTGGAATGAGCAGCAGGGGGCATATTCGGCCTTCATAAGGGAAGGAGAGCAGATGTGCTATTCGCAGATGGTGCAGGCTCTGGCGCTGTATACGGGCGCCTGCCCGGAGGAACGCAGGGACAGCCTTTCCCGCACGCTGACGGAGGAAGGACTGGTACCTGTGACACTAAGCAGCAGCATATTTAAATATGAAGCGCTGCTTATGGAACCGGAGCGGTTTGGCAGGCTGGTATTCGATGAAGTGGCGGACCGATGGGGCAGAATGCTTTTTTGTGGGGGCACTGCATTCTGGGAAACAGATGAAGGGGCCGGAGCCTTTGACAGGGCAGGAAGCCTGTGCCACGGCTGGAGCGGAATTCCGGTGTATCTCTATGGCGCTTATGTGCTCGGGGTACGCCCGGCCGCTCCGGGGGAATGGAAATGTTTTAAAAGAGACAATTTCGGCATATATGAGGCGGCGGGCATCTTAAAAACCCCGTCCGGCTGCCTTAGGGTATAATGTGGCAGACATTATGCCCTGCGCTGCTTGACCGGTTTTTTCGGTCAAGAAGATGAGCCGTCTGAACTGTAACGAATAGTAACATCCGGTAAAAGATATTTTAGAAAAACGTATTATAATTATTTATTAAAATGTGGTAAAATGATAAAATGTAAGTGTTTACAGTGAGGCGGGAGGCAGGCCTGGCCCGCGCTGCGGCCGCAGCCTTTGAATACGGAGGCCCCAAACGGGTTATCAAGTATTCATAGCGATCAAATGTATCAGGCAGCGCAGAAATGAGGTTAAATAATGAATTTTGCGGAAGAATTTAAAAATCCCCCGTTAAAATACAGGGGCAAACCGTTCTGGTTCTGGAACGGAGACATGAACGAGGCGGAAATCGACCACCAGCTGAAAGAGATGGCGGATAAAGGCCTGGGCGGCGTGTTCATCTGTGCGAGACAGGGCCTCAAGGTTCCTTATCTGTCCAACAAGTGGTTCGACCTGATCCGCTATGCCTGCGAAAAGGCCAAAGAATACGGCCTGGAGGCGTGGCTGTATGATGAGTACCCCTACCCTAGCGGCATGAGCGGCGGGGAAGTCCTTCTGGAGCATCCCGATGCCGGCCACAAGATCCTGAACCATAAGACGGTCAGCGCGAAGGGCGGCGAAGAGGTGGTGCTGGATCTTGGATGGTCCGAAATTATTTATCTGAAAGCCGTAAAGATCCGCGAAGACGGCAGTGAGGAGTGGGACAGCCTGATTGATCTGACCGGGGATCTGGGCAATCTGCAGGTGGACGAGATCTATCAGGAAAGCGGAATGACCAGATACAATTATAAGCGTTTCTTTACCTATACCACCAGAAAGGTGCTGACCACCACCCTTCCCGAAGGCAGCTGGAGGATTGAAGCTTATACACAGACAGAGCTTAACGATTTCAAATATTACGGGGGATATTTCGATCCCTGTAACAAACAGGCGGTGGATACCTTTATCCGCACCACCCATGAGAGATATAAGGACACGGTGGGCGGGGATTTCGGCAAAAATATATTCGGAATGTTCTCGGATGAGACCGGGCTTTTAAGCGCGATCCCGTGGTCCCCGAAGCTCCCGGAATATTTTGAACAGAAAAACGGCTATTCCTTAAGCGATGTCATGCCGGCTCTGCACAGCGCTTCCTTTAAGGATGCGTATAAGATCCGCTATGATTATTATAATACGGTTCATGAGCTGTTCCGTGAGACGTACCATAAGACGGTAGCCGGCTGGTGCCAGGACAATTCCCTGCTCTATGCAACGGAAGTGCCGTCCATGCGTCTGACCACGCAGATTTACAGCGATATCGTCGGCGGCGATCCGGGACATGAGAAGCTGGGCAAGTCCCTGGAATGGACCTATGACTACTACAATGCTAATTACAGGAGCAATCCCAAGGCCATCAGCTCCATGCAGAGACAGCTGGGCCATGAGTTTGCCATGGATGAGAGCTTTCACAGCGTAGGCTGGTCCATGACGCTGCAGGACGCCAAGTGGATGATCGACCGGCTGGGAGCCAGCGGCATCAACTTCTATAATTTCCATGCGTTCTATTATACGATTGAGGCCATCACCAAGCATGACGCTCCTCCGTCACAGTTTTTACAGAATCCGTATTGGAAGCACTATAACAAGTTTGCGGATTTTGTGGGCCGTATGGGCGAGTTCATCAGCAAGACGGAGCCCCTCACCAAGGTGGCTGTGCTGGATCCTGTCACCTCCATGTGGACTCTGTTGGGCAATCCGAATCACGGCTTCCACTATGTGGGCGAGGACGAAAAGGAGAAGCTGCAGTGTGAGAGCATCAAAAAGGACTGGGTACATATCTGCAAGCAGCTGCTGTTCAACCAGATCGAATATGACCATCTGGATGCGGAAATGCTGGAGAAAGCCACTGTGGAGAACGGCAGTGTGAGAATTGGAAATGCTGTTTATTCCACCGTCATCCTGCCTCCCTGCACCAGCATGGAGACCGGCGCCTATGAAAAACTGAAAGCGCTGGCGGAATGCGGCGGCCATGTGGCTGCGCTGGGAATGCTGCCTTACCGTGCTATTGACGGTACGCCCGATGTGCCCGGCATGTGGAAGGAGCTGTTTCATGCTGCCGATTCCAATGCAGACGGATATTGGGGCAAGGCGTCTGCGTCCGCAGAGGCATACGGCGATGAAAGCTGCCGTTTCTTCACAACGGACGGCTCTCTAAGAGAAGCCGGCATCGATGAGGAATGGATCGCATGGCTTAGAGCGGTAAATCAGGATGTGATCGAGCTCTATCCCGCGAAGGAAGCGCATAAAGATTTTATCAGCACTATCCGCCGCGGGGCGGATGGGGACCTCTATTTCTTCCTGAGCAATCAGGGCAGACAGAAGACATCTGTGGATGTCCGCACCAGACTTCCTTACGGATTTGAGGTGAAAGAGCTCAATATGGAGGACGGCAGCATCGAGGTCTACGGCCCCGGGGCCGCATCCTTTACGGTATGCTTTGAGCCTTATCAGAGCCGCTGCATCTGCCTGGCTGACAGCGAGGCAGCAGGAGAGTCCCTTACCTGCTTAAAGACGGCATTTGATGAGGAAAAAATTGTGGTTTCTACAGAAAAGCCTATGCGGGTGAGCGTTGAAGGCGGCAATATCATGAGGTTTGAGAACTTTGAGGTTTCCACGGATCAGAAGGAATGGATGCTGTCCCCGGCGAAGACCTTCATCGAACAGTGTGCGGCCGGCCTTAAGATTGACAGCGCCGCTTTCACCTACCGCGGAGAGTTCGGGACACCTAAGAAGATCGGGCTGAACTATCCGATGAAAGCTTATTTCAGGACCTCCTTCCAGGCCGATTATGTGCCGGAGGATCTGGCGTTTCTGATGGACCGCAGGACCATTGAGGATACATTTACCATATATATGAACGGGCAGTCTCTGACAAAGGCAGACTTTAAGCCCACCTTTGTGGATGATCAGAACAATATCATATGCCCTGTGGCGGATAAGGTGAAAGCCGGTAAGAACGAGCTTTTCATCGAAGTGAATATCACAAAGGATTCCGACGGAATCCGTGATCCGCTGTATCTGTACGGGGACTTTGAGCTGGAGCGCAGAGACGGAGATATGGTGATGGTGAAGCCTTCCCGCATGGCGGCCGTGTCCGGCAGCTATGTAGAGGGATATCCTTACTACAGCGGAACCTTCACCTTCAGCACCTCGGTAGAGGCAGACAAATCAAAGTTCCCGGAGCAGTTCCACCTGGCCTTTGATTTCGGCAACAGCATCTACAACTGCCTGGAGGTGATGGTCAACGGTGTTTCCCTCGGAGTGAAGGCTTATACGCCCTATGTCTGGAAGGGGGACAGCGGTCTGTTAAAGGACGGTGAGAATGAGGTAACCCTGAAGCTGACCAACTCCCTGGCCAATATGCTGGACGGCACGTATTTTGATTACGATGAGCATAAGCTGGAGAGAATCTGACGGGCTTGCGGCAGCGTTGCCGCATGGCGGGAAGGAAAGTTCATGCGATCGGAAAAGGAAATGTTTGATCTGATAATCCGCACGGCAGAGGAGGATGAACGCATACGGGCCGCATATCTGGGCGGCTCCAGAGTGAATCCGAACGTGCCGCGGGATATTTTTCAGGATTATGATGTAGTTTATATTGTAGAGGAAACCGGCTCCTTCCGAAAGGACAGGAGCTGGATTGACCGGTTCGGAGAGCGGCTGTACATGCAGTACCCGGAGGACAGCCCGTTCTTTCCGTCCGATCCGGAGAACTGTTACGGGTGGCTGATCCAGTTCGCGGATGGAAACCGGCTGGATCTGCACGTGTGCACGCTGAAATCGGAACTGAAAAATCTGGAAACGGACCATATGTACCGGGTTCTGATGGATAAGGACGGCTGCCTGCCGGTGCTGGAACACCCGTCGGACTGTGATTTCTGGGTGAGAAGGCCGGATCGGGAACAGTTCTTAAGCTGCTGCAATGAGTTCTGGTGGTGCCTGAACAATGTGGCAAAGGGCCTGTGGAGGGAGGAGATCCTCTATGTGATGGAAATGCTCAATTATGTCCGGGAGGAGCTGCTGCGCCTGCTTGAATGGAAGGTGGGAGCGGAAAACGGTTTTGCGGTCAGCGTGGGCAAAGCGGGGAAATATCTGGATAAATGGATACCGCAGAGCCTGTGGAAACGCTACCTCGCCACCTTTCCTTTGGCGGACACAGAGCGGGCCTGGATCGCGGTGTTTAACATGTGCGACCTCTTTGACGAACTGGGGAAGGAACTGGGAACGGTCTTCGGTTATCCGTATAACTCAACCGAGGCGGAAAACAGCAGGGGGTATCTGGAGCATGTGCGCAGGCTTCCAAAGGATGCGCGGGAGGTATATCCTGCATCGGCGCACTGCCCCTCTGACTGATAAAAGGTGTGCGGGTAATGATAAACGGTGATAAGAATAAAAAAACAGTGGTCCGGAATGCCGAGCTTTTGGATTTGCCGGAGATTTTGGAAATATTTTGCGCGGCCAGGAAATATATGCGTGAAAGCGGCAATCCGCGGCAATGGGGAGATACTTATCCTTCGCCGGCGCTGCTGCAGGAGGATATCCTTAAAAAACAGCTATTTGTTGTTGAGATAAATGGGAGGCTCTGTGGTGCGTTTGTTTTCTTTATCGGAGAGGAACCCACTTACCGTATCATTGAAGACGGAGCGTGGATAGACGACAGGCCCTATGGGACGATCCACCGCGTGGCAAGTGACGGAACAGAAAGGGGCATATTTGAGCGATGCCTCGCGTTTTGTCTGGAGCGGTCCGGCAATCTGCGGATTGATACGCATGCGGATAACCGGATCATGCAGAGGTTGATAGAAAAAAGCGGTTTTGTGAGATGCGGCATCATACATCTGGCGGATGAAAGCGCGAGAATAGCTTATCAATATAGCAGTGACGGAACTGCCTGCCGACGTTAAATCAGAGACGCCCGCTAGTGCTTTGGCTGTGTATTCTACAGCCTTAGCACCAGCGGGCGTTTTACAATAACGGAAGGTTTAATTTCTGATCCGGAAGGTCCTGTAAGCCAATTTATATACGAGTACGCAGGCGGCGATGCAGTAGAGAATGCAGAATACCAGCATCAGCGCGCAGAAGGTCATGGTATCCACCCGGATGCGCAGCATCAGATAGCACAGCCAGTAGGTGGCCATGGCGATAATCTGATAAGTCGCGCTCTTAACTTCGGTGTACATATTAAAGGGCTGCAGCAGATAATACAGCACCAGGTAATGCACGGAAAAGAAAACACTCATGGACAGGATGGATACCGGCACCAGCAGATAGTAAAGGGGCGCGGCGGTCCCGCCGGAAACATACAAAAGCAACGTCAGCCCGCCCGCGATCACGGCCGCCGGAAGCAGATTGACCTTCACTATTTCGCGCAGCCGTATCCAAAACAGATGCAGGATAAATGACGGTTTCCTGTAAAAGGAATAGGTCAGCATGCTGTGGTCACAGTTCATGAACAGCGCTCTGGTATAGGTGGTGCCGCGGTTGATGGCGTACATGATAAACAGGAAGGCCGGTACCAGAGAAATCAGCATCTGGTTGGCTTTTGAAGCAAATGCCGGATTGACCAGGCAGGCGATGAGCAGGCCGCCCACACATGCCAGGCTCACCACGGCGATTTTTACCGAGGCGCTCCAGAGCACCTTCCGGTGCCTTTTGATAAACAGCTCGTTGAAGTATTCAAAGCCCTTTTTACTGCTTGTGATGCTCAAATCCGCGCTGATCATCCTGCGGCCCTGTTCCGCCGCAGCCTTTCGCGTCGCCTGTGTCAGATCCGTACCGTTTTTCTTATCGGATAAAAGTGTCTGATACATATCCCGGTACTGGTCAAATTTACCGATTTGAACAGCCGCATAAATGCCTGCTGCGACGCTTAGCACCATGACTGCAGCGATTGGGAGGTAAGGCACAATAATCCCCAGAAAGGGCAGCCCATACGCTGCGGCCAGCAATACCGCTGCCAGGGTCCATCCGATTCTGGCGGGAAGATTCTCATTGGCACATTTTCCCGTGTCCGTGTAACTTCGCAGTGAGAACCATGCTACCAGCATTTTTGACGATGCGGCAAAAAAGGGAAGCAGTAAGCAGATCCATAGCGGAACCTGTTTTGCAAGGCCGAACAATATGGTGAAAGGCAGAAAGCCCGCCATCACTTTGATCATGGAGTAGATGTAATTCGACAGGGTGTACGATTTCGCATCCATTCTCATGAGAATCATGGCATAGTATTTGTCGTTGGTCGGGTTGAACATAAAGGTATTCATATAGGAGCCGATCAGTGTTAAAAAGAAAAATATATGCACGAACAGATCCGCCCCGGGCGCGTCTTTATAAAGCCCGCTCACCGCCGTCACCATCAGCAGGATATACAGAAACTTGCCTAAAAACGCGGATGATATCTCCCAGAGGACCGATAAAACATTGGCAAATATTTTAAATCCCCTGATCCCGTAAAGGGAAACAGGTAGAATCTTTTTAATGAGGGGCAGCTGGCGGATGGAATAAATAATGCTGTTGACCCGGTAGGTATTCTTCAGGGAATAGGATATCTTAAACGCTTGCATCAGGCTTTTCATCATGTTCTTCCTCCCGCAGGGCATTGATTATCTTATCTTTAAATTCACGGTTATCCAGGTTTTCCTTATCCACAGTTTCCAGCTCCCCATGATTGAGTATCACAATCTCGTCGCACAGATCCAGCGCCAGCTCCATGATATGGGTGGAGAAGATGATGATCCGGTCCGTTTTGAGGGAACGCAGAAGCTGTTTCATTTCTTCGGCCACGACCACGTCCAGCGAGGTCAGAGGCTCATCCAACAGCAGGATATTTGGTTTGGCAATGATATTGATGAGCATCTGCATCTTGTTTTTCATGCCGTGGGAATAGTCCTTCAAGAGCTTATCCCTGTCAGGAGCTTCGATATTCATCATATCAAAGTATTCATCAATACTTAGGAGTCCGGAAATGCTCCTGCGGTTGATATCGATAAAAAATTTAAGAAATTCCCGGCCGGTGAGAAATTCGGGCACTGTGGGCGTGGAGAGCACATAGCCGATATCATCACAGCCGATATCTCTGGCCTGACCGCCCTCTTCCAGGTAAAAACGGCCTGAGTCCGCTTTGACATCCCGGTTGACACAGTTAAACAGCGTGGTCTTGCCCGCTCCGTTACGGCCGAGAAGGCCATAGATCTTTCCACTGTCAAAGGAAAAGCTGATGTCTTTGAGAACTTCTTTCTTGTCATAATTCTTGGAAAGGTTTTCGATTATGAATTTCATAGTATCCTCCTTATATTACTAACCGATTCCGTTCTTGGGTTTGACGCGGCGGTTCGGTACCTAACAGCTGCGCCTCATATACCCGGGCAATCGCGGGTGCGCCGTCATGGAAGGCCGCTTCCTGCCGGCGGCCGTTTGGATAAAAGAAAAGACCTCTATCATGACATTGCTGCCACAATAAAAGTCTTGCTGTCTCATTTGATACGGATATCTCTCGATATCGGCTGACGGTCTCAAATCCATCCTGCAGGATGTTCTGCTACTCCCTTTGATTGCTTGGTGATATTATAGCATAGCGCATGCTGTTGTCAAGATATTTCTGGGTTTTTATTACCGTTTTGCTACTATTCGTTGCTGTTCACAGTTACTGAAAAATTCCTGCCCTCTCATACGCTGCTTTATCGGCAGCGTGTGAACAGTAACGGATTACATTCGAGGAAAAAAGTGTTGAGATTTTTGAAGGGGCAGATTATAATAGTAATATATCGATGTTCGTTTCAGAACATTATTTTCTGTTTCGTTCTTTGCTGTGGTAACGGCGGCCGGCATATTCTGCCATATTTTTCAATTAACATTAGTTTATGATATGGCAGGAGGAAAGAAGCAGCTCCTGCCATAGGAGGGAGGAGCAGTATGGGGACAGATCAAGAGTCTTATTGCG
>OGGQ01001710.1_pt1 | contig 27185 bp, 28 predicted proteins | sample 1571191 | NCBI WGS metagenome assembly OGGQ01 (sample SAMEA2582061, study PRJEB24529) | metagenome | biome: Human gut stool | place: China | collected 2011
GTCCACAAGTATTGATTGGCCGACACGGAAGGGATAGTGGTTCCCCACGTCCCGGTGGGAACGGTGGTACCGTTCGTGGATGCTTGATAGGTAACGGCCGTGGACGATATTCCCCGGCCAGCGTCACCCTTGTCTCCCTTCGTCCCGTTAGCTCCCATCTTGCCGATAGAATAGGACGTGCTTGTCGTGTTATCAGTGTAAGTGATGATCGTGCGGGTCCACAAGTATTGATTGGCCGACACGGAAGGGATAGTGGTTCCCCACGTCCCGGAGGGAACGGTGGTACCGCTCGTGGACGCTTGATAGGTAACGGCCGTGGATTTTATCCCCTTCCCGGCAGCTCCCGTGGCCCCGGTAGCTCCCATCTTACCGATGGAATAAGAAGTGCTTGTCGTGCCATCGGTGTAGGTGATGATCGTGCGAGTCCACAAGTATTGATTGGCCGACACGGAAGGGATAGTGGTTCCCCACGTCCCGGTGGGAACGGTGGTACCGTTCGTGGATGCTTGATAGGTAACGGCCGTGGATGATATTCCCTTCCCGTCCGTACCGGGTTTTCCCGCGGCCCCGTCGGCCAACTTCGCCAGCGTGAACACGTCCGTGAAACTCTCGTCCCCGTTACAAACACACCGGAACGACCTCACGTTAGTACCGGAAGGGAATAACACCGGGTCTCCCGGCATGACATCCAGTGTTTTCTTCATGGCGCTTTCAATATTTACCCAACCCGTACCGTGTAAAAATTGCCACTGGTAGGATTCGGGGGCGATCTTCGAGGCTATCGCTGTCAATGTTATCATTGCCGGGATCGGGGTTCCCGTGAAACCGGGACCGTATTTAAACACTTGCGAGGAAGCGGTCACTTCAACAATATTACTCGCCAGGGCGAGAGCGTCATTCGCGGCTTGTTGGGCATCACTTATACTCGTTTCCACCTCCTTGAACTCTTCCAGTTCTTTCAGCCCCGTTGACCCGGACGTGATGTGAACCTCACCCTTGATAACGGCTCCCTTCTTGCCACCATGTTTACCGAACCAGCTTCCCTCTTTGCCGGAAAGATCAAAGCTATTGATCCCGAAATAAGTGATCATTCCCACTTCCCCGTTAACGGCGGTAAGCATCAAGGCGTCTTGACGATCCGGGTTATCCCGGTTCCCGAGTTGTACCACTTCATCCCCGATGGCAGGAACCCCGTCACCATCCTTGTCCTCCCGGGAAAGGTCAATGTAGTCATTCCCCGTGGCGATAACGAGGCTCCAGAAGTATTTTTGGTCTCCCCCGTCATGATTCTGGACTCGTCCCTGGTCATTGGTCACGAAATAGTTCGGGATACGTCCCTCGTCGTTATTAAAGAACAAACGGTAAAAAGTGTCGTGAACTTCCACCCGGGTAATCTTGAAACCTCCACCCGGGGTTAACATACTCTGACCGAGCTGGAACCTCATGCGCTGGACCATCATTTCAAGGACGAACATGATTTTCCGGACAAGAAGTTTATCCGTCTGGAACTCGTCATCGTTCACCATCCCGACACCGGCACCGAGGGGACCCGCCTTGAAATTAGCACTTTTAAAAGAATGGAATTGAACGTCCGAATCCCGCTTGACGGCCTGATCCAGGTAATCATCAAAAGCATTACCGTCCCACAAGGTAGAATCATCCGCAAACTTCGCCCTAATATATTTATCCAAAAATTTCAGATACAACCCATCCCTCACTAACTCCGTTTTTTTCCAGTACGATGACAGATCAATCTTATCAATCGCCCCCTCTGAAACCGCTTGAGTAATTGCAGCAATCGAAATTCGCCGCCAAGCATTTTCAAATGCGTACTGAACCGGTAACATCAAATCATCCGCCACCACCGCGATCGGAAATTCAGCCAATCGCGGGGCGAGAAAAGGGAGCGAGTCCACCTCCGGGAACTCTAGTAAATAAGGCAATTCATCCCTATTACGAGTAACAACATCATACTTTGTTTGTTTCGAATAAAAAAATTCAAACGTGAAATCGTTCAACGAGTTTTTCGTAAAACCATTCTCCGACTCCCGTAAATATATCCTCCTCAAAGCTCCAGCGACATGGTAACGTTGTTTTGACACGAAAAAACCTCGCAACCATCTAGCATAATCAATCGAAGGTATAAACCCCGTATTTTGCTCGCAAGAAAAATTCAAATCAATATCGCTATCAGTTGCCTCCTCCAATACCGTCGTTACCGTTCCTTCCGTCTGAATCTTCTCCGAGAAGTCTCCGGTAAAAACAACCGAATCAATTCCCCCCAAAGTATTTTCAAACAAGTACACGTTTGCCGCCGAATTTGAAGCACTCAATATATAACGTTGCACGTAGGTCAACCTCTGTCCGGACTCATTCTCGACCCAAACATCATAACATCCTACTGCCCGTTCAAATTTGCTCGATATTTTCAAGTAAGAAACATCTACCGTGTACAGATTCCCCGCCTCCAAAGTCAACAATGTTTCATTCGCTGATCCATCCGGGAAATAAACTGTCATTTTTATTAAACACGCCACCATCGCGTAATATGACAAGTATTCCGGTTGATGCATCACGATTCTTTTCTCCTGAGGTTGTAATGTCAACCATTGCGTTTTTAAAAACACGGCGGAACTCTCCGCCACGTTTGATATTCCCCCTTTCACCACGGTAAACTCTATCACGGAATCCTCGATCTCGGCCTTGAATTTTTTTACCGCTAAAGATTGAATAATATAATCTGAATCAGCCCGTGGAATCGATATTGATAAAAAACAATCCACAATATCTTTCATCGATACCCGCACCTCACCCCCTTCCGCCACGTAAACTTCATCCACGATTACCATTCCATCCACGCTCAATTTAAACACGAGAGACTTCGCGACATCTTCTATCACGAAATCATTCATGTTTCCGGCAAAACTTAAAATATCAGGTTGTTGAATTATTTTCATCGCTTTAATTTTACCTCTAAGCTACTTAATAGTCTTATTTTATAAAGGACAATTTAAAGAGGATAGCACCGTACTAGATGCGAAACAATCGAATTTCTATCCAACACTATTTCCTGCTCGTAACACATGTATCTTCTATTCCGGATAACCAGTACACACGAAAAAAAATCCTGCAAATTATCTAAATTTCTAATATCAGGACAAACGTAAAATTCGTGATGTTGTTCCGCCCCGATTAATAACAACGCTCGTTCCTTCACGTACTCGCTTAGACCATCATCAACCCCATTCCACAATAACGAGAATGTTCCATTCTCATCGGACTCGGCGATAGGGCTTGCCACGGGATAATAAAACTCGTAAGACCTTCCCGATCCATCCACCGGTACCGACTTGATCATACCCCGGTAAATAGAAAATCGCAATTCTTTCGAAACCTGCTCCACGCATTCATACCCATCCCCAAACTCCTCTTGAAATGCCGCAAAACGATATTCATACTTGTAATCAGGTTTAACATTCGGCCTCACGAATGTCTTCACGTCCGATGCAACCCCCACGATCGTTGAAATACATTCCACCGTTTCCGCATCTTCTTCCTCTCCAAAAACATAACTTAGGAAATATTCGAGCGACTTCACCAATTCGTCATTACTACTAGCATCCTTGTAAATAATTCCCGTTACCCGATCTTCATCTGAAAGAAAATGTTTAGCCACCCCATCAAGTACCTTCACCTCTTTTTCCAACGAAAGATTTAATCGACGAATATCTACATTCTTCGTGGTTTCATCCACGATAAAATTATACCCGAATTTATTCTCAATCTCACGTAAGAAATCATAAACAGAAATACGTGGTAAATGTTCCCCGTATCGATATTTATCCGCATCCTCCGATCCCCGGTTCACGTCTATCGGGTTCCGCCGACAGATAATCAACAAATCTTTCAAATTTTCATCACTGGAAAATTCATCCACTCCTATCGTGTATCCCATACTCTCCAAAACCCTTTTTACAACCACGGTCACCCGCAAAAAAGGAGTAAAATAGATCGGTTTTACCTGGTAATGTAAACTAAAGTATTCCTTGCTCGGCTCCAAGTAATTATAAAAATCCACTTCCGTATCCAACGAATTCTTTATATATGAATCTCGAACAGGGCACACCACGTAATCCATCCGTTCTTTCAAACTCTTGTAAAATTGTTCCAATGTATTCGTTCTATTACCCGGACTGTACGTAAATTGCCCCCAACATGACTCATCCAGCATCCAATCCCTCGCTTTCCCCCAAAAAGAGTTTTTCTCTGTTGAAATGTAAAATTCCACGTTGCCCTCCCCGACATCTGTCAACACGCATTGCCCGTTCAATAACTGATACGGACCAAAACTCACTCCTGCCTGTAACTTTTCCGTCATATCCGTGTGAGTACGATCCACGAATCCGAAAACCTGTCTATTCGATGCCAAATTAACTTCCATCGGGTATGTCGCATCTTCACGATCTCCATCCAGTAAGTTATTTTTCAAATTAATCGCCAGTTCAAAACCTTCCGGCAACCGTACCGCCTTTGAATTAATTTTTACTTGCAAGCTCATCCTCTTCCAGTTTTAGTGCCTCGTTCATAATCCTGTGCCTTCTTTATCTTCTTAACCAAACCATTATTCCCGTACATCGGGATCGAGAACTCCATGTTCATCAACCGATTCATCATCTCGATATTCTTCTCCAATAATCGGTTCATCGCCGGATCACTGCCTCCCACATCAAAAGTTCCCGATGAAATCGTAGAACTATCTGTCGGGTACCGTCCCCCGGCAAACTGGGGAACTCGTCCCCGTGATATATCAATAATGCTCCTGTACACCCGTGGATAATTCAATATCAATTTCCGAGTCGTGTTACCATCTACCACCATTTCCGGCTCCTTCTCCGAGAACAATCCTAACGTCGGTTGATCATATACCCCAGTTTGGATTCGATTCCCCACATAATTAGCTTCATATCTTCGTCCATCATCCTCCCCAATCACTGGATACTTTCCTGTCGCATACTGCGCCGCCTTAATCGTTGCAATCTGCACGACACCCATAGCGGCAGCCAAAGCTGCCAGAACCGGGCCAAGGATCGGCCCCAACTCCCAAGCTTTCGCCACGGCCACGGCAGTACTTACCGTTGTCGAGAATATTGCCTGCGTTCTCTCCCTCTCACGTTGCTCTTTCTCCAACTTCTCTTTTTTCGCATCCAAATCCGCATCCAACTGCGATACTCGTGCGTTATATTGTTCCTGTGAAATCTGTCCGGAATCCAGTTGTTTATCCAACTCGGCTTTCTCTTTTTTCGTTTTTTGCTCGTATTGTTTAAGCTCCTTTTGCGCCTGCGCTGCTCGTAATTTCGTGTAGGCAGACCAGGCATTTCCCAACGCTCCCACGGCAAATTCGATTTCCTCGATTCCCGCTTTTCCCTGTCTTAAATTATTGAAAAACTCTTCCCACTTCGAAGCGTTCATACCTAGAACATCAAAATCCGTCTGTTTCTTCTTATCCAGTTCCTCCCGTGATATTTTCAATTTCGAGAGAGATAAGCCAACCTCGGCCAATCGTTTCTTCAACTCATTTTTCTGTTGCTCGGTCAACACCATTTCTCCCGAACCACCTTCTTTGCTCTCGACCTCTCCAAATATCTCCCCGAGTAAAGCAATCATCTCCCCCGCATGAGTTTCCGACAATGCTAATTCTTGACGTTGATGCTCCTTTAAAAGTTCCTGACGTTGAAACAATGACCCGGAAAAAACTTCCAATTCCGCACTTTGTGCCATTTGCAATTCCATGACTTCCATGCTCTGCCCCAGTTGAAGATTCTTGATCCGCTCATCAATTTCCTTCATGTAATCCTCCGTCTGTTTTTTCCGGGCATCCTTCAAAATTTTATCCTTGTTAGCCTCATGCTCTCGTTCCAAGATTTCCAACGCCTGCAATTGTTTTTCTGTCAAAGCTTCCCGACTTCTCCCGAACAATCCAGCCTGCTCCAATCTCTTCCGATAAGCGTTTTCCTCTTTCAAAACCGGATCACTTTTAGCCTCGATAATCGCATCCACCCGTTCCTCCTTCTTTCTCGCTTTCTCGGAAATTTCCAATTTTTTATCGGCTATCTTCTGTCTTAACTCAACTCGTTTCTCCTCGTTCATGTCCTCGTTTTTCAAACGATATTCAAGATGAGCCAATTCCAACGCATCAAGTTTATTTTCATATTCTTCTTGCGTGATCAACCTTTGAGCATATCTATCTTTTAAAGCGATCATCTGATTTTCAATAGAACTCGTATTACCACCCTTTGGCGAAACGTAATCAATAACCTCCATCTCATTTTCAAGCCCTAAAGGATCGACATTATTTTTACGACCACCAACATTTGCAAGTAACTCGTTCACGGAATCAATTTCCCTTTGTAAAGTTGTTTTTCCAGCACGAATAGCATTTATCGCTTCTTGAACCGGGTTTGTTTTGTATATATGCGATGTAAACTTATCCATGAACAACACGTGTTCTGTCGTGAACGTTTCATCTATCAATTGTTGCAAATCTTCCGGGATCGTTCCCCCTTCCTGCATCGCGGCCTTAATCTGTTCGAAATATCTCGCAGACTCTCGTGGATCAAAAGTCTTTTGCAATGCCTCCCGGATTTTTTCTAGGTTCTCAACTTCTACCTCCACGTAAGCCTCCGTTGCTTTCGTGGTTGCGGTATCAATTGCCCTATCCCTCGCCGCCTGTTTAGCGGCCGTTGATATAGCCTCGTAAGCCCCTTTCACGTCATCCAACGCTTGAATCTCTGCACTCAATCCATTCAAATACTGCCCGTACTTGCTCAATATCTCATCCTTCACCTTCTGATACTCGCTCGTACCCTTCGTTAGCGCATCCAGCTTTCCAAACAACCTATCAATAGCCATTTGCTCCATCGTCGACTCCCGGGCAAACTCTCGCTGTGCCTCTTGCACTCGTTTCAACGAACGACGAATCCCCCCAGTCGTCTCATCAATAATTTGATAAGCCTTGTAAAAAGCGGTACCTAAACTCAATATTGATAACGTGATTATTCCGACAGGATTCGTTACCAGCGATACCATGAAAGATCTCATCGCCATCGTCGCTTGCTTTATTCCACCGGAGAAAACCAACCAGGCTACTTGCCGTCTTTTCAAACTATCAATCTCCTGCACTCCCAAACTGATCGCCTTCAAAACCAACGCCTCTTCAATCTTCCTCCAGGCAACAACACCCTTTTGTACCGTCCAATAGGTACCGAGAACCCCCGTCAACCATAATATTTTCCCTCCATGTTTCGTGACCAAATCGACCAGCACTTCCAAGGTACTCACGGTTAATCTCATCAAACTCATACCGTGAGTCATCAAGGGATACAACTTTTCTCCCAGTTGCTTGATCCTTTCGTCCAAATCCTTTTTAGCTTTCGCCCTTTGTGCCGCCAGGTTACTATTTTTAACCTCGAACTCGTTTGTCAAAGAAATTCCCTCGTCAAAAGCCTCGTTCGCCAATCTTTGTTGCGCACGCAAAACCTCTGTATTATTAGCCAAAACCCCCAACACGCCAACAGCCCGTTTCCCTTCCATCCCCATATCTCCCATGCTATCGATCATCTTTTCAATCTCGCCCTCGTTACCTCTCAATCCCTCCATGACACGCAAAAAGGCCTCGTTCGCGTCTTTATGTAACAACCCGGAAAACTCCTTTATTTCCATTCCCGCGATCTTCGCATACGTTCCTGTTTTCTTAAACATTTGCGTCATCACCTGCGAATAAACGGTACTGGACACCTCCGAGGTCTGACCGAATTTATCTAATGTCGCCGCCAACCCCATCACGGCTGGAACCTGCACCTTCGTCACCGGGGCAATTCCCGCCACCCGTTTCGTGAATTCAACAATATACCCCTCGTTCGCCGTGCTCGCCATCCCCAGCTCGTTAATCACGGAACCCACTTTCAACATTCCTGCCTCGATCCCGAACTGATCCTTCACCTTGAAAATATCCACGATCTTCCCCACCTGCCGGATCGCCTCCTCCGTGTCTCCTCCCAAATCCTCCTTCAACGCCACGTTAATCTTGTCCGCCGCCCGAACGAATCCCAACAGGTTATCCCTCCCCTCTATACCCAACTTCCCCCCGATCCGGGCCAAACCCATCAACTCCTCCTGTGCCGAACGAGTGTCATATTTTTTCAACTCCTCGCCCAGCTCGATCACCTCCTCTTTCGCCAGATTCGTCGTCTTCTGCACATCCGCAATAACATCTGTGAATTCAACATACTTGTTTATCGCCGATTTGATCCCGAAGATTATTCCGGTAAACGAAGCCATTCCAGACACCACCAGATTCCAATATTTATTTACACCATCAGCGACACGACACAAAAAACCGTGAGTCGCTTGGGCTTGGGCACTCAGTTCAATATGTCTTTTCCGCAGAGCAACCAAAGTTCGTTGATATTCTTTCCACTTGGGATCATTCGGGTCTGTCCTCCGGAACAAAGCCCCGGTTTTCGTTATCTCCCGGTTCAATTCCTCGATCGAAAGAGTTGTTATATCCAAATTCTTCCGTAACCTCTCCACCTTTCCCCCGTTGGCCTCCAGCTCTGCCCTGTTCCGCTTCAACGTTGCGGTATCCTCCTCACGTCTTTTAATCAATTTCGTGTTTTCCGCTTCCAGCCTCTTCAAACTTTTTTCCAAATTTTCCACGGCCAACACGGACTTTCTCCCGGACTCTCCACTTCTACGAACAATTTCTTCCTGCTTTCGAATATCCTCAAGCAAGCGTTGGCCATACTTCGATTCTTTACCCGCTTGATCTAACTTTTTATAGGAATTATACATGGTTGTCATACTAGAACGAGCCGAGGCATACGCTTTTTCCTGTTTCGCCACATTTTCCCGTTCCTTTTCTAACGTTTTGGTGTATTTCGCCACCTGTTTCTCGTTTCGCTCGATCTGCTTCCCGTATTTATCAATGGATTTTTCCAGTTTATCATTCTCAACCCTCAGATCACGAACCTTCTCTTCCAACTCGAAAAGTTCATTTTTCGCCTCGTTCCCATTAATCTTAATGTTCAGGCGCATATCCTCGTCAACAATCTTTTTACCCATTATTCTGCCTTTAGTTCTGCCCTAATTTTATCTCTCACGCTCTCCGTAAAACCGACGCTTAACTGTTTAGCGATCGCCAAGAAATGCCCGTAAACAAACCGATTATGAATTTTATATCCAGTCCTTCGGCGAGTTCTACCATTCTTCATTTGAATCACTCGTTTCATATCCAAGAAACGTTCATAATCCACGTGGCTAAATACCAACTCTCCACTCAAATCATCACCTCCCGACACGGAAACAGAACGCACTTTTTCCAATCTCCCGGACCGGAAACGAGCCTTCACGTAAAGCGCACGTCCTTGATTTTTCAACAGCCTATTACCTTGATGTTGAAGAACCTTCTCGACAAATTTTTGTTCTACCATCCTATCCATGAAAGCAAGTTACAAGAGAAACACCAGTAACTAAAGGACAAAAAAAGCGGGGATCACTCCCCGCTCATGCAAATTCTAATTATTATTTTCACTTAAACCAGCGCAATCAACAACCCCACCATCCCCAACACGATCAACAACCACCACATCCTCATTAACACCTGCACGAGTCCCCCCTTCAACAACAACACGACCAACAACACCAACACGATTCCCCCTAACTCCAACCACCACGCCACCGCACCAATCACTCCCAGCACGATCACCCCGCACACGATCTCAAATCGCCGCTCCATCTTTTCCTCGTCCACCTCTCCACCTCGGCCGGAACGTATAGCCATCACCACCGCGAAAACCAAGGATGCGATCGCCGCCACCACCAGCACGATAGATAACACTCCTTCCATAGCTTCTCCGTTTTAATATTGTTGCCGCTAATATACAACTATTCCTCCACCTTTTCCACCCGAAGCGGAACAATCCCCATCTCTTCAAATATCTCATCAACCAATTTATCCAGTTCCTCCCTGGTCAACCCGATAAATTTATACGTTACCAAATAATCAGCCATGACGAACCTCCTTTCCTTTCCGCTCCATCCACTCCTTCTCCTCCATCGCCCGCTCAATCAACTCGTGCAACATCACCAACTCCTCATGGCTAAATTCCTCGCAAGTGTAATTCCCGTCCATCTCAATCTCGTAATACTCCCGGTCATCACCCACTTTCACTCCAAGCGTGTTATAACGCGTCAAACAAATTTCTCGATTTTTACCCATGACGAACCTCCATTTCCACCAGCGTTGTCCGAATCCCGCCCAAACTATAAAACACATCGTACAACTCCCCGTTACATCTCGACACCGCTTCATCCAAATCATCCCGCACGTCCGTCGTCCGGCTCTCATCGAAAACCTCCTTCAACTCCCGGCGCATCAAATCATCTACAAATTTTTTGTTCTTCTGGATATCCTTCAACAAGTTACCCAAAAATGGATCATTCATCCCGTTACTCATCTTTTATCCCCTTTCCCGCAAATATCCCCATCAATCTCCTGCAACATCACGTCATTATAAATTCCGAAAACCGCATCCACCGCAGAGTCCACCGCCTCTCTAAAATTAATAATAAAATGATCAATCGGACGTTCCGGGTAAATCTCCACCGTCTCATTAAATCTCATCCGGGCAAGCTGCAAATCTGCAACCAAATCCCGAAGTGCTTCTTTGTTTATCATAGTTTCTTTGGTTTTGAACATTTATAGGCACAAAAAAGCGGCGTGCCTTTCCCGCTGTTCAAACTCCAAAGAGGTCTCTATATACCATTACAATATATAGACGGGGGTACACGCCGTTATATCTCAATACGTACTTCTCTGATAGATATAAAAAATCCGCTCCACGGATCGAGGGCGGTCTATCTCCGCCTCTTTGGATTGTTTGAACACCACAAAGATGAAAACAATTTTTGATAAAACAAAAAAAGCGGGGATAATTCCCCGCTTATCGTTGCAAAATCGCCAAATCTATATTTTTCTTAAAGCAAACGCTTAATACGCCGTTTCGTTTGCCCCGAACGTTTTAAACAATCTATTAAACCTTGAAACTCATCCTCCTTCATCTTCCCCACAAGTTCATAATCCACAAATTCCGTGTAAGTATCATGAAATTTCTCAACACTATACGAATCAACCTCCTCCCCATACACGTACGTATTTAATGGAAATCCGAAACCAGTATCTTCAGTAATCACGTGGTCTTTAGGGAAATAATAACAATTAAATCTTAATGAATCATCATTTAAACAGCCATGATTTTTTTCTATTTGTTGTGGAACATGATCATGTTTTGTCGGCAAACTTGCCACGAATAGATCATCACCCACGATGTTCAATATGATAAAATATTTATTCCTGTCCGGATTCCCGTTTTTAAACTGGAAATCATACACGTACAATATATTACCAACTTCTAACATCACTTTTTTAATGCTCGGCTAAATTTATCAAACTCTACTTTCTCCTGATAAAACAATCTATCACAGTCATCCAACAACTGGGATAAATCAATCTTATAACTAGACGAATTCAAGCGTCCCGCTTCAAACTCCTCCAAAAGTCCATGTTCCGAGGCGATTTGGTACCAAGGCATATTTTTTTTGTGGCAAATATCCACTAATTCCCCTGCCGTTTTGTCCCCGAACTCCTTTATCACGTAATCCATCAACTCGATGTCATTATCCGAAAATTCATCATCATTAAACTCCTTCAATCCCAACACGTACGATCCTGGATAATCATCTTTAGAATACATTTTCACGTATTCTTTCAATCGAGATGACTCTTCATTTGATAAATCAATATACACGTCTTTCGCAACAGGCCCGGCTTTCCACACTTCAAACTCTAAATTCACGAATGGCACCCGATTATACCTGGCGGAAAAATGTTCCAACAAATACAAAAGCTTCAAAACTTTCGTCTTGCTCAAATTAGGAATCTTACTAGCAAGATAAATGATCGTATTTCCTAATTTATCAATCTCCGAACGTGAAAATGCTGTCATAATTCAAATGTAATAGTATCCTATTCTTCTACGCAACTTTTACAAGTTTGTTTATCTAGAACATACAAATGTATAATAAAAATAAACAAAACAACAACAAAGTAATTGACAAATTCAATTTTCAACAATCATTCTCTTATCTACCAACAAAAAACATCTAATTCTCAAAACTAAACGCTATCGACCAACCGTTATACGCCCCAGCAATATTCCACTCCGGTTCTATCTCGATGGAAGCCCGGTCAAGATTCCGTAACAAATTATGCCCCGCATCCGAGTCCTCGATTAATTTATCCCGAATTTTCCCAGCCACCCCCTGTAAACGTTCATAACTCTCGAACTCGTTATCCCGTGACACGGAAGCCTTTCCGGCATACTCTAACACAAACAAAAGAATGGTGTTGTTATCTCCCATGTTATCCTCGTTTCCCGTGCTACCGATTGTCGGGTAAACCGCCACCATGATCACTCCCGTCTCGTCCCTTAACCTCTTTTTCAAATGCTCCTCTTGCACCACCATAACGAGTTCATCAGCCCCGATCAACTCCAACAATCCTGTACAATAATCTTTATATTCACTTAGATTTACCATTAGCGTACATCTTTTCTAAACGTTTATTATCCAAATACCATAAATACAAACGCAACAAAACCGAATACAAGTTTGTCCGCTTCACCTCTTCAACCGTTCCAAACACCCCGTTCTCCGCCACCCCCAGCAATATCCCCGTCAACCCCAACCCCTCGGAATTATCTTCCTCTCCCGAATCACTCGCCTGTTTAAACAAAGGAGCCAGCGAGATCAACCGTCCATCAATTTCAATCTCTCCCGATTTAAAATAGTGATCACAAGCCGAAAACCACGACAGAATCACGAATCGTTCTTCAAAACTCAATTTCCGGAACTTTCCCGCCCGCTTTAAACAAACATGGGGGTTAAATTCTTCCCGAATATCATCCGACACGATCCCCGATCGAGCGGGACGATACAATATCGCGCATAAGGAATCCAAATAATTCTCATCTTTGCTTTCCATGTATTTACGATAATAATCATCCGCCACCTGGTATTCCCAAAAAGTAATGTTAAACAATGCCGTATCCGGACCATGAAAAACTTTACGCCCGATTCGAACGGCTGGCAATAAATTAGTCACGCAATCAAAATTGAATACCAGTTCTCCATCCATCTCGGAAAACACGAACGACACGGTTTCTGCCGCTAACACAACATTCCCGTACTTCTGTTCATACTCTTCCCTTGTCAAGAATTTGTCTCGCCTGTTATGCTTCCTTCCTCGCTTGATCCCGGCAAGATGATAAAACACCAACACTTTAAACTCCAACACGCTCGTTTCTCCCGCGATCAAACGTAATCCCTGCCGGATAATAAACAATAATTGTTCCCGGTTCAATTCCTCCCAACAAGAAGGATAAGAAACTCTCTTCCCTATTTCCGGAATCTCGATCACGTTCATACCGTGAAAAATTTTTCTTGATTATAGTCCGTTTTCTTTCTCACGTACGCGGTTCCATCCCCCGGGGTGATCTCTTTTATATAATCTTGTAATTCCACGATTCCCCGCTCGGCATCGCCAGCGTAAACGTTCTCCATGATCCAGATCAAATCACGTGAAGCTGGCGAGCTGGCGTCAACCGTTTGCCGTTCCGAATCAAAACGAGTAACCACGGAATCCGGCAACACCTTCACAGAAAAACGCCTCACCGCCTTCGCCATCACCAGATGTGGAACGATCTCCCGGCACAACTCTACCACCCGTTCCTGCCCCTCCGTCAACACCCCCGCTCGCATCGCCTCCTTTATTTCCTCGTAACGTTCTTTCCCGATATATTTTACCATATCCCGATCCACGGAACGAACAAACGGTAACACCCGTAAAAAGAAATAACGACTCCTATCTATCGGGATCACGTTATCGAACTCGGTAGCGTTACTCACGAATAACGATCTCATATCCTTACGTTGATCCGATTCCTTCCACTCCACGATGGACTCGACATTTTTATCCAGGAATGCGATCAAACGATCAACAGCTTTCCCGGCCTTGTCCCTGATACCCGCATCATCCCGATCTAACATCCATTGCCACGGCAGACACTCCGATTCCTTGTCAATTTTCACCTTACGCCCGTCCTCTTCATGAGAAACGTCCTGATTCCGGGACCATGATAAATACGCTGTCAACGCTATCGGGAGCTGGAAACGACGAATCAATTCCACGTTCAACTCTTGTTCATCCTCACCTGTATACGCCTTCAACACTCGTTCATAAATCTCCTCCCCCAACACCTCGATTAAATCCTCCGTTGCCAGTTCTATATCCAACACGAACGAATCTAATTTGGCCGTGGCGTACAACCAAGGAACACACGCCCGAAATTCCTCTATATTTTCAAATAACATCTTCATCACACGTTCTGTTTTACTCTATCTTTTGGTGCAACATCTTCCTCCCGGAGTACGATCTTATGGTAAAAACCAACCCTCCACGGAGTACCGGGGAAATTTAAACGAATCGTCTCGTTCAATGCCTGCAAAATAATTTCCTCCGGGATCGTAGTGTCTGATGCCAGGTACAATTTCAAGGCGTACAGCATTTCTGAACCCGAGGATAATTTACCATCCACCATGATATTTGATAATGCCGGGTGTAATCCAATCCCCGAAGTAGTAGCACTATCCGCCTTCTCGCTTACCCTTATCTGAGCCTCGATAAAATCTTTTATCTTCTGATCGATCGGAGTAATCTTCCATTCCCAAATTTTCCCTTCATCATCCCTCAGCGAAATCGTGTGAAAAAACTTCCCCACATTTTTCTTTCCTGACAAAGCATTTGCTAACGAACGCAACACTTCATCTTTATGCTCTTCCAACATTTCATCATTATACTCTATCCCGATCCGGGTACATCGTTGCTCTATCTTATCCTTTTGTATATCCCAATACTCTGCCGGGGATTCAATATGAAACGCCACGTTTATCGAATTTTCCGTGATATACTTCAACACCTGTGGAACGTCTGACGAACGCATGATCCAGTTACGAGAACCCCAAAATGACGGAATGGAATACAAAGACCGGGCATAGGAATAACTATTGTGATATGAAATCGAAACGGTTCGAAACGGATCATTCTTATCATACACCGGGTACGTTGCAATTCCCGATATACAATTATTTTCAAAATCCCCCACGTATATTTCCCTCACGTCTTCTAGTTTCCTACTATCCACCCAGCCCAAACGTGCATTTACACCGGGGATCACCTCCAAACGGGCAATTTTGGCCTCTTTACCGATTCTTTTCCCCCGTGTCGGGAAATGTTTCACGAAATAACCGTGCAAATACTTGTATTCGGTAATCGCCATCTCTATGTAACGAAGATAATCCCACGACTCCAACCATTCCCATATCTTAGCATCACGTCCCCACTCCCGGATCACCTCCCCGTTCTCATAAACTTTCTTGTAAAGTTCCGGCCCTTGACCGTACAACAACCCTTTTTCTCGTTCCAGGATACCGGGAGCCAAATTATTTTCATCTAACATATCCCGAACAAAAGAAGGGAGATTATTATCCACGCCATAAGGAACCACCTCTTTCCCCGAAACAATCTCCGGTTCAACCTCCCAAGTTTTCGAGAGATTCCCGGCAGAGAAGGTTCCGACCATCCCCGAATACATTCCCACTCCAACCCCCGGGATATTCACGAACCGGGTATTGCCTACCCTGTTTATTTCCACGTTTTTCATCGTATCGTAATTTTTTCACCGTTAAACATCATCAAAAGAGGAAGATAAAATTGCCTGGCCTCCCCTTTATCCAAATCCATGTAAGGAATCAAGAAATCAGCATTTCGATAAGTTTTCGCATCCGCTTTCTTACGTAAACGAGCATTATCGACCTCCACGACCCCCTCAGACTTCATCTCCGACATATTCAGGCTCATGAAGGCTATCGAGAAAGACTTCCCTTCCGCCGTCAACTGGCGCATCTTTTTTATGGCTTCATACAATTTCATGATATAAAAATACCCTGTAATTTACACAGGATAAAGGACAGATATATCCTCTTATATCATTCTTAACACAAGGGATTTATAATTTTCACTACCTCAAAGCCATCAATAAAACTCCCAAACAAGAACATTTGACAATACATATTCAAAAAGCCGATATTTATCCTTCCTGAGTCATCTTTCGAGGTCCTTTTCAAGAATCATTACAATTTACTCTTTCTTAATCAACCCATTAGGCTCAAATTTCCGTTTTTCACGGAAATTCTGAACCGATTGAACCCCGGCCGCCCCCTTCTTGATTCACGATTGCAAATCCTTACCTACCCCATGATATATGACAACATATTTGAAAACACCGTTTTGCACCTCGCACCCCGCCGCGGGCAACCGCTTAAACTTTACAGCTAACTTTCAAAAAAATCTAACCATCTTTTACCTTGACACCTCAAGGAAAAGAGTGCAGGATCACCCCGCACTCAACGATACATTACTAGACTTCACTTTGGTATGTTTGACCCACTTCTTTCTCATCATTAAATATTTAAACGAATCCGAGAAGTTCGTTGATTCATAGGGCAAACGATGAGCGGGGAGTTTCTCCGAACGTTTATCCTTGCTAATTCTCTTCTTACCTTTAAATTCAACGATCTTGGTCGGAGTTATTTCCAACGAGCATTTCAACGGCTTGGCATGGTACATATCAATTAACACGTTAGGTAAATTCGGGTTCTTGCCGGAGAATAATTCCATCATGAAATCATACTCATCCCAGGTATAAATAGTACCCTGATTCCTTGATTCCAGCGTCACCGTCCATCCCGTCCTCTTCCCGTTTTTATCTTTCTCGATAGCCTGTTTCAACTTACCCGCCAAATCCTGTTTCACCTTCTCGTATTGATTCCCCGCACGATCATAGAACATCGCAACTTTCTTACAATCGTGATAAGCGAAATAACGCAGGAATTTATCCGCAGCCTCTCGAATCCACTCCGGGGGTAACGTGTATAATGTTTTAAGAACACGAAAGTCTTTCCCCTGTTCCTGCCCTATCGAGATAGAAATCATGTTCCCGAAATCAATCCCGATCTCGATCGGTTCATCTTTCCGCAAGTACTTCAATATCCTACAATCCTCCTCGTCACGAATCCCAAACTCTGCCGCATACTTGGAAGACGTTCCATCCCCGTAGAAATTCATCGAGGTCACGGCTGCATAGAACTTGTTTCCCGCCGCCAACCTTGGTTTCGTGGATAATATAGCGGTCAACACGTCTTCCAAATTACCCTCAAATTCATCCTCGAAATACTCCGGGCGTAAAATATCAGCGTTAATATAAGAAGAGGCGATATAAAAGAACGTGGATTTCAACCGTACCGCATCATAACGTTGTTTCCAACGATCATAAAGCCGTTGTTTATTCTTTATCTCCACCGGATCACCTCCCTCCTTCGCCACGATCAATTCCTCCGTCACCTCGTTCATCACAAAAGCCACTTTCAAAATATTCATGATGCACTCCTTCTTCATCCGGGAGGCTTGTTTCAAAATCCAATCGTATTCCCCAACATTATTAATGTTCGGCATATCCGTTGTAAACGTCTGCCCCCGGTAATAAACACTATCCCCGTACTTCACGTAATATCCCCGGAGCGCCTTCGTCAGCTTCGCAATTTTTGCCTCCGGAAAAAATTTCACCTCGTCCCCGATAATATGCACGTAAGAATTACCCGCAGCGGCTGAAGGGCGATCCAAACTGACCAGAGTGATATTAAACCCGGTAAAGAATATAATTTTGTGCTTGTACGAGAGAATCCGGTTGTAAGGCTTCCACAAGTGTTCTTTAAATTCTTCCGGACACGCTTTTAGCATTTCTTCCGTCACCTCTGGCGGTTCCTTCTCGATCACGTAATGAACCCCTTCCATCCATCCTTTGCGTTCCAACCCGTCAAGGATCACGTGTAATATATTCTTTTGCAAGTTCATGTAGGTATCCGACACCAGAGCCACCGGGGCCCCCGGCATATCGTACACCATATCCATCAACCGTTCTGTCAGGAAATCATTTGTCTTTCCTCCACCTCGACCGATCACGAGGAACAGGTTACGAGGCTTGATCAACGCCACGAGCTGGGCAAGCCAGTTCGAAAACATTAAAGCAACTTTATTGCTTTTCAGATTTAATTTCTTCTTCGTACTCATCTAACATCTCATCAAAAGGTATAACATCAACAATCCCGGCATCCCGTTTCGCTTTCTCTTTCTCGGCTTCCGTTGCCCCGACAATCGAATCTATTTGCCGGGCCAGCTCGTTACGATCCGGTTTATTTATACCGATCAACGCCGGATCAAGCGTGTAAACCTTGTAAGGACGATCAAATGTTCCTTTAGGCATTTCCGGGGGATCAGGTAAATTCAGTTGACGGATTTCCGCTGACAATTTCATCAACTTCCCGTACACCTCGAAATCTTCCGGTTTCGTTGCCATCTCCCGCACCATTTCAGCGGCCTCCTCCAATTGTTCCGCTTTCAAGTTCCGAAGGGCCTTTTTCTCAACTTTTGAATCCACGTAAAACAAATTTATCGCCTGCTCGAACATATCCCTCGATTGGGCGTAGGAAAACGAAAACGGAGGCTTACAGAAGAATTTTATTGTTTTCGCTCTACCGTATTTCCGACGCATGGCGTTCATCATCGTGAGCAACTCGATATAGATGGCTTCATCCGGTTTCAAATTACCCAGTGACCCGGATTCAATATAATTTTCCAACCGTTGAAATACTTTCTCGTCAATATCAAGATTATACAGGATTTCCCGTTTCGCCACCTCGAACTGCCGTCTATAACGTACCTTGTACAGCATTTGTATCGCCTGAACGTTTCCTTTTTCCGCATCAGAAAGCAATCCCATTTGTTCCAACGCCCCACTCATTAACACCCCACGCCGGATGTGATAATTTATCTTGCTTTCCGGATCGAGTGCCGCCCTTGAAAAATCATCCCCCGGCACATCAAAATACATCGCCATATCCGCCTCGGAATATCCCAAAGCGGACAATCGTTCCAACTCCTCGTATTTATCATCGGGAAGTGTCAAAACATCCTTTCCTAAATTTGTAGACATACTCATTATTCAAAAAAATATATTGTTCATTAGCGGCATTTTCCGAGAAATTACCCGAACCCTCCACCACGAAATAATTCCCATTACTTTTGATCAATTGCACCTTCGAGTGATTCCAAGCGTACACGATCGAAATTTCCCGATCTCTCGCCTTCGCTTCCAACAAATCCACCACGGCAGGCATCCGGAACCGTAAACTTTCCGACACGTAAAGCAATATTGATCTCACGTTTCCTTTATCATACCATTTTGTCAAAGACTCCACGATCCGGGTATTAATCGAATAGGTACTTATACTCAACTCTTCTATCATCCCGGAATACTTGATCACGTAAGGAATAAAAGTGAAAGCATTAAAGCTATTACACGTCCATAGAAAGACTATTTCCCCGGGAGCGGGCAATTGTCCACAGAGATTTTTAATGTTCTCTATCTTGGCGGAATGTATCTTTTCAAACTTCACAACCCGGCTTTTACCGACATCCCGCCCCGTACCATGTTCCACCTCACGATTACCCAATTCCGAGAGAGAAAACAAACTATTCATCCAACATCCGGGTTACGAGTTCCAACTCCTTTTCCCTCTCTTTCAAGCGTTGTTCTCGTTCATGCAATAAATACGGTTTATCTCCCTTCGCGATCTCTGATTTAATACGCCAAATGTTGTCCCGCAATTGTTTTTCCTTCCGGATTAATTCTTTCACGGACATTTTCCGCATTTTATCGACACGACTTTGTGATTCGAATATCCGGTGTTTACCCAGAACCCCGTGATGATTCTTGTAATAATCCAACTCCTGCTTAATACGATAGTCCTCGATGAACGTGTTTACCAGTTCGAAAGACACGGCCAAACAATCTTCCACGGAACCACAGCGAAATATCTTCTCATGCAACTCGACAATCCGCCAATACGTTGTAATCTTATCTGCCGCCAAAATTTTAAGCTCGTTCGGGCAATCCCGATCCGACAAGAAAGAATACATCTCCCGGAACCGATCCCGTTCCATTTCCCGGATCGCACCAGAATAATTCGTTTCCTCCAACCCGGCCAAACGGCAAAGCAACAACTTCAACTTAAAAAAATTCTTTCCAGGATCAAGACGCAACATCTTTTTAAAACGTGTATTATCCCCGTATTGCAAGTAGAGTGCAACCCCCTTTCCGAGATTGCACCCACTTTTCAACCATGCCACGATTTCCTCTTTCATACAAATTCAGAAATGATCTTTTCCAAATCCTCGCTCCACCCGGAAACCGAATTATTAACAAACACTTTTTTAGGAATATATTCTCGCAAAAGTCTCAAGTTCGCATTCTTGCGTCCCACGATCACCTTGAGATGATCCCTTGACATATCAAGCATCATCGGGATTCTACCAGGGAACACGGTATTAAAATACAACGAACTAAGCAACATCGCTTCTTTCTTCAAATCATACTTCTCGATCACGTCTAGAAGTTTTTCCACCTCGAAAAACATGGGTAAGTGAGAGCCATAGTCAAACACGGGCAATTTCTTTTCCTGCAACATTTTCAAAGTTTTGCTCCGGTTCAAAGCGTACAACTCCCCGCATTTTTTATTCGAAGTCAACAAACCATCAGCCTTCAACATTTTCACCTCGGTAACATCAAAATCATTTACCGGGTAAATATCATCGTTCGTGATGATGATATTTTCAACCTCCGGACATTCTTCCACGACGGACAATAATTTCGAAACGATATCAAGCGGTGGATTGTCCGTTTTGCACTCGTGAGGGATCACCATGATCTCCAAACAATCGCCTTCCAAACCGGGTAATTCCAAATCTTCCACGTCACCCACAACCACGATTCTAAATTGTTCTTTAAAATGTTTCATCCACCCCCGGATAGCCAGCATTAATTCATTTCCCTGTGCCTCGCCTGCCTTGAACGGGATCACGACCAAGTAAGGCTCAGGAGTGAACTCCGGTTCCTCTGCAAGTAATTCCTCGTATTTATCCTTCCACTCTTTTATTGATTCCGTCAACTTTTCATTCACGGACTTCAAATTCTCCACTTGTTTTTTTAATTCTTCCATCTCCGGGGTAATACCAATAGATTTTTCCTCCACCGGATTCTCTTTCGTTGTTGTAGCTTTCTTTGCCATACATCCAATTTTAAGTAATTAATAATCTTAAAATTGATGCATTTGCAATTGCATTTAAAGGACAAAAAAGCGGTATTGTCACCAGTACCACCCAATTTTTTCTCAAAAAACTATTTCAATTTTCCTTTAAGTTTAGTTATTTCACCACGGCTTTCATTCAAACTTCGAATATATGTATCATAAAACTCTACTTGCTTTTGAGGTCTTTCTTCCATAATCTTACGTTTCATATCGTCTTCAAATTCTCGTCCAAATTTCGGTTTTCGTATATCTTCCAATTTTTGCCATTCTTCACGTGCCTGTTGTGCTAAAAGTCTATTCTTTTGAATTTCAACCTCGATTTGTCTAAGCGTCGTTTCAATCTGAATTTTAGCCAACTGTTTAATACTTTCTACCTGACGAGTCGCATCTTTCGAAGTTCGGTGTGAAGACCAAATGGCAATTATAATCGCAACTAAAGGTAATATAATACTTCCTAGCCAAGTAAATATAGTTTCCATTTCTAAATGAGAATTATTATTTACGACATCACTTTCTGTAACTTGTAAGCCCGGAATAAATATATCATTAACTTTTTCAATGAAAAGATTGCATCACAACTTTCACAACACTATTCCCGCTATACTTTGACTTATCTCCTTCAAAGCATATCTCAATCTCTCTAATTCCTGTGTCGTGAATTTAGCCGGTTTCCCGTGTACTTTATTCCCGTTAATTCGTTGATACAACCACGAACTCGATTTCCCGAAATAATGTTTTGCAAGATACGATACAGAAATCATAGGCAATATGGCCTCCATTTTTTCTCGGACTAAAATTTCATCAACCCGAACTTTCATTTCCTTCAAGTCCGCCTCCACAGCATCAGTCAAACGCTCCATTTCCTCGTCCGTCATCTTGTCCAGCCTATTGCCTGATCCCTTGACAAACTTTTCCCGCTCTTCTTCCGTTTTCAACTTCCGAAAATCTTCTTTCATCTTTTTCAACATCTCTTTCTCGTTCATAGCCTTTAATTTAAAATTTAAGAATTGCCACCCGGACGAATCCGGGCGGCTTTCCTGTTTTGCTATCCAAGTTTTTTAAGTCGATCTTCAATCTCCTTAATTTCCTTATCAAGCACCGCTTTCATACGCTTTCCTCTCTGTGAGAGTTCCTTGTACATACGGAGATAGAAGAGAAGATCAGCTTCTAACTCCTTACGGAGTTCTTCTACCTGGTCATTTAGACCTTTGTCATCAGTCATTTTAAGAGCTCTTTTCTTAATGACATTACAAAGATAACATTTTTGTTATCACATCGCAAATATTTTGGATAATATTTTTGTTATCAAAAAAAAAAAAATCCCGTGACCGAAGCCACGGGAAAACAGAAATAAGAATTCAAATCTACACAGACTCAGAGTCTCCCGACCCTTCTGGTTCATCAACACCATCAATCACGGGCATTTCTCCCTCGTAGAAGTAAATTCGAGACCCACGAAGCACAGATTCCAAAGTGACCTTATTCACGTCCCCCTCGTTATTATCCGTACTTTCAGTCGTTAACTGTAAAGGATTACCGGGATACCCCGCTAATTTCTTTTTACCGGATAACTGGTATTCTATAATACAACACAAATCCTCGTTCACGTTGTTTTCCATGAATTCCTCGAATTCCACGTCATCCGATCCGGGACGGCTAAACTCGATCTTCTGTTTGAAGCCCTTGTTGTCTGGATCGCCCTCGGAAGTCTGTCCCACGCTGATCGTGGAAGCTGTCGTTTCAAGGAAAAACGCCTTCGCCCCCGTTTTGAGGACTAAATTTTCTTTAATCAATACCCCTTTCTCATCCGGAGTCGGGAATGTTTTAACATCATTCAACCGGAAAAGGATCAATTTCGCCTTTTTCGGTTTGGTGCGCCCACCATTACTTTTTTTCGGAACACTAACCGGAGAATATCCAACCATAATTTCACATTTTATAAATTAAACTGTTTGTTCCTCTTCTGATCCGGATCCAGAACCGGATTCTACTGGAGGAACATAACCAAACAACAACTCTGCAATGGCAAATCCAACAGCCTCCCACCATTCAGCAAAAATCTTGACATCGTAGTTTTCACCCTGCAACCAAATTTTCGTCGCTCCCTTGTTTTTAGACAACAAGTGAATGAAATTCTCTTTCGGGGTGATAAAGAAACAACCCGTCCCAACCATTCCATCCAGCGGGATAAACGTGAAATTCGTGTGTTGCAAGCGTTTCTTTTTCTCGTCCTCGTTCTTTGAAGTCGGGAACTTATCATCACGAGCAAGCTCGTAGAGATTCAACAAATCCGGATCAATGAAAATAGGAAGGGCTTTCGTGCGGTACTTTTTCGGAATCTCCCTGTAAATTTCATCAAACTTATCGTAGATATTCTCACGGGTCAACACCACATCTTTCAATAGACGAATCATGTTCAACGACTCATCCGCGTGGATTCTCTTCAACACGGTAATATACCCATCAATCGAACCGAACACGTCTCCCGCATCCCCGTCTTTCTTTCCGGAATTTTTGTTCTCATCGTACACGCCCACGGCTATTTGCTCGTCACGTTCCTCTTCAATTTTCGGTTTCAATAGCACCTCGATAATATACTTCACGATAGGCATATCCTTCGGTTGCAAGCCTTCATCGTAAAGATACCCGATCACGTCCTCCATGATCTCAGCGGGCTTGATCGGCACGTTGATCTTGTGTTTGTGATTCGGAATCTCGATCGGGGTAAACTTGGATTGACCGGAAGGAGTCCAGTACGGGGTGAATTTCTGCATCAAATCGCTGATGTGCGACTGAATGGCCCGCCAAACCGTTTTTTCCGTCATTTTGGTTGTCATGTACTGTGTTGCCTGCAATTTACCGAACAACAACGTGATAATATCGTACTTCACGTTAGCGACGTACTTCCCAAACTCCTCTCTCAACTCATCCGTCACGATCGTATCGGCAGCGTTCACCATCAAACCATCCCCGTTCACGAAGTTTTCCAACACTTTATTATGCAGAAAATCCATGTTCAATTTAAAATTACCCCTTTCATTCCCTTGAATTTTCTCCATCTTTTTATCCTGCTCCGGATATTCAGACAACGTGTCCACAAGTTCTGTCAAATTACGAACTTGTTCCTCCGCACTCTTTTTATACGCATCATATTTAGCTTGCAATGCTTCCAACTTATTCTTGTAATCCAAAGCATTTTCTAGGCCATGATCATCACTCATCCCGGATAAGTCCTTCTCAAACTTATTCACGAAATCCTCGTTATACATTTTGACCAAGGCATTTCTCTGTTCCTCGGTCAAAGCGTATTTCCCGTCTTTCTTCTCGAAAGACGTAATACCCAATCGGCTCATTACCGCCGCTAACAGTTTGTCAAACATATATCACGAATTAATGTATTTATTAATAAGATTCATCTCTTCCAACTCCTTTGCAACCTCTACCGCACGTCCCAGTGTCCCGATCTCGTCAATCAACCCCACGGCAACAGCCTCACGAGCATAAAACATTTTTCCCGAAAGAATCCCCGGGGTATCCAGCTTTAAACATTTCCGTTTCTCTTTCACTTCCTCCTGGAACCGGAGAGCCATCGGATTCAAACTCTCTTGACGAATTTTCGTGTAGTCTCCCTCCAACGCAAGGCGAAACGCCTCGTTTTTATTCTCGCTCTGGTCAGCGTAAATCTCGTGAAATTTCACACCCATCTTCTCGTAGAATGGTTTCAAGTCTGAAAAACTACACATCACGCCAATTGATCCGAACGCCGAACTCACATCATTATCCGCCACGATCCGGTCACAATTACAAGCGATCCAGTAAGCCGCACTAGCCGCAACATCACAGGAGGCAACAACAGGTTTCCCCTTTGCCTTCGCGGTAGCAATTGCCTTGCATAACGGGGAAACAGCGTTACACGCCCCTCCACCCGAATCTATATCCAAAACGATAGAAGAAATATTCTCGTGTAGAGCTGCCTCCTCGATCTGCATGGCAATCTCATCCGCCCCGTATGAACAAAAGGTTCCGTATTTTATCATCGTACCCTTTACCGAAATAATCGCCGTACTCCCTTTCGGGGATTTATCATACGAGCTTTCACCTTCGTGGGATAATTGTTGTATCGGCGTTATCTCGGAAAGAGTTTTAGTAAATTTTTCATCACTATAAGCACCCGTCAATATATTATTAACGATCACGTGTCCGGCAATGGCATCCTCCGGACGCAGGAACCATACCCCCTTTAAAATCTGTGATATTAAATATGGATACATCTTTCTTTTTTACGAAAGATAGATGCATACACGAAATATTTAAAGGACTTTAAGCCTTCAAGAAACGAGCACGATAAATGGAATCACATTGAAAACTAACCTTGAACAATCCACTTTTAGCCACTTCCAACTCTGCCGACGTTTTTACCGGGTTCCCAGGGATACCGATCACTTTCCACTCTCCCGAATTATACATTACCCGGATCACGACATCAGCGTGTTCAAGAGTTGAAAATCCAGAAAGCATACTTGGATTATCCATTGTCACGTTACATTTCACCTCTGTCTTGTAAGAAACTCCCGCCTCGGAACGTGCCGCCTTCTCGGTCAATTGTCCCGTTCCCGGGGTAAAAGGGAACGGTTGCCAATCTTTCCCCGGCAAAAGCTCAACTTCGACAAAAACATCTCCCACTCTTCCCCGGTTAACCCATCGAAGTAGCGCATATTCTATCTTTACAACTTGTTGTACAACCATACCATTCGTTATTATGAATGTAAATGTATCACTTTTGAACACTTACACTTAAATTTCTTATAAACACCTACATAACAGACTTTTGCAAGTCCTCAAATATAATTTTTCGGTTTTTTCGGTTCATCCGGTAGTCAGATTTCTTCACCGCCTCGTAATTTAACGCTGTATTTTTGATATTATAAGCCTGTAAAATGGACTCGACAATCTCTTTCTGTGAAAACTTTTTCCGGTACCCCGCCTCGAACAATAATCTCATCCGAAGGTTAAATTCGGCCTCTATGTAATCTTGAATTTTTTCCTCTCCCCACCTTGATACATAGATAAAACGATACTTAATGATGTACTGGTTAGCCCCCGTGACCGGGATAATAAAACTAACCGGATCGGTACACGGCAGCCCCTTCACGGGCATATCCGAGGTCATCACCATTGAATAGATATGCTTACCAATATCACTTTTGCGGGAAAGAATAATATTCCCCTCCTTATCCTGCCGCATCTCATGCCGACAAAAATCAGCCAGGTGCGGTTTCAAACTAATTGTCAAAATAGAACCTTTACTCATAATCATCTGAATTTCAACCCTAATTTAAGCATTTCCTACCAAAATAAAAAGTAAAACGTGGAGAATATCATTTCTCCATCCCAAGAATATCTCCTCTACACGCATCTTTATAACTTCAAGTTTTACCGGAAAATTTTGTAACCACGTAACAACACCGACAAAGCCACAACAAACAACACTATATCAATATTTTACGCATCACAAATTATCGAAATATTTTTGTAACCATGTAACGGGCCAAAAATGTAACCTTGTATTTAATGAATGGGTTACATTTTTATTTTGTAACCTTGTAACCAAGTTACAAATTAAATGTAACCATTAATCATTTGATTTATTGAACATTCAGCGTGATAATACAGAGTTACATTTTTTTCCGGTTCTTTTAAAAGGGGGAAAGGGGAAATGGAATAACACCCCGCCGCCCAGGTGTAAAAGGAAGGAGGTGTGTCAAAATGCACACCTTCTTTTTTTATGCACAAAACCCCGACTTTCA